>Ga0315296_10000695_pt1 | contig 30218 bp, 16 predicted proteins | sample YL17G14_18_MG_FD_203921 | JGI IMG/M metagenome (GOLD analysis project Ga0315296, IMG submission 203921) | Sediment microbial communities from Yellowstone Lake, YNP, Wyoming, USA - YL17G14_18 | ecosystem: Environmental > Aquatic > Freshwater > Lake > Sediment | place: USA: Wyoming | collected... | reverse complement strand
GGTGCTGGTGTTGGCCGGGCCGGGCAGCGGCAAGACCCGCGTCCTCACTTACCGTGTCGCATGGCTGGTGCAGGAACTCGACGTTGCACCCTGGCGCATCGTGGCGGTCACCTTCACGAACAAGGCCGCCCGCGAGATGCAGGAGCGACTGGAGCGGCTTCTCGGCCCCTCCCGCGCTCGCAACCTCACTCTGGGCACCTTCCACGCCTTATGTGCCCGCGTTCTGCGGCGCGAGGCCGAGGCAGCCGGTATCTCCCGCGATTACGCCATCTTCGACGCCGACGACCAACTCCGCCTGGTCAAGCAAGCCATCCGCGACCTGAACCTGGACGAAAAGCGCTACCGGCCCCAGGCAGTGCACGCTGCCATCTCCCGCGCCAAGAATGAATTGGTGCTACCTGAGGCGTATGCCACCGCTTCCTATTACGGCGAGGTGGTCAAACGCGTTTACGAGCGTTACCAGGCACTGCTGGCGGCGAACAACGGACTCGACTTCGACGACCTCCTGATGGTGACGGTGCACCTGTTCGACCAGCGCCCGCACGTGCTGGCCTTGTACCAGGAGCGCTACCGTCACGTCCTGGTGGATGAGTTCCAGGACACCAACCAGGCCCAATATGCGCTGTTGCGGCAACTGTCAGCACTGCATCACAACCTGTTTTGTGTCGCCGATGAGGACCAGTCTATCTATGCGTGGCGCGGCGCCGACTATCGCAACATCCGCCGCCTGCGGGACGATCACCCCGACCTGGTGACGATCCTCCTGGAGCAGAGCTATCGCTCCACTCAGACCATTCTGGATGCCGCACACGCCGTCATTCGCCACAATTCCGACCGCACCGACAAGGCACTCTTCACCCAGCGCGGGCGGGGGCCCAAGATCGTCGTCCACGAAGCCTACGATCAGGACGACGAGGCCCGCTTCGTCGTGAACACCATCGCCCAACTGGCCGCCCAGGCGGGGCCTGCCCTGAGCGGAGTCGAAGGGGACGTCACCCTGAGCGGAGTCGAAGGGGGGCAGGCAAGCCCCCCACGAAGTGGGGGGTTCCGTGACGGCTTGCCCAGGGGAGCAGGGGTGCGTCCGGGTGACTGCGCCGTGATGTATCGCACCAATGCCCAATCCCGGGCCTTCGAGGATGCCTTCATCCGCGCTGGCCTGCCTTATAAACTGGTCGGCGCCACCCGTTTCTATGCCCGCCGCGAGATCAAGGACCTGATCGCTTTTCTGCGCTTGATCCACAATCCCACCGACGGTGTAGGTCTGGCCCGCGTGATCAACGTCCCCCCTCGGGGCATCGGCGAGAAGACAGTCGCGGCGCTGGAGGACGCCGCGCAAGGTGGCGGCGTCCCGGTCTACGACGTGCTCAAAGAGACCGCCGCAGGAAGTCGCTCCCAATCCGTTGTGCAGGCCCCGTCCCGGGGGCGCTCTCTTTCCCAATCCGTTCCGTTCCTTTCTCAATCCGTTGTGCGGCGGCTCGCAGCGTTCGAGGAAATGCTGGAGGGCTGGATTGCGGCACGGGCCACGCTGACCGTGGCGCAGTTGATAGACCGTGTGCTGGAAGACACCCACTACGCCGACTACCTCCGTGATGGCACCGAAGAAGGCGAGGAGCGCTGGGCCAACGTGCTCGAGTTGCGCAACGTGGCCGCCGAATACCCGCTCTCAGCCCCCGTCCCGGGGGCGCTGAACACGTCACCCCGAACGGAGTTGAGCACGTCACCCCGAACGGAGTTGAGGGGTCTGACCTTGACCGAGTTTCTGGCCGACGTTGCACTCGTCTCCGACGTGGACAACCTGAGCGATGGGGTGAACGCTCCGACGCTGCTCACGCTTCACAGCGCCAAGGGACTGGAGTTCCCGGTCGTCTTCATCACCGGGCTCGAGGAAGGGCTGTTGCCCCACAATCGCTCTCTCGATGACCCGGAACAGATGGCCGAGGAGCGACGGTTGAGTTACGTCGGCCTGACGCGGGCGAAGGATCGGCTCTTCTTGACCTATGCCTTTATGCGCCATCGTCACGGCGATAGCGAGCCCTCGATCCCCAGCCGCTTCCTGGACGACATCCCCCCGGAACTGATAGACGGCTCGTGGAGACGAGGGGCAAAGCGGGGGGCAGGATATGAAGGACACCAATCGCAAATCGCAAATCGCAAATCGCCATCCGTTGCTGTCCTGCAATCCGCCGTTCCACAATCCGCTGTTCCGCAGTTCCGCGCCGGGCAACGGGTGCGACATGCCACCTTCGGCGAGGGGCTGGTGGTCGAGAGCAGTGCCGTTGGGAGCGACGAGATTGTGACGGTGATCTTCGAGCAGGTCGGGCTGAAGCGGTTGGCGGCGGGCGTGGCGCCTCTGGAACGACTGGATCATGAATAGGTGATGGCAATGTACTCGCTTGATGTGCGTGAGTTGGACGGCCCGCGGCCTGTTCGGCCAGAGGAACGGGTGGCTGTGCGACGGCTGGATGCGCTGTGTTTTCCAGGTTTCGTAGACGAGACTGAAGATGGAGAACCACTCCCCCGCCCGGACGCCCCCGCCCGGACGTCCCGCTTCAGCGGGGATTCATCCCCTCCTATCCGTTCCTTTCTCAATCCGTTGTTAGCCCCCTCACGGACGTCCCGCTTCAGCGGGGATTCATCCCGCCACGAGGACATCGAGGTCTTGTGTTACCGGGGCACGCCCATCTCCAAGATCGGCATTTACTACAGCCAGGTCAACGTGTATGGGAGTCCCTTGCGCCTTGCCAGCATCGGCGGCGTATGTACTCACCCCGACTACCAGGGCCAGGGGCTGGCCACTCGCCTGCTCGACCACTGTGCGCGCAAACTGACGGCCGAGGGCGCGCGGCTGATGCTCATCTCTGGCATGCGGGGGTTGTACACCCGGGCCGGCTACGTCACGGCCCAGGATTATGGGCACGTTGTGCTCAGGCCCGGCCTGCTCCGTCCCGCTGCGGATAACCTCTCGCTACGTCCGGCGACTGAGGCAGACGCTGCTCTCTGCGCTCGTCTCTACCATAAGGAGCCCGTCCACTTTGTGCGGCGCGTCGAGAAGTTTACCAGGCACTTTCACCAGCGTGAGCGCTTTCCCCAGGCAGAGGACTGGATCGTCGAGGTGGAGGGAGCCTGCCCTGAGCCTGTCGAAGGGCGGCCGGCCGCCTACATATTCTCGGGCATTCCGTGGGAATACTGGCCTGCAACGTGCGCCAGCGTACAGGAGGTGGTCGAGTATGCGGGTAGCCGGGTGGCGCTGGTTGGTGGATTGGCCAGGATAATGGCACACCGAGGGTTGCGAGAGATGCGGTTGCTCGTGCCGTGGCAGGACGCGGACTTTTTGCAACTGCTGCGGGAGCAAGGTATCGCCGGCAATCACAGCCCCTTGGATGGGCATACCATGCGCATCGTCAACTTCCCCGGCCTGATGTCAGACCTGCGGCCCTACGTGAGGGCACGCTTGACGGAAAGCCAGCGGCGCGGCCTGCGGTTCGGGCAAGGTGCCCCGCTCTCAGCCCCCGTCCCGGGGGCGCTCCCGGGGGCGCTCGAAGGGCACCGCTATGCCATCGTGCGAGGACGGGAGCGAATCGGTCTGGATGGGATAGCGATGACGCGGTTGGTGATGGGCATACCGGCGGAGATGGCCCCTGATTTGGCCGTCCGGTCGGGTGCGCTGGGCGAGATTGTTACGGCGCTCTTCCCTCTGCCCGCATTTCTGCCAGGGTTGAACTACCAGTGAGAACTTCGTTTATTTGCTATTTGCTAGATGAGGTTCAACTCCCGCAATACGTCCAGCACGCGCGGCGGTTGCCACAGCCAGGCTACACGCAACCAGAAACCATGCAGCACCCTTGAGCGGTATACGCCTTCAGCATCCGGCAAGATCACGCGGTACCGTCCCTGGGCGTCCAACTGGTAGAACTCTGCCTCTTCTCGCGATGGATCGATCAGCCAATATTCGGGCATGCCCGCCTGTTCGTACTCGTAGAATTTCTCTCCCCGGTCCCGCCCGGCGCTCTCCGGCGAGACGATTTCCACCACCAGGTCGGCCGGCCCGTCCAGATAGGTCTCCAGCAGACGTTCCAGATGCTCCGATGCTACAAAGAGCAAGTCTGGCTCACGTCCGGAATGGGTGAGTCTCATCTGAAAAGGCGCAGTGCGCACAATGCCCAACTGTCGCATCTCTGTGAAAGAACGCAACACGCTTTCCAGGAACCCAGAAACGTCCTGATGTCTGTTGCTTGCTGGAGTCGTCATCGTCACCTCTCCGTCCACCCATTCGGCCAGCGTGTCTTCGTCGGCCCAGGCCAGGAACTCTTCGTAGGTCATCTTGCGCGGCTGCGGTGTGTCCAACAGTGCTTCCACCAGGCGCTGGCGCAGGCCGTCATCCAGTACCTGTGACTCTTTCAGCATTTCAGGCAAATCCTTTCGCCACCCACTCATCTCTCCCCTCCGCTTGCGGCTGATTATACTTCATTCCCGCGCACAGGTCAATTCAATGTTCCAGGATTGACATTCGCAGGCTTACAGGCTACAATCATCCCGCTACTCAATCTACCGATTACCAGCCGTATAGGTCACGCGCTCGATGAATTCATCTTCACTCAATGTTCCAGAGTTGAAAGCCACCAGGTCGGCTGTGCTTACGCTCGCATTGATCGTTGTGTGGGGCAGGCTTTCCAGCCTGCCAGCCTCGGCCATACCATCGTGGGCTATGATCACGACTTCGACCCGGCTGAAGATAGCGCATTCCTCTTCCAGCAGCGCCAGCGCGATGTCGAAGGCTGTCCACACTGACTGCGCGGCCTCGTCGACCGTCTGGCCCGGCGCGAGAGAGTACATGATTGCGAAGCGCAGCGCCCGTCTATGATTGTCCGTTTCTTTCCCAATCCGTTGTGGGGTCAGCGCTACCGTCCCGCTCAGCCCGCCCTGCGCCAGCCGTTGCGTCGCCTGCCACTGACAGGTCTGCTGCGAGAGCGCTGGCGTTGGTTTTGGAAGAGCTGCAGGACTGCTGCCAAAGTGATACGTCTGAGCCACGCGCAGCGCCAGCATGACGACGATATTCGCTATCGCCAGGACGGCGACGATGCGTTTCTGTCTCGGCGTCATCTTTGCCGATTTGCGATTTGCCATTTGCTGATTTGCCATTTGCTATTTGCTATTTGCTGTGGAGGCAACATGACACGTCTGAGCCACGCGCAACGCTGGGGCATCGCGAGCACTTGTCTGGCCAGTTTCTTTCTGGGTTGGGCGCCCATTCTGGGCAAACTGGCCTACCAGCGTGGCATCACACCGTTCACCCTGGTTGCCTTTCGCACCTTCCTGGCCGCCCTGCTCCTCTGGCTTGCGTTTGCCTTCTTCTGGCGGCGCGACGTGCTCATCTCGCGGGCTGGCCTGATCGGGTGCATCGGCGTTGGGTTGGTCAATGGCTTTGGCTCCCTGCTCTACTACACCAGCCTCTCCCGCCTCGATGCTTCCCGCGCCTCCCTCCTCAACACTCTCTACCCCTTGTGGGTCGTCTTGTTCCTCTTCGCCGCCGGCCAGCCGTTGACGCGCCTCACGCTCGCCCGCCTGGCGCTCTCGATGCTGGGTGTATATCTCCTGACACGTATGGGCCCGGGCGAACCGGATTGGCTGGGTGTGACGTTGATGATCGCCTCAGCCGCGACTTATGGCTGGCATCTGGTATTGGGACAGTGGGTCCTGGCCGACGTTCCCTCGCGCACCGCCACGCTCTACATTCTGACCACCATGGCCTGTGTCGTTGGCCTGGCGCGCGTGTTGCAGGCGCGCCCGCTGGAGTGGGGCAGGCTTTCTAGCCTGCCAGCCTGGTACACCGTCCTGGCGCTTGCGTTGACGACGGCGCTCTCCAGACTCGCCATGTTCAGCGCACTGCAGCGGGTAGGAGGCGTGGAGACCTCGCTGGTTGGCTTGCTCGAATTGCTGGTCAGCCTGCTGCTGGCGTTTCTGCTCTTGGGCGAACGACTGACTCGCTTGCAGTGGGGTGGGGCAGGGCTACTGGTGATCAGCCTGCTGTTGATCGCTCGCGACTCGGGCCTGCACCTGGCGGAGGGCAATGTGCCTCTCGAATGGAAACACACGTAAGAACAGGCAGCAGCATGTGGAAGGTGCTGCCCGGCAGCATTTCCTCGTCGTATGCTTCACTTTCCGCCCACATTTTGCCCCCATGCGCCTCGATGATACCCCGTGCCACAGCCAGTCCCAGTCCCAGTCCACCGCCCTTGAACGCCGTCTTGCTGGAGTGGTGGCGGATCGTGTTCTCCAGCACGTAGAACCGGTTGAATATGCGTTCCCGCTCCTCTGGCGGGATGCCCACGCCGCTATCCTGAACGGAGATGTGCACCGTATCTTCGATCTGCTCCCCCACGATGCGCAAAACTCCGCCGTCGGGGGTATACTTTATCGCATTGCTGATCACGTTCCACACCGCCTGGTACAGCCGCCGTGTGTCTCCGCTGATCACGGGCAGGTCTTCCAGCCCCTCGAACTCGAATTGTTGATCCCGAGGCGGGCCCAGGCTGCGCAGGTTCTCTACCACGCTGTGGATCAGCGGTTTCAGCATCACCGGTTCCTGGGCCAAATTCAAGCGCTCGGCGTCAATCAGCGAAACGTTGCGGATTTCGTCAAACACCTGGTCGAGCCGTTGCGCGGCGTCGGCGATGCGCTGCAACAAGTAGCGTGGGCTATCCTCTTCGTCAGGCGCGCCGGGCATGTCCGGATTTTGGATCAGCAACTGGGCGTGACCGTAGATGCTGGTCAACGGCGTACGCAGTTCGTGGCTGGCCAGGATGATGAAATCCGATTTCATCTTCTCGACCCGCTGTAACTCCGCATGCGCCGTCTCCAGTTCACGGATCTTGGCTTCCAATCGGTCTACCAACTTGCGACTGTACTCCACCAGATACTTCGTTTTCTCCTCTGGTGACTCGACCTCTTCCTTCAATCCCACCAGGAAAGTGTGCACCTGCTGTGGGAAGTTGTCTACGTCAATTGGCTTGGGGATGTAGCCGTTACAGCCGGCGATGAGCGCCCGTTCCCGGTCTCCCTTCAGCGTGGCAGCGGTGACGGCGACGATAGGCACCTGCTGCATCTCCTTGATCGTCCGCAGGCGCGTAGTCACCTCGTAGCCGTCCAGTCCGCTGATGTTGATATCCATCAGGATCAAGTCGGGCTTGTCGCGCACCACCACCTCGAGCGCCGAGAGGCCATCTGTGACGGAAGTGACTTGGCAGCCTTCGCTTTCGAGCAGGCGGCTGACCAGTGCCACACTGGCCGGATCGTCCTCCACATATAATATTCTGACACCCTGTAGCCTGACTTCGCTATCCATTCGCCCTTCACCACCACATGGTCGGAACGCCGTTCATTGCCCCATTGTTCATTGCCTCATTGTTCATTGCTTCATTGTCTCATTGTTCATTGTCATACCGTCCGTTTCAGAATCTGTTCCAGCAGATCTTCGTCCGTGAAGGAACCCTTCTGCATCAATGTCTCAGTCTGGCCACTGAGCCGTTCCCGCTCGTCCGCGCTCAGTTCTTTGGCCGTGATGACGATCACCGGCACGTCACTCACGCTCTCGTCGGCCTTGAGCGCGTCCAACACCGCAAAGCCATCTAACCCTGGCATCATCAGGTCGAGTAGAATGACGTCGGGCCGCTCGCGGCGCACCATCTCCAGGCCTTCGGCCCCGTCGTGAGCCTCGAAAATCCGGTACTCGCCCCGCGTCTGCAGGATACGTCGCAGCAACTGTGTAGCCTTGGGGTCATCTTCGATAATGGCGATACAGCGTACCTGTGCATTGAGTTGTTCCAGTGAGCCCACCAGCCCCTCTTCCACGGCTGGTGTCTCTGCCCCGTCACCCTGAGCGAAGTCGAAGGGTCTCAATGTCCGCGCCCACCCCTCCCCCAGCAGGTGCTTTTCGACCGGAAAGGTGTGGCCGGAGCAGTTGACGACGATGACCTCATCGCGCTGGATCACGCCCTTACTGAGCAGTTTGAACAGGCCGGCGAAGGCCGTCGCTGCTGCCGGTTCCATTGAAATCCCATCTAACTTGGCCATCACGTGCATGGCGTGGAAAACCTCCTCGTCACTGACCGCTTCGAACGCACCACCGTGCTCGCGGATGACGTGTGCCAGGAAGGTGTAGGCCGGACCAGGGCTGCCGGTAGCGATGGTGATGACGCGCGTCTGCGGATTCAACACGGGCTCGGCTTCCTCCAGCCCTTTGTTGAAGGAGTTGACCATCGGCGCGCAGCCGCTGGCCTGGATGCAGGCCAGTTTCGGCATACGGTCTACCAACCCCAGCGTCATCAACTCCTCATAAGCCTTCCACACGCCCACCGGTCCCATTCCCCCACTGACAGCCTGGATGTACCAGTCAGGTGTACCCCACGTCACCCTGAGCGAAGTCGCAGGGGGGCAGGCAAGCCCCCCACGAAGTGGGGGGTTCCGTGACGGCTTGCCCAGGGGAGAAGGGTCTCTCTGCCCCAGCCACGCCAGTTGTTCGGCGATTTCGAAACCGACCGTTTTCATGCTCTCGCGGGCCGCGATATCCCGGATACCCCGGTCCAGATAGATACCCTTGCGGGCCGCAAAAGTGCTGGCGACTTTCTTGGTCTGGTCATAAGTGGCAGTCACTTTGATCACTTCGCTGCCGTAGAGGGCCACCTCGCGCATCTTCTCAGAAGGCACCAGGCTGGTGAGAAAGGTCCACATCTTGATACCGGCCAGCGCCGAGTAGGCTGAGTAGGAGATGGCGACGTTGCCGGTAGAGGCAATGACTGCTTCAGTGATCCCATGTTCCTTCATCACCGACGTGGCCAGTGCTGCCTGCCGATCTTTGAACGAGCCAGTCGGCCCCTGCCGCTCGTCCTTGACGTAGATGTTCGGACAGCCCAGCATCGACCCCAGGTTGTTAGCGTGAAGTAGTGGGGTGCCCCCCTCGCCCATCGTGACCTTGTTGGCGTCGTCGCAGAGAGGGAGCAGTTCCCGATAGCGCCACATGTCAAAGGGGCGCTGACCCAAGCTTTCTGGCCACTGCTTTCGTATCTCATCGTAGTCGTAGCGGGCATCGAGCCATTCTCCCCCGCACTGCTCACACGCCTTCAACGGCCGCACATACCGCGTGCGGTGTCCACACGCGGCACACTCCAGCCAGACTTGATGTTTGAACCCGTCCTGTTTCATCTCTACCCTCTCTCCATTCGCCATTCGCCATTCGCAATGCGTAATCCGCTTTGCCGATTTGCCTTATGCGATTTGCGATTTGCGATTTGCGATTTGCGATTTGCGATTTGCGATTTGCGATTTGCGATTTGCCTTATACCATTCGCTATTCGCTATTCACAATTTGTTCCAGTGCTGCGGCCACGTCTGCCAGTAACTCTTGCTGCTCGAACAGCCCTTTTTGCAGCAACGCCTCCACACCCCGATTGAGCCTGTCCCGTTCCTCCTGGGTCAGGTCCTTGGCGGTGACCACGATGATAGGAATGGAGCGCGTGGCCTTGTCTGTCTTAATAGCCTCCAGGACAGCAAACCCGTCCACGTCCGGCATCATGAGGTCCAGGACGATGACGTGGGGGTGTACCTGCCGGACCAGCGTGATGGCCTCCTGACCACCGCTAGCCTCGATGACCTCATACCCCGGCTGGCTCTCGATCACCCGGCGTAAGAGATTCCGGCTCTCCTCCTGGTCGTCTACCACCAGCACCAGGTGGCGGCCTGCTCTTCGATCCAACCGCTCCAGTGCCGCCACCAGTTCATCTTCGAGGATCGGTTTCACCAGGTAATCGGCCGCCCCCATACTCAGCCCGTACTCTTTTTCGCTCACGATCGTACACATGATGACCGGGATATGACGGGTGTCGGGGTCGGCTTTCAGTTCCTGGATCACCTGCCAGCCGTCCTTATTGGGCATCATCACGTCCAGCGTGATGGCGAGAGGTTTGAGTTGCCGTGCTTTCTCAACTACCACCCTGGAGTCGGTCAGGCCGATGACCCGGTAGCCCCGCTTGCTCAGGTAACGGCGAAAGAGCGTGATGACACCCTCATCGTCATCTACACTGAGCACGAGCCTCTGATCGGCTCCCAGTTCTGCTTCTGCTTGCTCCTGGCTGACTTCCTCGAGCACCTGAGGAGGAGCCTGGATGGGGAGTGTGACGTAGAAGGTAGACCCCTGGCCCAGTTCGCTCTCCACCCAGATGCGACCACCGTGCATCTCCACGAAGCTCTTGCTGATGGAGAGGCCCAAACCTGTGCCACCGGCTCGGCGCGTGCTGGATCCATCTATTTGAGTAAACGGCTCGAAAATGCGCTCCTGTTGATCGGGCCGGATGCCGATACCGCTGTCGGCCACCGAGATCATCACTTCGGTGGGAAAGGGCACGTCACCCTGAGCGAAGTCGAAGGGTCTCTGCGTGGTCTTGGCTTCCACGCGAATAAAACCCTTCTCGGTAAAGTTGGCGGCATTGCCCACCAGATTGAGCAGCACCTGGCGGATACGCCGTGCGTCTACACGTATAGTCGGCACATCCGGGGCGATGGCCTGCTGCAACTCGATCGGCTTGTCCTTCACCAGCGCGATGGCAGTGGACATGATGCCCTTGATAATGTCGCGCAGGTCCACATCTTCGATAGAAATCTCCATCCGGCCAGCCTGGATCTTGGATATGTCCAGAATGTTGTTGATCAGACTCAGCAGATGTTGCCCACTGTCGTAGACGGCTTGCAGGTCGGTACGCTGAAGGTCAGTCAGTGCACCGTCAACGCCTTTGAGGATCACGCGGGAGAAACCGATGATGGAGTTGAGCGGCGTGCGTAGTTCGTGGGACATATTGGCCAGGAACTGGCTCTTCAGTCGGTCCAACTCCTTCAATCTCTCTGCCGTCTTCTGGAGTTCTGCATAAGCCCGCGCGTTCTCGACAGCAAGTGCTACCTGGTCGGCTACACTTTCTACCAGCGCGATGTCGTCGCTCGACCAGCGGCGAGGCTGATCCGTATCGTAGAAATCCATTGCCCCGATCACCTGGCCGCGCAATATCAGCGGTATGGCCAGCGCCGCCTGGGCCGGCTCGCTCAGGGGCCCCATATCAGGCTTCTGTCCCGTCACCCTGAGCGAAGTCGAACCCGTCACCCTGAGCGAAGTCGAAGGGTCTGGCCGGTCTCTGACCGGGCCACTCTCGGATAGCGCGACTGTCTCCCCACGCTGTACGGCCAGCGCCATCTCTGGCCTCCACATATCACCAGCAGGCCGCACAGTGCCTTGCTCGTACAGATATGCCGCCTGAGCCCCAGATTCTTCATCCGCCAGGTACTCTTGCCATTCCTGCTGCAGGTGTTGTTCTACCATCGCTTCCTCCATCCCCGTCATTCCGAGCGTAGCACCGTCATTCCGAGCGTAGCGAGGAATCTCGTGAGGCGGGTTCCTGCCCACTTTCCCCGCCAGCAATCCGTTTCTTTCTCAATCCGCTTCCGTTTCTTTCTCAATCCGCTTCCGTTTCTTTCTCAATCCGCTTCCGTTTCTTTCTCAATCCGCTTCCGTTTCTTTCTCAATCCGCTGTTGTGTCCCCAGCCGCACAAGCGCGTGAGAAGTGCCCAACGCCTTACTGAGTTCCTGGACCGTGGTCCTCAGGATGGTGTCCAGGTCCGTCGAACCGACCACTTTCGCCGTGATCTCGCGAGCAAGCCGTTCGCGGCGGGCGCGCCGTACCGCTGCCTGGTACAACCGCGCGTTCTCCAGTGCCACGCTCACGTTGGCAGCCACGATCTGGACAAAGGCAAGTTCCCCCTCGTCCAGCGCTGAACGTCCCTCCTGCTGGCCCAGTACAAGCAGGCCCAACACCTGGTCGCGGGATATCAGAGGAATGTGGGTACCACCCACGAGGTTAAACGCCTGGGTCACCTGGTCTGGCACAGCCTGCATGGTGGCGGGCTTGTCGGAAAAGGTCTGCAGTTGTCGGGAGTGTATGGCCTCGAACAAGGTCGGCTGCATCTCGGGAGTCATCACGATAGGTTGGGGCAATGGCACGTCGGCCCCCGCAGAATCGTGGGCTGTAACGATCTGTAGAGTCTCACTCTCAGGGTCCCATTCCAGGATCATGGAGGGCATCTCCAACTGGCGGGCGATAGTCTCCCCTGCCCGGCCCAGGAGTTCCCGAGGCTCCAGAGATGACGTGGCAGCCTGAAGCACCTCGTTGATGAAGGCCCGGCGTGTCGCGTCGGCCCGCACCTCCTGGAATAGATGGGCATTCTGCAGCGCAATCGCTGTCTGGCTGGCGATGGCCGTCATCAGCTCCCGCGCGTGTTCGTCGTAGGCCCGCGGGGTAGTATAACTCTGCACGGCCATCACCCCCAGTACCCGGCCACCGACGAGCAAGGGTACTCCTAGCCAGGAGAGGGAGGTCTGTCCGATCAGTTCGACTCCTATCTCCCTCAATCGCTCCGCCACGTTCTCCTGGATGAGCAGGGGCTGCTGGGTGCGGATGACGTACTCGGTGAGGCCCTGGCCCGCCTGGCGGGTGGTGTGGGGTCTGCGCATTTCTCCCCCGCTGACGTCGAGGGCAAACGTGACCTCGTCTTTGTCCAGATCGTAGAGGGCCACGTAAAAGTTGGCGCTGTCCACCAGTCGGGAGGCTCCCCGGTAGACCTCGTCCAGCACCTCCTCTACACTGAGGCGGGTGGTCAGTGCTTGCGCCAATTCGTTCAATGCAGCCAGCTCTTCGGCGTGCGTGCGTGCCTCTTCGAACAGGCGGGCATTTTCCAGTGTTACTGCTGCCTGATCCATAAACGCAGTCAGCATCTGCACGTCTTCTTCACCGATGTGTTCCTTTGCGTGCCTGTCGTAACCCACTTCGACGATCCCCAGGACGCGCTCGCGCATCTGGATCGGCATGAAGATGCGCAGGAACCGTTCGTGGCCGAATTTCTCCCAGATTTCGCGGTTGAAACGTGTGTCCCACCCTGAGATGATCTCGGTGCGCCTGGTGCGGTAAACATCAGTCAGGATGTCTGGGTGGTCGAGTGAATATTGCGCCATTTGAATCCACTCGGGGAAAACGTCGAATTCCCCATGCCAGATGCCGTGCTGGACGCCGATGGTCCTGGCTGCTTCGTTCACGGTGGAGATGAGAGCATACTCGCCCCCGAGAGCGCGATATATGGCCTCCAACAGGGCGTGCATCAGCGGCTCTCGTTCCAGTGAGGAAGACAGGACACGGCTCGTTTCATACAGGGCTCGCGTTTGTTGAGCGGCCTTCTGTGCTTCGGCGAACAGGCGGGCGTTCTCCAGCGCCAACGCCACCTGTTCGCTCACCGCCTCGACGAGTGCGATCTCGTTGGGTGACCATTCCCGTGCCGTATCTGTCTCTTGGGCGCCCAGTGCTCCGATGATCTGATCCCGCAACTTGAGTGGTGTCGCCAGTACTGCCTGTGCGATCTCTGGCTCGACGAACGCGACGGTCTTACCTCGCTCCAGTGCCATGGACAAGTTGGCAACTTGTCCTACAAGCGGCATGACGTCTACACGGTCATAAACGTAGCCCAACTGTCGCCTTGGCGACGTCAGTCCGCTCCATGAGGCGCCATATCTGCCCTGGAGGAGGCTCAGTTCGCGCAGTTGGGCCTCTGTGCGCTCGACCAGACGGGCGTTCTCTATCGCCACGGCCAACTGGTCGGCCAGCGTCTGGTGCACCGCCACATCGTCCTCAGAGAAGGCGGCTTCCAGGGTGGATTGGACGTCCAGCACACCGATGGTGCGACCACGCACCTTTAGCGGGAGGGCCATTTCGGAGCGGGTGTCCGGTAGATCAGGGTTGTCGAAGAAGACGGCGTCTGCGCCTACGTCGAGGGCAATGCGAGGTTCGCCTGTCATGGCGACGTGGCCGACGATGCCGACCTGGCCAATCCTCAGTTTATGGCTTCGCGCCAGCATACGGCGTCCACCTTCGGAGGAGGCGGCCCGCAGGACGGCGTACTCGCCCGCTTCGTCCACCAGGAAGGCGCCAGCGTGGTAGAAGCCGAACCTTGCGGATACGAGGTGCACTGTCTCGTCGAGAAGTTGGTGTACGTCGAGAATGGCAGCAGCGTCGCGAGCCACTTCAGCCGCCACCTGGAGTTGTGCAGTTCGACGTTCCAGGCCGGTCGTGTAGTGTTCCAGTTCCTCGTGTGCTTTGCGCAGCGCCTCTTCCGCCTGCTTGCGCTCGGTGATGTCTCTGGAGACACCAAAGATGCCGACGATACTCCCTTCCTTGTCACGGAGAGGCATCTTGATCGTTGCGGCCCACGTCTCCCGCCCGTCGGGCCACGTCTCTTTCTCCTCTTTAACCACCGTCTGGCCAGTCCGCATCACTTCCTGTTCATCCTCGTACGCCGGCTGAGCGTGTTCGACGGTGAAATAGTCAAAATCTGTTTTGCCCACTGCCTGTGCAGGGTCACTCAAGCCAAACCACCGCTCGGCGTGCGCCTTGTTGATTCTGATAAAGCGGCTCTGGGCGTCCTTAAAATAAATGGCGTCAGGCACGTTATCCAGGAGAGTGTGTAGCAGGTGTTGTTCCTGGGCCAGTGCTTCCTCCACCCGCTTGCGCTCGGCCAACTCTTGCTGAAGTTCGCGGTAGCGTTGTTCCGTTTCGTCCATGTTCCACCTTCCCACTGACTCCTTGTCTACCCATGTTTGTCATCGCTTACCTGTCCACCGACGCCCAGATTGGCAGGCTGGAAAGCCTGCCCCACTTGTACAAACGTCTGATCTGCGCCGAGGGCCAAGCCCAGTTGCCGTACGGCAGTTTGCAGGATGGTCTCAGGATCCATCGAGGAACGAACCCTGGCGGTGATGTCGGCGATCAGCCGGTCCCGCTCCGCCCGTTGCTGGGTTTCTTCCAGCAGTCGGGCGTTCTCCAATGCCAGCGCCAGACGGCTGGCGACTTCCTCGACCAACGAAACTGTCTCGGGCGAGATCGGTTCGCCCGCAAAGCGCAGATTGAGCACTCCTACCACCTGGCCTCGTAATTTCATCGGCACAGCCACGGTACTGACCGTGATGGCAGGCTGAGAATCCTGCCCCACGCTGGCAGGCTGGAAAACCTGCCCTGAGCCTGTCGAAGGGGCCTGCCCCACTGCTTGCCTGTCGGCTACCGCCTCGGGTTGGGTGGTGGTGATCACAGGGCGGCCCTGTTGCCAGGCTTGACGGGCTTCCAGGGGCTGCTCAACGACCGGCTCAATACCTAATCTTTGATAACGGTACCCGTGCGGCTGTCTGCGGCTACGGACAGTAGCGCGCCACGATTCCTGGGTGTAGCGCCCGGAGATTGCCTCCACCTCTCGTACTGTCTGTTGCATCTCGTGGAGCAGGCGGGCGTTTTCGATGGCAACTGCCAACTGGTCGGCCAGCGTCTGCAACACCGCTATATCGTCCTCACCGAAGGCTGCTTCCTCCTGGCTCTGCACATCCAGCGCGCCGATGATCTGCTCACCCAGGCGGAGCGGCAGGGCCATCTCCGAGCGCGTCTCCGGCAAGAGCGGGTTCTCAAAGTGCACCGCGTCGGTGCCCACGTCCAACGCAATACGGGGCTCGCCCCGGCCGGTGACGTACCCCACAATGCCGACCTCACCCACTTTCAAGCGGTGCCCCTGCTCGAGCATCTGGCGGCCGGCCTCTCCGGTGGCCGCTCGCAGTACGGCGTACTCCTTTTGATCATCCACCAGGAAGATGCCGGCATGGTAGAACCCAAAGCGATCCCGGATCAGGTTCACGGCTCGGTTCAGCAGATCGTCCAGTTCACGCGCGGCGGCAGCGTCACGGGCCACCTCAGCCGCTACCTGAAGTTGTACGGAGCGGCGTTCCAGGTTGTAGGTGCGATCGGCCACGCGCTGCTCCAGAGTCTCATTGAGCTCTTGCCATCTCCGTACCGCCTGGTGAGCCTGCTGCAGAGTGCGTCTGAGCCTCTGGCTGGAGAGCCAGGTCAGGTAGGACAGCAGGAAGAACATGAGCACTCTGGAAGTGACCGTCATGAGTGCCTCTTTCTGAGGGTCGTAGGGGACAGGAGGAGTCTGAAAACCATGACGCTGAGCAACCACCAGGAACAGGTAGAGGAGCGCGGAGACGATCGTTACCAGGACACCTCCCCGGGTGTCCAGGATCATCACCGCTCCCAGAATGGGCCACAGATAGTATATGCCTGAGGCATCCTGGTAGCCACGAATGGCCACGAGGACGGTGATGGCGGCCGAGGTACCTAGCAGGAAAAAATAGCCCCCCAGGCGAGACTGCTGTCGCCGCAGCAACCAGTACGATATCAGGCCCACAACCACAGCGATGGCTCCGAGAGGCAGCACAGCCAACAGGCCAGACCCGGGTATCAGTAGTGCGCCAGTCGCCGTCATGATCGTCAGGATACCAGCAGCTATGGTCTGGCCTACAATCAGTCTAACCAGTAACCGTTCCCTCGCTGCCCGGTCCGTCTCTGGTTCGGGGCTGGGGTCGAGAACCTGGCCCTCGCGCGTCGATTCAAGCATGCTCTGCCTCCTCAGCCTGGCTTTCCGGAGGAATTCCGATGTGGACGGATACCTCATCCACCGGCAGCAGTTGGCCTAGTTCGCGGACAGCGGTTTGCAGCAGGGTATCCATGTCGAGGGAGCGGGTGAAACGGGTGGTCATCTGACCGAGCACCTGTTCCCGCTCTGCCCGTTGCTGTGTTTCTTCCAGCAGATGTGCATTCTCCAGCGCTAACGCGACTTGGTTGCTGATCTCCTCCACCATGGCAAGTTCCTCCGGCATCCAGGACACCTGCCCGGGGTCCCGTCGCAAGACAATAGAGCCGATATTCTGTTCGCGCAGACGGATGGGGGCGGTCAGCCGGAGGCCGTCCCCCTCCCGCAAGACGACCGGTCGGGGGTGAAGTGTTGAGATTGTCACGCCAGGGAGAACGGGTTCCACCCCTACGCCGGTATAGCGGTAGGCGGTCATCTGGCGTCCTGCCCGCGCTTGCCAAACTTGGCGCGTCCGTTGTCCCTGAATGGTCTCCAATTCCTTTAGTGCGTACTGGCTCTCCTCCAACAAACGGACATTGGCAATTGCCAGCGCCACCTGGTCTGCCATGGTCTGGAGGACCGCCACATCCTCATCCGAGAAGGCAGCTTCTTGCGTAGACTGGATGTCTAGCACCCCCATGACCTGCCCCCGTACTTTCAGCGACAACGCCATCTCAGAGCGAGTGTTGGGGAGGTCAGGGTTATCGAAGAACACCGCGTCAGCACCCACATCCAGCGCGATACGGGGTTCTCCTGTTCCCGCTACGTGTCCCACGATCCCCATCTCGCCGACCTTCAGTTTATGTTCCCGCGCCAGCATCCGTCGCCCACCTTCCGAGGAAGCGGCTTGTAGTACCGCGTAATCCCCTACTTCGTCCACCAGGAAAATCCCGGCATGGTAGAAGCCGAATTGGTCCGAGATAAGACGGACCGTCACGTCCAGGAGTTGATCTACGTCTTGGATCGCTGCTGCCTCTCGCGCCACCCGTGCTGCCGTCTCCAACTGTGCACTCCGTCGCTCCAGGTCCCGCGTCCTTTCTCCCACTTGCTTTTCCAGCCCTGCATAGAGGCCCTGTAATTGCTCGGCCATCACGTTGAACGAGCGGGCCAGTTGGCCCAGTTCGTCCTGTCTGATCACAGGGATACGCTCGTCGAAGCGGCTCTCCGCCAGCCGTTGTGCTGAACGGCCCAGTTGCTCTACCCCCAGCGTAATGCTGCGGACCGTGATGAAGACTACCGCCGTTGCGATGATCAGAGCCCCCAGCACCAGAGGAACGGAGCCCAAGACTATTCTCATCGTTGCCTCGCTCGCCCGGACTTGGGCGTTGGTGTGGCGGTCGCGGGCCAGGGCGACCAGTTGGTACAACTGCCATCCTACGTCAGCGTGGCGCTCCAACAGCAAGGCAGCGTAGCCTTGTGCCGCCGACCAGTTTCCGTCTTCCACGTGGCGGACGGTTCCTTTGGCGACGTTGATCACCTTCTGCAGGCTCGTCGTCACCCCCTCGATACGATCCCGCATCGGATCCCCCTCTGGGAGGAGAGACAGTTGACTGTTCAATGTATCCTGCCTGGCTTCCAGAGCCCGGGCGGATGCGCCTACTTCCTTGACGAAGATGGCGGGGATGCGCTCGGCAAGTTTACCCTGGATGACCACCAACATGTTGGTTTCCTGGTGGGCAGTTTCCAACGCGAGCACAAGCCGCTCATTTTGCTCTCTCAGATCCTGGATGGCCTCGCTGAGTGTGTTCAGTTGCCAGAATAAGAAGCCCATGGCCACAAGGATGAGCGAGGCCACCAGGCCCAAACCTGCGATCATCCGGCGACGCAAACTACCACGTGGGCGCGCACTGTTAAGCGTCTGCACCGTCATCGTCTACAACCCCCTTGGCAGGCTCTGTTGTAGGACAAGTTGCCTGCCCTGAGCCTGTCGAAGGGGCCAACTTGTCCTCGCTGGCCCCCAATTGAATCAGTCCATCTGAGGCTCTGAGTGCCCGTCCCAGTTCCCGGATCGCTGTGCGCAAGATGGTCTCTACATTGGTGGAGGCCCGCACTTGAGTGGAGATATCGGCGATCAGTCGCTCCCGTTCTGCGTACTGCCGGGTCTCTGCCAGCAGGCGAGCGTTCTCGATAGCCAGTGCCATCTGGTCGGCTAGGGCCTCGATAAGCGCTACTTCATCATCTGTCCACCACCGCTCGCCTCCTGGCTCGTGCAAACCCAGTGCGCCCAGGACCTCGCCACGCAGGCTGATGGGTGCCACGAGGGTAGCTTGCCCTGTCCCATCGCCTGTATCAGATTGTATGACTATCTCCTGGCGCGCCAGCGCCCGTTCGATGGCCTGGCCGATCTCACTGGCATCCTGGGACGTCGTAGCGTCGTCGAGTGGTGTCACACCTGGACGGGCACGTTCGTAACTGGAAGCGGCCTGCGCAGATAGAGAATAAGCCCACCGCTCTGCGCTGGCGCGCCTTTGGCTTGCTTCCATCTCCTCCAGTTTTGCCCGTAGCGCTGCCAACAACTGCGCGTTGTCAATGGTTACCGCTGTCTGATCGGCCACTGTTTGCAGCACGGCGACGTCTTCCTGAGAGAAGGCCTGACGGTCGGTGCTCTGCACATCCAGCGCGCCGATCGCACGGCCGCGAGACTTGAGCGGCAGAACGACCTCCGAACGCGCCTTCGGCAACAATGGATTGACTTCTGCCGGGCTCTGGCGGGACACAGAGCTCGGATCTGGAACGATACGCACCTGGGCACTGGCCGTGCTCCCCCCGATCATGGAGGTATCACCGACTCTGAGTCTATGGCCCTGCGCCAGCATCTGCCGGCCGGCCTCGCCGGTGCCTGCTCGCAGCACGGCCCACTGCCCAGATTCGTCGATCAAGAACAGACCCACATAGTATAGGTCAAATCGCTCACAGACCATCTCGACCACCTGTTGTGCCAGTTTGCCGGGATCGAGCACCGCTGCGGCAGCCTGAGCGACCTGGGCGGCGGTCTGCCACTGGAGAGCGTTCCTTTGTAGCCGGGCTATTCTGGTAGCCAGTTCACCTATCCGTTCTGTCAGGAACGCCTGAGAGCGGATTGTTTTGGCTTGTTGCTCTTCTGCTCCCCGCAGGACTTTACTCAAGTAGAGGCCGAACATCCACTGGATCAGCGTGATGACGAGAGCCATCGTATAGCCAGCAGAATATAGAGCACGGGAGCCCGGCCAGGTTATCGGTCGTTGCCATAAGAGGCGAACCAGCAGGATAACGAAAAGCACTCCTCCAAGGATGATCACACTGTATAACAGGGTTGTATGGACCCTGGTGAGTCGTTTCTGCGGTATATGTGGAGGAACTTCCACGAGCGTGGGTTCGGCCGTTGCCGCAGGCTCGGCTTTGCCCACGAGGAAGTCAATGATGGCCTCCTCTGACTGCAATGGAGCCTGCTTTGCCTCTGGCTCTGGCTCGAGGCCTGTGTTAGAAAATAACCCTTCGAGCCGGCTTTCAAGGTTGGTGTCTGTCATGGTTCATCAACTCCTGGGCCAGAGCACGGTACTGTTGAGTCCCTCGGGTCGTGGGTGCATAGAGTGTGATCGGTTGACCGAACACCGGGCTCTCCCGCAACTTGGTATCCACCTCGATAACGGTTGTGAAGAGGACCTTATCCAACCCGCGCTGCATCTGCTCCAGTATAACCCGGCAGATCTTGTTACGCCGGTCGTACATGGTCACCAGCACACGGCAGACCAGCCAGGGGTTCGTGTTCTCCTGTATCTGTTGAACCAGTTTCATAAAGTGGCGCAGCGAGTAGGCGGCATAATAATCGCACTGGACGGGAATGATGAGCAGATCGGCTGCTGTCAGCGCGTTCAGGGTTAACGTTCCGAAGGAGGGTGGACAGTCAATCAGAACGTAGTCGTAGAAACCCTCCCCCATGGCTTCTAACCCTTTCTTCAAATGAAACTGATAGCCCGGCCGTCCATAAAGGATTTTGTCGAGGACAATCAGCATCCGATTCGCCGGCACGATGTCCAAACCAAATACCGGGCTCTCACGGCTGACGCTCACCAGTGACGTGTTCCCCAGGAGGGCTTCATCCACTGTGCGGCGCATGTTCTCAGGTCTCAACCCCAGCGAGATGGTGAGATTGGCCTGAGGGTCCAGGTCAATGAGCAGAACGTTTTGTTTCAACTCGGCCAAACAGGCGCCTAACGACAGGCAAGTAGTGGTCTTGGCCACTCCTCCTTTTTGGTTGCTGACAGCAATTGTTGTGGTCATGCTAGTGCCTTCCTCTCTTGCTTGCGTTTGCTCGCAGCCCCCGTCCCGGGGGCATCACTGGTCAACATTCCCCTCACGATCGCTCGCAGCCCCCGTCCCGGGGGCGTCTAATGGGGCGGGCTCGGTCAGGAGACTGGCCCGAGCACCCAGTCGTACGAAGGTGCGGGATGTTCCCAGTACGCTGAAAAGCTCATCCACTGCTGTCTGTACGATACCCTCTACATCGGTGGCGCGGCGCATCTTGTCGGTGATCTCGCGGGTCAGCCGCTCACGAGTGGCGCGGCGCTGGGCATCCTGATAGAGCCGCGCGCTTTCCAGTGCTACGCCCAACTGGTCGGCCAGTGTTTCCAGCAATGTAATCTGCTCCGGTGTCCACTCACCTGCGTCGCTGGGCTTATGCACGTGAATCACGCCGATGACCTGCCCGCGCACCTTAACCGGAACGGCCAACTTGGGTAATTCCTCACCAGGCTCAGCGTGCTTCTCACTGCTATCCACTTCACATTCGTTCTGAGATTGGATGCGCCCGGCCAGTGGGGTCACGCCACTCTCATCGTAATGATAGCCCATACCGGGATGGGCGTGTATCATCTTGGCCCACGCCTCACGGCTCAACTCGCCATAAGCCCGCTGCGCTGTCTCCAGGCTTTCCTGCGCCTGCTCAAACAGCCGTGCGTTGCTGATGGCGGTTGCTACCTGGTCGGCCAGTGTCTGCAACATCGCGGCGTCTTCGTCGCTGAATGCTCTCGGCTCTGTGCTCTGCACATCCAGCGCGCCGATGATTTTACCCTGCGCCCGCAACGGTAACGTGATCTCAGAGCGCGTATCGGCCAGGTCCGGGTTGTCGAAGGATGCTGCGTCGGCCCCTATTTCCAGCGCAATGTGGGGTTCGCCCCGGCCAGTGACGTAGCCCACGATACCTTGCTGTCCTACTCGCAAGCGGTGCCCGCGTGCCAGCATCCGCCGCCCGCCCTCGCTAGACGCGGCTTGCAACACTGCCCACTCGCCGCTGGAGTCCAGCAGAAAGATGCCGGTGTGGTAGAAGCCGAACCGCTCACTAACCAATGCCACGACCCGCGACAGCAGTTCCTGAGGTTCCAATACCGATGCTGCATCCTGGACCACATTCGCGGTCGCTTCCAGGTAACGGGCACGGCGTGCCAGGTCGCGGTTACGTCCTTCGAGCCTTAATTCACTCGCTCGCAGCGATTCCAGCATCCTGTTGATCGCGCCTGCCAGGCTCGACAATTCATCCTTTCCTGCTATCGGCACCTGTGCCGAGAGGTCACCACTTGCACCAATGCTGCTAACGGTCTTGTTGATAAGAGCCAACCGGGCCAGGACTCGCTTTTCCAAAAGTACCATGATCGCTATGCCAGACACCAGGCCGGCCACCAATAGCGATAGCACAAAATAGAAGATGCTGGCCTGGACTTGCTCGTAGATCTCTCTGGGAGCATCCACTCTCAATACAAGCACCGGCTTTCCGTAGACGTCTCTCAGCGTGGTATATCCAGCGATGGAGCGTGCGCTCAATGGGCGGACGAAAGTCGGTGTCTCTTCTGATAAAGAGGCATACGCTACCTGGAAGTCGGGGGGCATCTGCGGATCATCGAACCGATCTATGGTGAGCGATAGTTGTGTCATCTCGGCCAGGCGCTGAATTTCTGCAGCATCCAAATAGCGTCCCATAATCAGTGTCCCGCGAATAGGACCTTCATAAGCACTGCTGACGATGGGCCGTGAGGCAATGAGCATGGGGCCTTCGGGAAGAAGCACAATCCCTGCGATGCTGCCCTCCAGGTTTGTTTGCTGCAGCAGGAAATCGTGGGCAGCAAGACCCTGTAAACTCTCTGGAACAGTTAGTTCCTCCTCGTTTTGCAGATCGAAGGCCTTTCCGAAGAATATCCGGCCAGAGGAGTGGATGAACAGCATCAGATTGAGCCTCAAGTTGATAAAAGTTGAATCCACGAGATTGTCCTTGACGTAGTCGTCGTAAGTACCCTCCACAAAGGCACACGTATCGTCCCACGGAGCCCAGTCACCAGCAGTCTCATCCAATTTGGCCAGGTCATCAGACAGGCTTGCCAGGGCCCGTTCAACGTTTTGACGGGTATACCGTTCCTCCAGCCTGGTGACGGCATCCAACAAGATGATGCGCGAGGCGGCATACAGAGCCACGATCAGGCCAGCGAACGTCAAACCAATGATGAGCAGTGTATTCTTACGCAGCGTCATACGTTTGCTCCCCTTTAGCCGCCCCCGGGACGGGGGCTACGAGCGTTGATCCACATCTGTCTCTAACCGGATGGTCACCTCGTGCAACCCCAGCGCCTCCCCGATTTGACGCACAGCAGTCTGTAAGACGATGTCCACATCCAGTGTCTCGCGCATGCGGGCCGTGACCTCTCCGATCATCTGCTCACGGATGGCGCGGCGCTGGGCGTCCTGGTACAGTCGGGCGCTCTCCAAGGCAATGCCCAACTGATCGGTCAATGTCTCCAGCAGTGCGATCTCTTCCGGCGTCCACGCGCCTGCATCATCGGGCTTGTGCGCGTCAAGCACGCCGATGACCTGGCCGCGTACCTTGATGGGAGTAGCGATCGTCGGCAATGCTCCGGCCTCGCCCGGCACTGTCTCGCCTTTCTGTGCTGCCAGTTTCATTTCTTCACGCCACCGACCATCGGTCGGCAGAATCCCCTGTGGGTCATAGCGCTGTCCCAAATTGGGCTGGGTGTAGAACAACTCCTCCCACGCCTCGCGGCTCGCTGTGCCGTATGCTCGCCGTTCTGCCTCCAGGCTTTCCTGCACCTGTTGGAAAAGCCCGGCGTTGCTGATGGCCATGGCGACCTGGTCGGCCAGTGTCTGCAACACGGCCACGTCCTCGTCGCTGAATGCCGCTGGCTCTGTGCTCTGCACGTCGAGCGCGCCGATGATTTCACCGCGTGCCCGTAGCGGCAACGCCATTTCGGAGCGCGTGTTGGGCAGGTCTGGGTTGTTGAAGAATACTGCGTCGGTTCCTACATCCAGTGCGATGCGAGGGTGGCCCTGGCCGGTTACGTAGCCTACGATGCCCTGCCGCCCCACCTGCAGCCGGTGCCCGTGTGCCAGCATCTGCTGTCCACCTTCTGATGACGCAGCGCGCAGCACTGCGTATTCGCCCGCCTCGTCCAGCAGGAAGATGCCAGCATGGTAGAAACCAAAACGGTCGGAGATGAGCCGTACCGTCTCTTCCAGCACGTGTCCCACATCCTGGATCGCCGCCGCCTCCCGCGCTATCTGTGCGGCTGCCTCCAAGTGGGTATTCCGCCGGGCCAGGTCGGCTGTACGCTCCGCCACCTGCGCCTCGAGCATATCCTGGTGAGCCTCGAGTTCCCGGGCCAGCGTTTGACTGCGGGCCAGAGCACCGACCAGGCGGGGAATCAGGTAGTTCTGCGCTACGGTCAGTGTGGCACCCAACATCAGCATAACGATGGCACTGTTCACCCACCAGGTCAGATCCACAGAGACAGCCTGCGGGTCCACAGCGCCGACGACGCGACCGGTGGAGTATGCCCAACCGAAGGTTGCTATGGTCAGGGTGGCCAGGATCAGGGCAATGATGCTCTCCCGCCGCCCGAAGAGGAGGGCCGCCATCAGAACCAGCGTCAGCAGGAAGACCCGGCCTTCTCCGCTCATCCCCCCATCCAGCAACTCAATGATGCTCATACCATACATCAGCCCCAGAACACTCCAGGCCTGGAGAGCGTAAGGGGCCCGCTTCCAGAATGCAATCGTCAGGACGAAGCCATATACCACCGCATAGATCGGTATCAGCCACGTATCCTGGGTCATGTACGCGCTGTAGGAGCCCAGTAAGGCCGCCGGGCCCCCGATGATGGCGAGCGCGCGGAGCACTCCGCGCAGCAGTGCACGTCTCAAGGTCCGTATGTCCTCGGGGGCAGGAACGTTCCCCCGCACTGTCATTTCCGCCTCACTCATATTCCTCTCCTGCTCAGTCTCCGTCGGGTACGGTCAGGAGGCCAGCCCGAGCGGGGCTGCGATGCCATTACTCGTCAGTGGCCTCCGCTTGTGTGCCCAGCCGCACCTCAAGCGCCGCCAACCCCATCGCCCGGCCAATCTCTTGTACGGCGGTCCTGAGCACTGTCTCCATATCCAGTGTCTCGTGCACGCGGGCCGTGAGTTCGCCGGTCAACCGTTCGCGGATGGCGCGGCGTTGCGTTTCCTCAAGTAACCGCAGGTTCTCGGCGGCCAGGGCCAACTGCTCAGCCACCGCTCCGGCCAGGGCGATTTCGTCATCGCTCCACTGCCGTCCCTTTTCCGCTTCCTCGAATCCAAGCGCACCCATGGGCTGATCGCGCAGCACGATTGGCACGAGCAGAGCAGAGGACTTGTCGTCGCTCAAAGCCACCGGACGCTGTTCCGTCATTGCCTGGTGGACTTTGGGTAGCACCTGGTCACCAAGAGGCATGATCTTGGCGCCGGTCTGTGCGTAGCCGCTGATCGCCCTGGCGCGTGTGTATTCAGCCCATGCCTGGCCCAGGTAGCGCTGATGGGTCGTCTCCATATCTCGTAGTGCCGCCTGAGTCTCAGCAAACAGCCGGGCGTTGTCTATCGCCACAGCCACCTGGTCAGCCATGGCCTGCATCACGGCGATGTCTGTCTCGTCAAAGGCTGCCTCTTCTGCACTCTGCACAGTCATCGCTCCGATCACCCGTCCGCGTGACCGGAGTGGCAACGCCATCTCCGAGCGTGTCCCCGGCAGGAGAGGGTTGTCGAAGCGCACGGCTTCCTCACCAACGTCCAGCGCAATGCGGGCTTCGGCTCTGGCCGTGCACTGGCCGATCATCGAATTCCCGCCCACCTCCAAGGCGTGCCCTTGCGCCAGCATCTTCTGTCCGGCTTCACCTGTGCCAGCGCGTAGGACAGCAAATCTGCGTTCTTCATCGAGCAGGAACAGGCCCACGTAGTAGAGAGCAAACCGGTCACGGACCAGGCCCACCACTTGGTACAGCAATTCGTCAGGGTTGAGCACTGAGGTAGTGGCACGGGTGACTTCGATGGTGGCCTGCAGGTTGCGCGTTCGCTCGGCGACGCGTTGCTCCAGCGTACCGATCATTTCCTGGAGCTGGGCGGCCATACTGTTGAAATCGCGCGCCAATAGACCGATCTCGTCACCTGTCTTCACTTGGGCTCTTGCCGCCAGGTCGCCACCGGTTATTCTCTGGGTCGCCTCTACCAACTGGCCGATGGGAACGATGATCGAGCGACTGACAAAGATGCTCAAGGCCATAGCCAGCCCGGTCAAAACCACGCTTGATATGACTGTGATCCTGAAATTGGTCTGGTATAGCTCGCTATTGGCCCGAATCAACTCCTGGGCCCTGCTTTGCTTCGCCTTGTATAGGAGGTCTGCTTTGGCCAGCAGCGCGTTTTCCAGCAGCGCGGCGATGCGCATCTGACGACCTTCGACACTTGCCTTATCATCAGGGTGATCCTCGTAGAAGGCCCGCAAGCCGTCCGATAGAGAGAAGTACGTGTCGTAAGCCTCTCGGATCTCCTGAACGAGTCGCTGATCTTTGGTGCCCTGAGCCCGGCTCTCGAGCTCCGCCAGATTTGTCTCTACATTGCTGCGCAATGCCTCGACCATGCGCAGGTGAGCCCGGTTGCCTGTAACAACGTATTGTTCCACTTTCAGGCTATGGAACAGAACACCGTTCTCTATGGCTGCTATGTGGGTCAGGACAGGTTGGTGTTCTCGCAAAATCTCCTCTGTATTGGCGTTGAGCCGATTCAGGTTATAGACGCTGAAAGCGCCGATAGCGGCCATCAACATGACGATGAGGATGAAGGGTAGGGCCAACCTTTGTCCAACAGTCAATCTCATGATCCGTTCCTCCTGGGCGCATCTGTGGGGCAGACTTTCCAGTCTGCCACTTCTAGAGCCGCAGCCAGTAAAAGTCCTCGTCACTCCCCATCACCGGGCAATACTTGAAGCCCCGGATGTACGGGCTGTAGATGTGAAAGTCCAGACCCGAAATACCAAAGATGTTCACAGCGTCGTCGAGCGCCAATTGCTGAGCCTGGCGATAGAGCCTCTTGCGTTCTGCCTGATCCGCGGTCGCCCTCGCCTTTTCCAGCACATTGTCCATCGCAGGATTCTGATAGTGGCCCGGATTCGTCCACACCCCTGCCTGGGAGGAGTGATAGCCTGACCACAGGTAGTTGTCTGGATCGGGATAAGCATTGCTCCCGTAGAGCGGGAACATGGACGGCGATGTTTTGGGATCCTCAAAGGTGGTGACGGCATCGGCCCATGCCATGGGCACGATGTTGACCTTGATGTTGAGCCTGGCCAACTGATCGCGGATGATCTCACCTGTCCTGCGTTCCTCTTCCAGGCCGGTCACGTACACGTAATCCAGATCGAAGCCTCCCTCGGGCCAGGGTGATTGTGCCAACTTCGCCCTGGCCTTTTCCAGATCGAGGCGATAGGGTTCGAGGTCCCTGGCGGCCAACTCCAGGCTAGGGGGCAACGGTCCGGCAGTAAAAACGGCGCGGTTTGCCCAGATTGCAAGCAGAGCCTGGTAGTCAAAAGCGTAGGAGATGGCCCTTCTGACGTGCAGGTCCGCCGTATAGCCTTCCTTGTTGTTCAGCTTGATCTCGTAAAGGTCCATGGATGGCTCTTCCACGATCACAAAGCCCATCTCCTTGAGACGGAGTTGTTCTTCGGGCAAGGCCCAATCTACGACGTCAACCTCGCCTTGTTCCAGCGCCTGCATTCTGGCCGTACCGTCCTGGATGACCTGGCGCACGTAGCCCTCGAGATGGCCTTCTGGGGGCCAGCCCCTCCAGTAGTTGGGGACGGCCTTGAACTCGTAGAGTTCACCGGGCTTCCATTGTCCTATGGTGAAGGGCCCGGAGCCAGCCTCGTGATCCGCCAGCCAGGTCTGCCCGTCATCGCTGCCCGTATTGGCCTCCACTATGTTGGGGTTGACGACAAAGATCCACGGCAATGTGTCCAGGAAGGGGCCAAAGGGTTGCAGGAGCGTGATCCTGAGCGTGTAATCGTCGAGCACGCTGACGCTGTCTTCGCCCATAATGCCCGTGAACAGGCTGGCGGGTCCCTGGCCGATACGCAACAGGCGCTCGGCGGAATACTTGACTGCCGCTGCGGTCACCGGAGACCCGTCGTGGAATACGGCATTCTTCGCCAGTTTGAAGGTCCACTCTGTGGCATCCTCCGAAACCTCGTAGCTCTCAGCCAGCCAGGGTACTGCCTTGGGAGGATTGCCGACGTGCCGGAAGAGGGCATCGTAGAGCCCTTTCAGGCTGCTGCCGATGGCCTGGTCGAAGCCCACGGCCGGGTCTAGCGTGTATATGTCCACCGCGCTGCCCATACTTAACCCCTGTGGCTTGACTGGCATCGGTGTCGGTGTTGGCTTAGGTGCAAATAGCCCACAGCCCGGCAAGAAGGCGCTCAGCGCAGCCATTCCACCAGCACAGGTAGTCCAGCGCAGGAATGTACGCCGGCTGATCGTCAGCCGACTGGTCTCCGCAGCGGCGGGCTGGAACCTGTCCTGAGCCTGCCGAAGGAAAACCTGCCCTGAGCCTGTCGAAGGAGCCTGCTCCGCCCTGCAGGTATCGTTGCTGAGTTCCGCCCTGATCGTTTCAATCGTTCGATTTGGCAGGCTGGAAAACCTGCCCTGAGCCTGTCGAAGGGGCCTGCCCCACTTCCTGGTGTCCATCCGGCGAACTCCTTTCATTGTCCGTTTCTTTCCCAGTCCGTTGATTGTCCGTTTCTTTCCCAATCCGTTGTTTGCCCGTTTCTTTCCCAATCCGTTGTTTGCCTTTGTCTTCTGCTGGCTCTGGCGGCGTACTCAACTGTACATACGTCATAGATGCACCCAGCACAGCAGCAGTCTCTCGGACAGCGGTTTGCATCAAGTCGTCTATGTCCACAGCACGGCGCATCTTGTCGGTGATCTCGCGGGTCAGCCGCTCGCGGGCCGCACGGCGTTGTGCATCCTGATAGAGCCGGGCGCTTTCCAATGCCATGCCTGCCTGGTCAGCCAGCGTCTCCACCAGTTCGATCTCTTCGGATGTCCAGGCGCCAGCGCCGTCCGGTTTGTAGGTATCCAGTACACCGATTACATTGCCCCGTACTTTGATGGGCACAGCCAGGGGCAGTTTCCCTTCAGTGTCGGTCTTGTCATACTGGACGGTCTCTCCCTTCAGCAGTGCCTGCTCCATCTCAGGTCGCCACACATCTCCGGCACTGGTGACGCCATGCGCTCCGCTGCGATAGCCCAGATCGGGCTGTACACGGAGCAATGCGGCCCAGGCTTCACGACTTAACTCGCCGTAGGCTCTGCGCGCTGCGTTCAGTGCGGCCTGGGTTTCGGCGAACAGGCGTGCGTTGTCAATCGCCACCGCCACCTGGTCGACCATCGTCTGTAACACGACGATGGTGTCCTGGTCGAAGGCCGCCGGCTGGTCGCTCTGCACCGTCAATGCCCCCAGCACCTGGCCGCGCGAGCGCAAGGGCAGCGCCGCCTCGGAACGGGTGTCCGGCAACTCGGCCGTCGCCAGCCGCACCGCGTCTTCCCCAACGTCCAACGCGATGCGTGCCTGCGCGTGGGCCACGCTCCAGCCGACCATCCCTTCGCCGATGCGGATGCGGTGGCTGCGCGCCAGCATGGCCCGGCCTGCCTCGCCGGTGCCCGCCCGCAACACGGCCCACTCTGTCCCGTCACCCTGAGCGAAGTCGAAGGGTCTCTCTGACCGGGCCTCCTCCATCAGAAACAGCCCCACGTAGTACAGGCCGAACCGTTCGCGGATCAGTTCGACTGCCTGGCGGATCAACTGGTCGGTCTCCAGGATGGTCGTAGCAGCACGGCCCACCTCGGCCGAGGCCACCAGTTGAGCCGAGCGGCGTTGCAGGTCGCGCATGCTGGACTCCAGCAGGACCCGGCTGGCTTGTAGTTCGCGGTTGCTCTCGGTCAAGGCATTGGCGTTGCGTTGTGATTCTTTGAGTGCGTTCTCGAGGCTCCCACTGGACAACCAGGAAACCACGCTGAGAACCGCAATAATGACAATCACCACAGGATTCAAGGGAGGATAGCCAAGTGCAAAGCTGAGTATGTACAGTATGGCGATTTCCACTGCTGCGACCGGGAAGCATAGCCAGGGAGCAGCAATGAGCGGAGCCATTACCACCGGGAGTGTGATCGCCATAACCAACTCACTCGTCAGGCCCTCTCGGATGGCGTAGGGGGCGATGAGTGCCAGGAAGGCCAGGAACACGTATGCTGGCCAGCGATGACCGCGGCGAGTGAACCAGTAGAGCGTACCAAACACAATGAGCGATGCCACTTCCACAGTCAGATAGTCTGGCCTGACAGTGCCGAAGATAAAGTCCTTGA
>Ga0315296_10000693_pt1 | contig 30254 bp, 24 predicted proteins | sample YL17G14_18_MG_FD_203921 | JGI IMG/M metagenome (GOLD analysis project Ga0315296, IMG submission 203921) | Sediment microbial communities from Yellowstone Lake, YNP, Wyoming, USA - YL17G14_18 | ecosystem: Environmental > Aquatic > Freshwater > Lake > Sediment | place: USA: Wyoming | collected... | reverse complement strand
GCCGACGAGGCGATGCACAAAGCGGCGCGCATGCGCAAGCTGGGGATGGATTTCGGCACTTGCCTGGGACCGAATCCCGAGACCTCGATCCGGTGGACCGCGGCGCTCGGCAAGGGCTACGTCTGGGTCAGCGCGTCGGCCAAGGATTTTGACACCTTATGCCGCCAGGTGAACCTCCAGGCGGCCGCCTGCTCGAACTGGGGCATCCGGCTGGGGCTGCACAACCACCTGGGTTCGCTGGTCGAGACCCAGCCGCAGCTCGAAGATTTTCTCGTCCGCTGCCGGCAGTGCGGGGTAATCCTCGATACCGCGCACCTGGCGGCCGCGGGCGGGAATCCGGTTGCGATAGTGCAGAAGCACGGGGATCGGCTGGTCGCCCTCCACTTGAAAGACTGGCTAGTGCTCAAACCGGAAATCGGCCTTGAAAAGTGGTGGGAGCGCGGACGCTTCTGCGAGCTGGGCGCTGGCAACATCGGCCTGGACAACGCGGCGGTGATGCGCGCGCTGGCCGACGCGGACTATCAAGGGTGGGTCTTCGTCGAGCAGGACACTCATCTCCAGGATCCGCTGAACGATCTGGCCATCAGCCGCCACTACTTGCGCGATGCCGGCTTCTGAGATGCGATGAGGGCGAAGGCGATGGGCGGCAACCGGGACCTCCGGCGGCTCCGCGATCTCGCTGCTGGGCCAGATTCCCAACCTGCGGCGGTGGCGTGCCTGGCGGCAGGTGCCCAGCGCTTGGGGCTAGAGCACTTGGGCGTGAAGTATGGTATATATCTTGTAGCTTGGCTTGCCAGCGCTTGCTTGCCCAATACGCGCTCGGCGCAACACGCGCAGCAAGCCAGCGCTGATGCGGCACCGATCGAGGAACCTGCGAACGATACTCAACACAGACCGGTAAGGCGGCGCTAGGCAGCATTATTTCTAGTTCCTGGCTTTGAAGCCAACGAATGGGGGGGCTGACCACCATGGCGCGGAGAGCCGCGGGTCCGGTTGCTGAAGGCGAAGATAGGCGGAATGAACTTGCGCCCGGGCTGGCCGTGGGCCGCATCATGCCGTGTCACGCGTTCACGGACCAGGTGCTGCTGCTTGCCTGCGGCGAACGCATTGTCAGCGAAAGCCAGATCGAGCGCCTCCTGCGCGCCGATGTTGTGTTCTCCAACGATCCACCACCGCACTTCGCCCAAGCCATAGAAGAACGACAGAGAGAGCTCGGCATCTGGCGCGCTCCCCTCGAAAAGACCCAAGACCGGGAGAAGGATCTTGCCGCTTCTTCGGGCGACCCGGTCGAGACCGGCCCGAGCAGCATCGAGCCCGCGACCCCTTTTGTCGTCGAGCTGGTAGCGGCGCGCCGGCTCCGGCGCGAAGCAATGGGCCAGGTAGCCGAGCTGGTCGAGCAAGCGCGACGCGGCGAGACCATCAGCTTGCGGTCGGTCCGCGGCACGGTGCGACAAGTAGTCCACAGCCTGCGGCGCAACCACCGGGTGTTTTCGAGCTTGCTGCGGTTGAAGACCCTCGACAGTTACACCTACACCCACTCGATTAACAACTGCGTAATCTCTGTCATTCTGGCCCAGGGCGGCGGATTTGCCGACCAGGCGGAGGAGATCGGGCTGGGCGGCCTGATGCACGACATCGGCAAGGTGCGTCTGCCCGAAGGGGTGCTGCAAAAGCCGGAGAGCTTGACCGATTACGAGTGGAGCATGGTCAAGCAACATCCAGTGGTCGGGCTCGAGATTGTCAGGCAAGGTGATGAAGTCCGGGAATCCGAGGCCGAGGCGATCAGCCAGCACCACGAGCGCCTCGACGGCAGCGGCTATCCCGCCAGTCTGAGGGAGGCCGCCATCGCGCCCGCGGGGCGCATGGTTGCCATCGCGGATGTGTACGATGCGATGACCAGCGAGCGCCCCTATCACAAGGCCATCCCGGCGCCGGAGGCCATGCGCTGGATTCTGCAACGGGCCGGCGAGCTGTTTGACCCGCACTTGGTGCGCACGTTCGTTGATTCCATCGGCCTGTTTCCGGTCGGCAGCCTGGTCAGGCTGAGCAGCGGCGAGCTGGCAGTGGTGGCGGATGTGAACCCCGCCGCGATCCGGCGTCCGAGGGTGCTGATCGTCTCCGAGTTTGGCGGAGTTCCGACCGGCGAGCTGCGCCTGCTGGACCTCGCGCAACCGGCCGTCGCCAGCGCTGGCAGGGAGATTGTCGGCGTGGAGGATGCGGCCTGCTTCGATATTGACATCGAAGAATGTCTAGAGGCGGCGCCGGCCCTTGCCGAGCCGGGAGACCCAGGCCTCGATTCGTTCGCGTGAATCCGCCGCGCGGGTGCTCCGCCCGGCCGCATCGTGTCCTGCGCCGGAGGCGCATTCGAGCGATGCCGGCCGCGGTGTGCGCTTCCGCTACCCGGGCGTCGCCTCTCCCAGCCAGGGCACCTGCTTGCGCACTTCGGCGCGGCGCGGCAGGGATGCGACCGCGCCGCGGCCGCGGACCTTCAGCCCCGCCACTGCGGCGCCAATGCTGGCCGCGGCCATCGCATCATACCCCAGGCACAGGCCGGCCAGAAAGCCGCCGGCGAATGCATCGCCCGCGCCCGTGGTATCCATCACGAACGGAGACCGGTGCGCGGGTATGCGCCGCACCGATTCACCATCGCTCACCAGGCACCCCTTGGCCCCCATCTTGATGACCGCGATCCTCACGCCCCGATCGTGAAAATGCTTCGCCGCCTGCTCGGGATCCTCGATGCCGATGAGCGCGCCCGTCTCCTGCGGCGCGCTGGGCAGGATCACGTCCACCAATGGCAGCACCTCCGCCAACGCCTCGCGCGCCTGCTCCAAGGGCCACAGCTTGAGGCGCAGATTGGGGTCGAAGGAGGTCATGACATTGGCGGACCTCGCCAATTCGAACGCCCGGCGCACGGCGGCGCGGCATGACGGCGAGAGAGCCTGCGTAATGCCCGAGGAGTGGACGATCTTTGCGGCCGCGATATAGTCCGGGGCAATATCATCCGCGCCGAGGTGGCTGGCAGCGCTGCCCGCGCGGTAGTAAGTGAACTCGTGCTCGCCCTCCTCTAGCAATGATATGAAATAGGCGCCGTTAGAGCCCGGGGCCAGCGGCGCGTGGGCGAGATCAATGCCCTCTGCGCGCCAGGCTTCGAGCAGACCGGGGCCGAAGGGGTCGCTGCCCACCCGGGTGACGTAGCCGCAGCGGCAGCCGAGGCGCGCGGCGGCAACCAAGAGGTTAAGCGTGTCGCCCCCGAAGGAGCGACGAAAAGAACGCGCCTGCATCATGGGCCCGTCACAGAAGAACTCGACCATGCACTCGCCGATGGAGATCAGATCGAGCATATTGCGGCGTTCGTTGCGCCAGGCCGCGAATCCTGCCCCAGCAGCAGGACTGTGGCGCCGGCCAGCGAAGTTGAGAAGAAGAGTAGAGATAGCTGGCGGTGCCACGCATCGCCAGACCCTCGCACTGCCCTCTCGCCCAGAGATGAGGCTATCAGGAGGTTGTAACATGCGCACGATGACCAGTTTCGCGGTGGCGGTGTGCTTGGCAACAGCGGCGCTGGCAATGCCGGCCGCCGCGGCTTTGACGGCAGGAGCGGCGCGATTCGATATTACGCCAGATCTCCAGGCCATGGCGCCGGTGGTGCAGGGCGGCTACGGCGCCCGCATGGGCAAACCAGCGGAAGGGGTCCACGATCCGGTGTACGCGAGGGCGCTTGCCATCTCCGACGGCGAACAGCGCATCTGTCTCGTGAGCATGGACCTGACCGGGGTGCCTGACAACCTGAATCGTGACCTCATCGAACGGCTGGGCAAAGAGCTGGGGTTGAATTATGGCTCACTGCTTATCTGCGCGACCCACACGCATTCATCGCAGGCCAATATGAGCCCGGTGCCCCCGTTTATCGCCGCCATTTTCGGGCCCTACAACGAGAAGCTGTACAACTTCGTGCGCGACCGCACGGAGCAAGCGATTCGCGAAGCCATTGCCACCATGCGCCCGGCCGAGATCGGCATCGCGACCCGCGAGTTACCGGGGTTCAACCACAACCGCCGCGGTGAGCAGGGCAACACCTGCACTGACGACCAGATGACGGTGCTTTATGCGCGCACGGCCCAGGGCCAGCCCATCGGCGTGGTCGTCTTCTATGCCGCGCACGCGACCGTCATGGACTCGGACAACTTCCTGATCTCAGCCGACTGGCCGGGGGCGATGGAGCGGGCGATCGAGTTCGCGCTGCCGGGCGTGGTGGCCCTGCACATCAATGGCGCGGAGGGCGACCAAGCGCCGTCGGTCAAGTTCGGAAGTACGTTTGCCTCCGTCGAATTCTACGGCGCCGCGCTGGCGCAACAGGCGGTGGAACTGGCAAATGCGGCGCCGACCACCGCGCCGGCGAAGGTTGCGTCCGCCTGGGAGGATTTGAAGCTGCCCAAGCCTGAGGTCTCGCCGGCTTTCATGGAGATCACGGGCAAGGAGTACCACATCAGCAGGGAATTGGCGGAGTCGCTTGCGAAGCAAGTGACGGTGAGCAGCATCCCGGTTTCGGCAGTGCGCGTGGGTGGCCTGGTGGTGGTCGGAGTGCCCGGCGAGGCGATCTGCGAACTGGGGCTGGAGCTCAAGCGCCGCGCTCACGCCGCGGGCGCAGAATATGCCGCCGTCGGCGGCCTGGCAGGACGAGACGTGAGCTACATCCTGACCCAGGAGCAGTACAACCGCGGGGGCTACGAAGCGAGCATGTCATTCTATGGCCCGAAGCTGGGGGAGAAGATAGTTGACGCCCTAGCGGCCTTGATAGACAAGGTTCGCGGCGACCAGTAGCATCGCGCCCAAGCCGCGATGACGGATTGCTCTGGTGAGGGGCGCCCGGCCGAAGTTGCTGCATGACCGCTGCCGGGCGCCGCGCGCAGCCGCGGGATCGGTCGCCCAGGCTCGCTGCATTCGAGATCGCACCATTCCCCGTTTGTGGCAGTTTCCGCACGAAACCGCCGGTGGTAATGCTCAGGGGCGAGCACATGATGTGGAACCACCATCACGATAGCATAGAAGCCGAGGGCAGGCGCGTGCTTCACCGGGCGGCCGCGTTGTCGCCACGGCGGGCTGGCTGCAATGACAAGGATTATGCCGAGACGCGCGAGACGCAAGCGGGCCGCGATCGCAGTATGCCGCAAGGGCCATCGCGGCCCTGCGTCCATGCACAGTTGCGAGCGCGGCGAGGCGATCGCACATTTGACCATGCCGAGGACGCCGGAGCGGCGCAAAGCAGCCGGCGCGCGCCGCGAACATGGCGAAGCGGCTTCGCCGATGCAGTCCGAGAAACTGGCGGCGGTCGGCTTACTGGCCGCGGGCATCGTGCACGAGATAAACAACCCGCTGACCGCGATCATCGCCTATGCCCAGTTTCTACTCAAAAGCGACCTCCAGGAGCGCCAGCGAGCCGATGTCGAGCACATCGCGATGGAGGCCGTGCGGGCCTCGCGGATCGTGCAGAATCTGCTGACCTTCGCGCGGCCGATGCGCCCGCAGAAGAGCCCGATCAGCATTAACGACGCGGTCGCCAGCGCGCTCGACGCTCGGCGCCAGCAGTTCGTCCTTGATGACATCACAATCCACACCGCGCTCAGCCCCGGCCTGCCGCCGATCGAAGCCGACAGCAATCAGCTGCACCAGGTCTTCATCAATATCCTCAACAATGCGCGCGACGCGATGCTCGACCACGGCGATGGCGGCCATCGCCTGAGCGTCGGCACCTATGCGCGCGATAGCCGCGTCTGCGTCAGCTTCGATGACACGGGCCCCGGGATCCCCGACGCGTGCGCCGACCGCATCTTCGACCCCTTTTTCACCACCAAGGAGGTGGGGCGCGGCACCGGGCTGGGTTTGGCGGTTTGCCACGGCATCGTCCGGGAGCACCGCGGAAACATCAGCGCTCATAACCTGCCCCAAGGCGGGGCGCGCTTCGTGGTGGAGCTGCCGGTGGCTGCGGAAGACGAATTATGACGACCATGACGACGACCGCTTTCGACCAGCAAGAGCCGGTGCTGGTGGTGGACGATGAGCCGCGCATCGGCGAGGTTCTCGCCCGCACCCTGGAGACGATGGGGCACGAGTGGGAGATTTCGAGCAATGGTGACGACGCCCTGGCGGCGCTGCACCGGAGGCTGTTCGCGCTGGTGCTCAGCGACATCCGCATGCCCGGGATGGACGGCGTGCACCTGTTGCGCTGCATTGTCTCCGATTGCCCCCACACTGCGGTGATCATGGTCAGCGCGGTGGCCGATGTGGAGACCGCGGTGACCACGATGCGTCTGGGCGCGTGCGACTACATCGTCAAGCCGTTCGATCTGAAGGATGTAGTGGAGCGCATCGAGCGAGCGCTGGCGCACCGGCGGCAATTGCTGGACGTGGAGCGCTACCAGGCGGAGCTGGAGCGCGAGGTGGCGCAGCGCACCTCGGATGTGCGCAAGGTGTTTCTAGGGGCGGTGCAATCGCTGGCCGCCGCGCTCGACGCCCGCGACGGCTACACTCACGGCCATTCGCAGCGCGTCACCGCGCTCGCGGTGGCCCTGGCGCGGGGTCTCGGCCTGCCCGAGGCGGCCATTGAGCGCATTCACCTGGCGGGGATGCTTCACGACATCGGCAAGATCGGCATCCGCGAGTCGGTGCTCAATAAACCGATGGCGCTTACCGACGACGAATACGCACACATCCGCACTCACCCGGTCATCGCCCAGAACATCCTTGCGCCGATCGTATGGGAGCCCGAAACGGTGCGGCTCATCCGCGCGCATCACGAGCGTTACGACGGCAATGGCTACCCCGACGGCCTCGCCGGAGAAGGCATCCCCCTGGGCGCGCGCATCCTCGCGGTCGCCGATGCGTTCGACGCCATGACTAGCAAGCGGTCCTACCGCGAGCCCATGAGCCGCGGACAAGCCCTGGCGGTGCTGCGCCATGGTTGCGGTCGCCAGTGGGATCCGCTGGTCGTCGAGACATTGGAGCGCCTGGCGCCCGAGCTGTGGCGGCTGTGGGAGAACGCCTGCGACCGAGCGGATGAGGTGGTCCTCTCCCCGCCACTGCCGGATGCTGCCAAAGAGGTCCGCGCGAGCGGCGACTGAACCATAGAGTTGCCCGAGATCGCCGCCGGTCCTGCTTGAGCGCGCCGCAGAATCTGCTCCGCCTTGCACCCCCCTTGCCGCCCTCGCGCGCCTCTCATAGCCAAACGTCTGCGCTCATTCCCTACCAGCCAGCAGGAGTTTGTGAACCGCAGGACGAACATCGTTGCCAACCGGAGGCGTGCGTCGCGCTCGGCATCTCGGCGGCAGGCGGTCGGAGGCTCATGGCTCAAGCGTTCTTCTGGAATCGCGAAGCGGAATGTTTGCCCCGTCCCGAACTGGAGAAGCTTCAAGTCGAACGCCTGCATCGGGTGGTGGCGGCGGCAATAGAGCGCGTGCCGCTCTACAAGGAGCGCCTGGGACAAGCTGGCATTACCGCGGGCGACATCACCTCGCTCGCCGATCTGCGGTGCCTGCCGTTCACCACCAAGGAGGACTTGCGCGACACCTTCCCCTACGGCATGTTCGGGGTGCCCATGGAGCAGGTCGTGCGCATCCACGCCTCCTCGGGCACCACGGGCAAGCAGACGGTGGTGGGTTACACCCGGAGCGACATCGGCGTGTGGGCGGAGGTAATCGCGCGGACCTTGGGCGCGGGCGGGACCACGGGCGGCGATATCGTCCAGAACGCGTACGGCTACGGGCTTTTCACCGGTGGCCTGGGGCTGCATTATGGCAGCGAAGCCCTGGGGGCGGCGGTGATCCCCCTCTCCGGGGGCCAGACCAAGCGCCAGGTGCAGGTGATGCAGGACTTTGGCAGCACGGTGTTGTGCTGCACGCCGTCTTATGCGCTGGTGATCGCGGAGGTGGGGGCCGAGATGGGGGTTGACTTCTCCCGCTTGCCGCTGCGAGTGGGCTTCTTCGGCGCCGAGCCGTGGACCGAAGGCATGCGCACCGAGATCGAGGCGAAGCTGGCGATTGACGCGCTGGACATCTATGGCCTGAGCGAGATCATCGGCCCCGGGGTCGCCTACGAGTGCCTGGAGAAAGCAGGGCTGCATATCGCCGAGGATCACTTCTTGCCGGAGGTTGTTGATCCTGAGACGGGTGAGCCGCTGCCGCCAGGCGAGCGCGGGGAACTGGTGTTCACCACGCTGACCAAGGAGGCGCTGCCCCTGATCCGCTATCGCACGCGGGACCTCACCGTGCTCGACGACGCGCCGTGCGCCTGCGGGCGCACCTGCCGGCGCATGCGGCGCGTAACCGGTCGCAGCGACGATATGCTCATCATCCGCGGCGTTAACGTCTTCCCCTCCCAGATCGAGAGCGTCATCGTGGGCATCGAGGGAGTCGCGCCTTACTATTTGCTGGTGGTGGACCGCAAGCCGGGCAAGATGGACGAGCTGGAGGTGCGGATCGAGATCAGCGAGGACATCTTCTCCGATGAGATGAAGGAGCTGGAGCGCCTGGAGCAGCGGGTGCTTAGCGAGATCGAAAGCGTGCTGGGGCTGTCGGTGCGGGTGAAGCTGGTGGAGCCCAAGGCCATCGCGCGCAGCGAAGGCAAGGCGAAACGGGTGGTGGACCGGAGGGATTTGTTCAAGTGAAAGTAAGCCAGATCTCGGTGTTTCTGGAGAACAAGTCAGGGCGCCTGGCAGAGGTGACGCGGGCGCTGGCGGACGCCGACATCAACATCCGCGCGCTGTGCATCGCAGAGACTATTGACTACGGCGTGCTGCGCTTCATCGCCAATGACCCGGCAAAGGCGAAACGCGTGCTTTCGGAGCGCGGGTTCACGGTAACGGAAACCACGGTGCTGGTGGTTGAGATCGAGGACCGGCCGGGGGGACTGGCGAGAGTGATCGAGGTGCTGGCGCGGGCGGGGATCAACATCGAGTACATCTACGCGTTCTTGACGCGATCGGAGAAGGCCTTCGTCGTGCTCCGGCTGGAGAAGATGGAGGAGGCGGCGCAGGCGCTGCAAGCCGCGCGAGTACGCATCCTGACCGGGCCCGAGATTTATGCCCTGTGAGGCGAGAGCGGCACCGCAGGAGGATGCGAATCACACGGGGAGGAGGACAGTGGAATGAAGACGAGACGGTTGTGGACCACAGTAGCGATGGTGGCGTGCGCTGCACTGCTAACGGGGGCGGCGGCGTGGTGCGCCAAGAAACCGCGGGCGGCCAAACCCACCAAGGCGCCGTACCGGATTGGCGCTCTGTTCGCCATCAGCGGGCCGGCGTCGCCGCTGGGTGAACCGGAGCGCAACACCGCGCTCTTGCTGCAAAAGCAGATCAATGCCGCCGGCGGCATCAACGGCCACCCGCTCGAAATCCTGATCGAGGACACCGCGAGCGAGGAGAGCCGCACCGCGCTCGCCGTCAACAAGCTCATTGACAGCGGCGTGCTCGCCATCGTCGGGCCCAGCCAGAGCGGCGAGACCATGGCGATCATTGACGCGACGCAGAAGGCCAAGGTGCCGTTGGTCTCGTGCGCCGCCAGCGTCTTGATCACCCAGCCCGCCGCCGACCGCAAGTGGGTGTTCAAGACGCCCCAGAGCGACGAGATGGCGATACAGAAGCTGATCGCGTTCATGGGGGCGCGTAAGATCAAGAAGGTCGGATTCATCTACGTCTCCAACAAGTTCGGCGATAGCGGGCGCCAACAGGCGGAGAAGCTGCTGCCCAAGGCAGGAATCACGATCGTGGCCGAGCAGACCTTCGGGCCCGAGGATACGGTGATGACGACGCAGCTCACCAACCTGGCGAAGGCCAAGCCCGACGCGATCATCTGCTGGGGCACCAACCCGGGCCCGGCGCGCATCGCCTCCACGATGCATGATATGAAGCTCAAGATCCCGCTGCTCCAGAGCCACGGCGTGGCCAACCGCACTTTCATCGAGCTGGCCGGGGCCGGGGCGGAGGGGGTAGTGCTGCCGGCGGGCCGGCTCATCGTGGCGACGCAGATCCCCGACACCGATCCTCAGAAGAAGATGCTGCTCCGGTACGCCCGGGCCTACCAAGCAGAGTTCCATAAGCCGGCCGACACCTTCGGCGGGCATGCGTGGGACGCAATCCAGTTGGTGGTCAAGGCGCTGCGGGCGGTGGGTCCTGACCGGGCCAAGATCCGCGGCTATATCGAGCAGACCAAGGGTTTTGTCGGCATCGGGGGCGTGTTCAATTACTCGCCCCAGGACCATAACGGTCTCACCAAGGACGCCTTCGTCATGGTGCGCATTGAGAAGGGCGAGTGGAAGCTGATGAAGCGGTAGCTAGTCGCAGCGCTGCGTGCCGGGGGCGGCGCCGCCCCCGGCACGCCGTTGTGGCCGGCATCCGGGGTGTGACCGCCGAGAGTGGGGATCGAGCACGAAGGTTCAGGGGCAACTCCTTCGACCGCGCTCAGAGCCTGCCCCTTCGTTGCGCTCAGGGCAAGCTTTGAGCAAAGCGAAGGGACCGGTCGTAAGCCGCCCATTCGCAGCCGCTCGCGGTTGGGCGCCATTTTAGCGTGCGGCGCGCCGACCCTCAAGCGCCGATGACACCCGACATCCGAGCCGAGCCTTGAGCATCTGGTCCCAAATCTTGCAACACGCCTTCTCCGGGCTGACCCTGGGCAGCATCTACGCCATCATCGCGCTCGGATTCACCATCATCTATAATGCCACCGAGATCGTCAACTTCGCCCAAGGCGAGTTCGTCATGCTCGGCGCCATGACCATGGTAACGCTGCACGTGGGCGTGGGCCTGCCGCTGTGGCTCGCCTTCCCGCTCAGCGTCGCCGCCGGCGGCATCGTCGGCAGCCTGCTGGAGCGCCTGGCGCTGCGCCGGCTACGAAACAGCTCGGTTCTGACTCTAATCATCGTGACCATCGGGGTCTCGATTTTCCTGCGCGGCGCGGCCATGATCGCCTGGGGGCGCAATGCGATGCTGCTGCCGCCTTTTAGCCAGCGCGATGCCTTCTTCGTCGGCCAGGCCTCGATCATGCCCCAGAGCCTATGGGTCTTAGGAGTCACGGTGGCGCTGGTGGCCGGCCTGATGCTATTCTATTCACGCACCCTGGTGGGCAAGGGCATGCGCGCGGTGGCGATCAACCGCTATGGCGCGCAGCTCGTCGGCGTCAGCCCGCCGCGCATGGTGTTCTGGTCGTTCGCTCTGAGCGGGGCGCTGGGCGCGAGCGCGGGAATCCTGATCGCGCCCATCACGCTGGCGGTCTACAACATGGGCACCATGCTCGGACTCAAGGGCTTTGCCGCCGCCATCTTCGGCGGGCTGGGCAGCAGCGCCGGCGCGATCATGGGCGGCATCACCCTCGGGCTCTTGGAAAGCTTTGCCGGCGGCTTCATCTCCTCCGGTTACAAGGACGCGGTCGCCTTTCTGATTCTACTGGCGGTGCTGTTCGCCAAGCCCACCGGAATGCTTGGCGGCAAGACCGGGCGACAGTGAGCCCGGCGGTGACTGGCCGGGACCGACGCCAAAACGGCGCGGCGGGGTCGAGGCGCTGAAGTGGCGATAACCTGGCGCTGACCATGATGCGAAGACTGAAAACCCGGATCACTCTCATCGCCTTCGGGGTCGCGCTGCTGGCCGCGCCCCTGGTGGTCCGTCGGCCCTACCACCAGAGCATCATGGTATTCATCGGCATTAACGCCCTGGCCGCCACCGGGCTCAACCTGCTCATGGGGTACGCAGGACAGGTCTCGCTGGGGCATGCGGCGTTCCTCGGCATCGGCGGATATACCTCGGCGGTGCTAACCGTAAACCACGGCGCCAACCCGTGGCTGGCGATGATCGCCGGCGTCGCGCTGACGGTCCTCGTCGCATGGGTCATGGGCGTGCCCACGCTGCGCCTGCACGGGCACTACCTGGCCATCGCTACCTTGGGCTTCGGGATGATCGTCAACGTCATCTTCGTGGAATGGCGAGGGCTCACCGGCGGGCAATCGGGCATTCCCGGGGTGCCGGAGCCGAGCATCGCGGGCGTCGCTCTGGATACCCACGTTCGCTTCTACTACCTGGTGTGGGCCTGCGTCTATGCGGCCACCGTGGCCAGCGCCAACATCGCGAAGTCGCGCCCCGGGCGGGCGCTGCGGGCCATCTCCAGCAGCGAGCTAGCAGCCCAGACTGCGGGCATCAACACCGCCAGGTACAAGCTCCACGTCTTCGTGCTCAGCGCGGCCCTCGCCTCGCTCGCCGGCAGCATGTGGGTGCATTACATCAATTTCGCCAACCCGGAGCCCTTCAACTTCGCCTACTCGATTGAGCTGGTGGTGATGGCGGTGCTGGGCGGACTGGGAAACATCTGGGGGCCGGCGGTGGGCGCGGGCGTGATCACGATGCTGAGCCAGGTGCTTCAGCCAGCCGGCAGGTTGCTGGGCGATTGGCTGGGACGCGCTGTCATTGATCTGGATGTGCCGGCATTCGGGCTGATACTGGTGTTGATGCTGATCTTCTTGCCCCGCGGGGTGACCACGAGCCTGGGGATGCTCTTCCAGCGCCGGCGCAGCGCGGGCGAGGCGGGGTAGCGCCGATGCCGGTCAAGACGAGATGACCACGGCATCCACGAAGCCTGGCGAGATCATCCTGGAGACGCAGGGGCTGACCATGCGCTTCGGAGGGCTGGTGGCAGTGGATCGCATTGACCTGGCGGTGCCGCGCGCGCTAGTCACCGCCATTATCGGCCCAAATGGCGCAGGGAAGACCACCGTCTTTAACTTGCTCTCGGGGGTGCTGCGGCCGACGAGCGGGATGATTCACTTTCTGCGCCAGCGCATAGACGGGGCGCCGGCGCACGCCATCGCCGCCCTCGGGCTGGCGCGCACCTTCCAGAACGTACAGCTTTTCGAGCACATGACGGTGCTGGACAACGTGATGATCGGGCGCCACACGCGCACCCGCACCGGTTTCCTCGATGCGGCGCTGTCACTGCCGCGGGCCCGGCGCGAGGACCGCGATGCGCACCAGATGTGCCTCGAAGCTCTGGCTTTCGTCGGCCTTGCGCATCGAGCGGAAGACGACGCGACGAGCCTGCCCTTCGGCCAGCAGCGATTGGTGGAGCTGGCGCGGGCGATCGTCGCCCAACCGCAGCTCGTGCTCCTGGACGAGCCCGCCGCCGGCCTCAACACCCGCGAGCGGGCGGAACTGGCGAAGATCATCACCGCCCTGCCGCAGCGGGGCATCACCCCGCTGCTGGTGGATCACGACATGGATCTGGTGATGGACATCTCGCACCAGGTGTCAGTGCTAAACCATGGGCACAAGATCGCCGAAGGGCCGCCGCGGCGGGTGCAGTCGGACCCCCAGGTCATCGAGGCCTATCTGGGCGAGGAGGCGGCGGCGTGCTGAGGGTCACCAGCGCCGTGACCTATTATGGGCGCGTGCAGGCGCTCAAGGGGGTATCGCTTCACGTCGGCGCGGGGGAGGTGGTGGCCATGATCGGGGCGAATGGCGCCGGCAAGAGCACCGTGCTGCGCACCATCACCGGCGCCACGCCGGCAGCGCGGGGAAAGGTCGTTTTCAAGGATCGCGATATTACCCGCCTGAGCCCGGAGCAGATCGTCGCGCTGGGCATCAGCCACGTGCCCGAGGGGCGGCAGCTTTTTTACCCGATGTCGGTGGCCGACCACCTGCTGCTGGGAGCGTATCGCTGGCCGCGGCGGCTGAAGCGCGCGGAGCTGGGGCAAGACCTGGAGCGCATCTATGAGCTGTTTCCCATCCTGCGGGAGCGGCGCAGCCAGACCGCGGGCACGCTGAGCGGCGGGGAACAGCAGATGCTGACCATCGCGCGGGCGCTCATGGCGCGGCCGAAGCTGCTGCTTTTGGATGAGCCGTCGGTGGGGCTGGCGCCGCTGGTGGCGCGCGAGATCTTCGCCACCATCGGGCGGCTGCGCGAGCGGGGCATCACCGTGCTGCTGGTGGAGCAGAGCGCGCGCGCCGCGCTCAACATCTGCGACCGCGGCTATGTCCTGGAGACGGGGCGGGTGGTGCTGGAGGGCAGCGCGCGCGAGCTGAAGGAGGACCGCGAGGTCCAGCGCGCGTATCTGGGAAGAGGATATACGCGCGTGGAGGAAAACCGGAGTTAGGGATGCGCTGTTGAGGAGGCGATTGGCAACCCGCGTTCCGCGCTTGCTGCGGCCTGGTCAATAACGCGTCGCTAGGCGGACAAGCATGGCCATCTGGAACCCCGAAGCCGAAACCATGCCGCGCTCGGATCTGCTCCAGCTTCAGTTGGAGCGGCTCCAGGCGGCCACCAACCGGGCGTACAAGAACGTCGCTTTCTACCGCAGGACCTTCGACGAACTGGGCATAGTGCCGGAGCAGGTTCAGTCGCTCGATGATCTGCGGCGGCTGCCGCTGACGACCAAGGAGGATCTGCGCCAAGCCTATCCCTATGGCATGTTCGGAGTGCCGCTGCGAGAGGTGGTGCGCATCCACGCCTCCTCGGGCACCACCGGGCGCCCCACGGTGTGCGGCTACACCCGCCGCGACCTCAAGGTCTGGAGCGAACTCGTGGCCCGGGTGATGACCGCGGGCGGTGTGACCCACGACGACGTGGTGCAGATTTGCTTCGGCTACGGGCTCTTCACCGGCGCCTTCGGGCTCCATTACGGAGCGGAGTTGATCGGGGCCTCCGTGATCCCCGCCTCCAGCGGAAACACGGAGCGACAGGTGAGGCTGATGCAGGACTTTCGCACCACGGCGCTGGTGGGCACACCGAGCTATGCGCTGCGCATCACCGAGGTCATGGACGAGATGCGCGTGACCCCGAGCGAGCTGTCGCTGCGGGTGGGGCTGTTCGGCGCCGAGCCGTGGTCCGAGCGCACCCGCGAGCTGCTCCAGAGCCGCCTGGGCATCCGCGCCAGCGACAACTACGGCCTCTCGGAGATCATGGGCCCGGGGGTGTCGGGCGAATGCGAGCATGGCTGCGGTATGCATATCAACGAGGACCATTTCATCGCTGAGGTCATGGACCCGCGCACCGGCGAGCCCCTGCCCATGGGCGAGGAGGGGGAACTGGTGCTGACGACGCTGACCAAGGAGGCGCTGCCGTTGATCCGCTATCGCACCCGGGATGTCACGCGCCTCGACCCGGGGCCGTGCGCCTGCGGGCGAACGCTCATGCGCATGGCGCGGGTGAGCGCGCGCACCGACGACATGTTGATCGTGCGCGGGATCAACCTCTACCCGTCGCAGGTGGAGGCGGTGCTGGCGGAGATCGAGGGCCTGGAGCCGCACTACCAGATCGTGCTGGAGCGGGAGCGCGCGCTGGATGAGATGGAGGTGTGGGTGGAGGTGCCCGCCGAATTATTCCGCGACGCGGTGGGCAGCCTGCGCCGGATGGAGGAGCGCATCGCCGAGCGCATGCGCTCGGTGCTGGGGCTGTCGCCCCGGATCCGGCTGGTGGAGCCGCGCAGCCTGGAGCGAACCGAGGGAAAAGCCATGCGCGTAATAGACCGGCGGAATCAGTCCGCGGAAGGGAGGTGAGGCCGGGATCGGATGCGCCCGAGCGCCGCAGGGCACCGCGCCGACCAAAAAGATGGGGCGCCGGCGGGCCCTGCGGCAGAGCCGTGCATCCCCAGGCACGGCAGAACGGGTGCGCCTGCGTCTTTCGATTGTCATGCACAACGACTACATGTGGAGGGGAGCAACTGCGATGAACAGTGGTGATGGGCGTGTCAAGTTGATCGCGGTGGTGCTGCTGTGCGCCATCGTGGTGGTGATCGCCGCGGCCGCGGCGCCGGCGGCCAAGGTGGACATCCACGGGTTTATACTCAACCGGCTGTATTACAAGCCGGGGGCCGCGCACTTCGAGGTCGAGCGCATCTCGCTACAAGCGAGCGCGCCGATCACGGACGATGTCAGTGCGCTGGTCGAATGGTATTTCCACCAGTGGGCGCCGAGTGACAGGCTGTGGCTGGAGAGCGCCTACGTTGACTTCAAGGACAAGTGCAACGGGCGCCTGCGCGTGGGCAAGGGCCGCAGCTATGCCTTCGGCATCACCCCCACCGGGGGCATGCGCAAGATGAGCGAGTATGGGCTGGTCTCCGAGGCCTTCACCCAGGACCGGGTCACCGGCTTGCAGTACAACAAGACGGATAAGAAGGGCGTCGCCTGGGGCCTGGGCGTCTACAACGGCTACAACCTCGGCAGCCGCCCGGTCTCCGACGGCCACGCATTCCAGCACGTGGCCAATTCCCATCTGTGCGATCGCGAGAACACCAGCAAGGACGTCCTCGAGGTCTCGGGCCGGGTGACCAAGAAGGTCATCCCGGAGCTGGAGCTCGGCCTGTCCATCCGCGGCGGGAAGCTGTCGCCGACGGACGTGACCTTCGTCCAGCAGCACTTCAACTCCGCCTGGACGAGCCGCACCAAGATGCGCTACGGCCTCGACGCCGTTTACCGTGGCAAGAGCGGCTTGATCTCCAACGCCGAGCTCTACCTCGCCAGGACCAGCGAACTCAACCACATGGCGTATGCGCTGCTCGTCGGGTATGAGCCTAAGAATCCTAACGCGATGAAGGCCTATGCGCGCTGGGGTGTCTCGAACCTGGATCTCAGTGCGGCGGACGTCAGTCCCGGCAGCGTCACCGACCAACTGACTTTCGACAATGAGCAGTTGATGTTCTCGCTCGTCCAACCCATCCGCCCTGGGGTGTGGGTCGAGATCGCGTATATCGCGAACGACCAAGACCCACTGGTGGCGGGTGTTAGTTTGCCGGAGAACGACATCGGGTTCGTCGAGCTCTTCACCGGCTTCTAGCACTGCCGGAATGGTTGCGCCGTTCTCGGGGGGCGCAGTCCGCTGCGCCCCCCTTCCGATGCACCGTTGTCGCAGAAACCAATGGTGAGGACTCCAACCAAACCGCAATTGTTGTCGGGCAACGAGGCCATCGCCCGCGGCGCGTACGAGGCCGGGGTCAAGGTAGCCGCCTCATATCCCGGCACGCCGGCCACCGAAATCCTCGAAAGCCTGGCGACCTACGAAGGGATTCACGCGCAGTGGTCGCCCAACGAGAAGGTGGCCCTCGACGTCGCCTTCGGCGCGGCGCTGGGAGGGGTGCGCGCTTTGGCCTCGATGAAACACGTGGGGCTTAACGTCGCCGCCGACTCCCTTTTCACCATCGCCTACACCGGTGCGACCGCGGGGCTCGTCGTCGTCAGCGCCGATGACCCGGGGATGCACAGCTCGCAGAATGAGCAGGATAATCGCCACTATGCGCGCGCCGCCAAAGTGCCGATGCTGGAGCCGGCCGACAGCCAAGAAGCCAAGGACTTCGTGATCGAGGCCTTTCACATCAGCGAGGAGTTCGACACCCCGGTGCTGCTGCGCACCACCACCCGCATCTCGCACGGCAAGTCGCCAGTGCGGCTGGGCCGGCGCCGGCAACCGCGCCCGCGATCGTTCGAGCGCCAGACACGCAAGTACGTCATGATACCCGGTCATGCCCGCGGCCGGCACGTGGTGGTCGAGGAGCGCCTGGAGCGCTTGCGCCAGCTCTCCAACACCATCCCGCTCAATCGCATCGAGATGGGTGACCCCGACCTGGGCATCATCGCTGCCGGCGCCGCCTATCAGTACGCGCGCGAGGCGCGGCCGGGCGCATCGTTCCTCAAGCTGGGCATGAGCTACCCGCTTCCCGATGAGCTGATTCGCAACTTCGCCGCACGGGTGAGGCGAGTCTTCATCATCGAGGAGTTGGACCCATTCCTCGAGGAGCAGGTGGCAGCGCTGGGGATTAAGGTTCGCGGCAAGCCGCGCTCGATGCGCCTGGGCGAGCTGGACGCCGCCGCGGTGGCTGCCGCGCTGGGCGATAAGCCGCCCGCGCCCGAGCCCATCACGGATCTGCCGGCGCGCCCCCCGGTGCTTTGTCCCGGGTGCCCGCACGCGGGGGTGTTCTACGTCTTGCGCAAGCTCAAGGCGGTGGTCGCCGGTGACATCGGCTGTTACACCTTGAGCGTGCTGCCGCCGCTGGAGGCGATGGACACGTGCATTTGCATGGGCGCGGCAATCGGCAACGCCGCCGGCCTGGAGCGCGCCTTCGCCGTCGCCGGCGACCAGCGCCCGGTGGTGGGCACGCTGGGCGATTCCACTTTCGTGCACGCCGGCATCGCGCCGCTGATAGACCTCGTTTACAACCAGGGCTGCGCCACCATAGTAATCCTGGATAACGGCACTACCGCGATGACGGGCCGCCAGGACCATCCCGCCACCGGCCGCACCGCCCGCGGCGAGCGGACTCACCAGCTCGACCTCGAGGCCCTGTGCCGCGCCTGCGGTGTGGACGATGTCGCGGTGGTTGATCCATACAATCTGGAGGCGCTGGAGCAGGCGCTCAAGCGCGCGATCGCAGCGCGCCATCCGTCGGTGGTCATAACCCGGCACGAATGCGTGCTCCTGACGCGCGGCGCGCCGCGCAAGCCCGCGCACGTGGTCGAGGAGATGTGCGTCGGCTGCGGGCTGTGCCTGGGCCTGGGTTGCCCCGCGCTGGGCGCGATAGCGGCGGAACCGAAGGGCCGCCTGAAGCCGAGCATCAACCAGGAGCTTTGCGCCGGCTGCGGGCTGTGCGCGCAGATCTGCCGGCGCGAGGCGATCGAATGGGAACAGCCGTGACCGCGCCCACCAACATCATGCTGGTCGGAGTGGGCGGCCAGGGGATCATCCTGGCGAGCGAGGTGCTGTGCCGCGCGCTGCTGAACGCGGGCTGGCAGGTGAAGAAGAGCGAGGTGCACGGCATGGCGCAGCGCGGAGGCAGCGTGCGCACCGATGTGCGGTTCGGATCCGAGATTCATGCGCCGCTCATATCGGCGGGGACTGCGGACCTCCTGGTCGCCTTCGAGCAGCTCGAAGCCCTGCGCTACGCGCATTTTTTGCGACCACGGGGGCTGGTGCTGCTGAGCACGGAGCGCATTATGCCTGTGACCATTCTCACCGGGCCCCATCCCTACCCGGAGAATACCCCATCACGGCTGGAGCAGCGCGGGGCGCAAGTGCGGCTCGTTGACGCTCCGGGCATTGCCGCCGAGGCGGGCAATCCCCGCACCGCGGGCATCGCGCTCATGGGCGCGCTCGCCGAATACGTCGAGATATCCGCGCCGGCATGGCGCAAGGCCATCACCGCGCTGGTGCCAGAGCGCTATCGCGATGTCAACCGCGATGCGTTCCGCCGCGGCCGGCGGCTGAAGGCTGATCGAGCAGGCTGAGGGGGCCCCGCACCGGCCAGCGGTTCCTCCAAACCACGCAGTATATCGTCCAATCGCTCCGTTCTGAAGTACCTGAATGCGTCCCTCTCTTGGATCCTTTTGCCATGTTGATTGCAGACCGGAAGATCGCCGTACTTTTGGCGAAAGCGTAGGAGCAGGGCGCGTTCGAGCAACCTCCACGTCCTGACGCTTGGCTTTTTCTGGCATGTAACTACGCGCACCTCAAATTGGCGGACTCCCAGCAAACTCAACACTTTCTTAGCCCGATACGCTGCACTCGCAGCGATACGCCCAAGACCACTCTTGGTCGTGCCCACATACACGACGCATGACCGTCCCCAACGGTATCGCTGTCGCTTGCACGCCACGATAAGATACACGAGACGATCGCTCTTGACGTCGGTCCGTCTCACGGTCAACGCGGGAGACTTGTGGAGCCTTACCAGCAGTCTCTTCATGATTCCTCTCCTGGTCGAGTACTCACGGATCCGAGGCAACTAGGCCAGGCTCAACGAGATGCGGTTGTCTTCGCTCCTGCGCTGTGCGCCTCCTCTCGGCTCATCGGTGCGCCTCAACTGCGGCACAGCCGCCCCGCCTTCACCGAGGCTACGGCGGGCAAGCGTCGGCTGTGCGCGGTGCCGCAAGGGCAGCGCCGCGGATTGACAGGCGAGGGCGCCTGTCCCACATCTGCGAGAGCGATCTCGCTGCTGCGCCCAATCGTCCGCTTTGACTGGCGGCAGGGGGATGAGCACCCCGCGCCGAAAACCGGAAGTGACCCCCGTAGAGAGGAGCATCGTCTTGCGCACCACAACGCTTGGCCGCACACGGCTGGAAGTCGTTCGCCTGGGCTGCGGCGGCATACCAATAATCAATGTGCCCTTCGATGACGCCGTCGCGGTGGTGCGCGCGGCGCTTGACGCAGGCCTCAACTACTTCGACAACGCCCGCGCCTACGGCAACAGCGAAGAGAAGATGGGCACGGCCCTGGAAGGCCGCAGGGACGAGATCATCCTGGCGACCAAGAGCCACGCGCGCGACGCGGCCGGCGCGCTCGAGCACCTGGAGACGAGCCTCAAGGACCTGCGCACCGATCGCGTGGACATTTGGCAACTCCACGACGTAAGCACCGTGGGTGACTATGAGCGCGTGATGGCGCCGGGCGGCGCGCTGGAGGCGGCGAAGAAAGCACAGCAGCAGGGCAAGACGCGCTTCATTGGTATTAGCAGCCACAACCCTGAATGCTTGCAGCGCGCCATCGCCAGCGCCGAATTCGACACCGTGCTGCTGACCTATAACATCGCCACCATCTGGACCGAGCCCTTGATGGCCGAGGCGCAGAAGCGAGACCTCGGGGTGGTGGTGATGAAGCCGCTGTCGGGCGGCGTCTTCTTCAACCTGTCCCAGGAACAGGAGCAGAGCTTGCCGGCGATAACGCCCGAGGAGACGCTTCGTTTCGTCTTGACCAATGAGGATGTGGATGTGGCGCTTTCCGGCTTTCGGCGTCTAGCGGAGGTGCCGGCGAACGTCGGAGTGCTCAGCGACCTCAAGCCGCTGGCGCCGGAGCAGAAAGCGCGCCTGCTGAAATTCGGGGAGGACCTGGGCCTGGTCTATTGCCGGCGCTGCACCTATTGCCTGCCGTGCACCGTGGGCATTGATATCCCCGGCGTGCTGGCGATCCTGGATCATGCCGAGCGCTTCTCCTACGAGTGGCCGAGCCACCGGCGCCGATATGCGGAGCTGGAGGTAAAGCCAACGGAGTGCACCGAGTGCGGCGAATGCGAGGAGCGCTGCCCCTTCGACGTGCCCATCATGGAGCGGCTGAAGAAGGCGGCGCAGCAGTTCGACCAGCCGTACTGATTGGATCGTTTCGCCGCGGATTGACAGCGAAGGCAACAGGGGTTTTCACACACGCTCTAAGTGCGCCGGTGTTCCCGTCGCTGCCGATTCAGCAACCGCGAGCACCAGGGCGAGCGACTTGGCGCCCTCCGAGATCGGCGTGCGCGTCTGTCCGCCGCCATCTATCGCATCCAGCAGATCCAGCGCCTGCGCCAGCATCATGGGGCGGTCGGACTTGATGGTGGTGGTGCGCGGCCAACTGCTATCGGTATGATGGAATGCGGCGTTGTTGGCGTCGTCGAAGCGCATGGTGCGGTTTTTCGCGATCACCTCAAACGACACCAGCCACTGATTCGGGATGGCGCCGTTGGTGCTGGAGATCGTCGCCCACGCCCCGCTGTCGAAGTGGACAACCGCGGCCGCCACGTCCTCGATGGTATAGTCGGCGAAATCGCGGTGGAAGATATTATCCATCCCCGCATAGACCACGGTCGGCTCGCCGAGGAAGAAGCGCGCCAGGTCGTAGATGTGGATGATCTGCTCCACCACCTGGCCGCCGCTGCGGCTCTTGTCGCGCCACCACGGAGAGTGCAGGGAATTGGTCATGTACTTGGCGACCATCAGCCCCGGCGGACCCGCCTCACCTGATGTCAGCGCGCGTTTTGCCGCCTCAACCGCTTCGCCGAAGCGCAGCACGAACCCGACCTGGGACTTGACCCCGGCGCGCTCGACCGCGGCGACCATGCGCCTGGCAAGATCCATATTGAGGGCGATGGGCTTCTCGATGAAAATATGGGCGCCCCGGGCTGCCGCCAGCTCGACCTCGTTGGTATGCGCGAACGGGGGCAAGCAGATGTAAGCCAAATCGAGCTTGAGGTCGTCCAACATGTGCGCGGAGTCGGTGAACACCAGCCCCGTGCCCTGCGTAAAATCATCGCAAAACCCCTGGGCGCGTTCGCGCACTATGTCGCAAAAGGCGACCATCTGCACGCGCTCCTTGAGGTTCGCGAGCACGCCCGCGTGAGCGCGAGCGATACCGCCGCAACCGATGAAGGCGGTCTTGACTGGGGGCATATTATCTCCTCCGATGATCTCCCGGTCGCCGCCGACTCATCGCGTGGCGCGTACTTTCGACGGCTCGGCTCGTAATTGAAATGCGGACGCCATGTTTGCGCCCGCGCCACAATTCGATAGCGCGGCCAAATCCCCTTGCGCGCCGATTAGCAGATGCGCGGCATCGGCTCGCCCACGGGGCGGTCAACGATCCTGGTCGGCCCCACTGTCATCTTGAGCTGCACCCGTCCTGGCGGGCCCTGAACAACGCGGCCGATAACCGCCGCCCCGGCGCCGTAAGGCGCGGCGCGCATCGCCGCCAGCGCCGCTTCAACCTGCTCCTCGGGCAGGATGACGAGCATCTTCCCCTCATTGGCCACCTGGAGCGGCTCCAGGCCCAGCAGCTCACATGCGGTGCGCACCGCGGGCGCGACAGGCAGGCTCTCCTCGCGCAGCTCGATGCACACCCGCGACTGCTGGGCGATCTCGTTGAGCGCCGCTGCCACCCCGCCGCGGGTGGGGTCGCGCAAGCAGTGAATATCGCAGCCGGCGTCAATCAGTGCGCGAACCAGGCCGTTCAGGGGCGCGCAATCGCTGCCGATGTCCAACTGCAAGTCAATCCCCTCGCGCGCGCACAGCACCGCCATGCCGTGCTCGCCGATGCCGCCGTTGATGAGCACCGCGTCACCAGGCCTGGCGGCGGACGCGGAAATCGTCAGGTTGTGCGGCACCAGGCCAATGCCGCTGGTGGTGATGAAGAGCTTGTCGGCCGAGCCCTTGGGCACGACCTTGGTGTCGCCGGTGACGACCCAGACCCCCGCTTCCTCGGCGGCGGCGCGCAGTGATTGGACGCAGCAGCGCAAAAGCGACTGCTCCAGCCCCTCCTCGAGGATGAACGACGCGGCCAGCGCCGCCGGCTGCGCCCCGACCGCGGCCAGGTCGTTGATCGTGCCGCAGGCGGCGAGCTTGCCGATGTCGCCGCCGGGGAAAACAACCGGCGTCACAACGAAACTGTCCGTGGTCAGAGCGAGGCGCTCGCCCGCGAGCTCGATGACGCCGGAATCCTCGCGCGCGCGCAGGATGGGGTTGTCGAAGCCGCTCACGAACATGGCGTCAATCAGCTCGGACATGAGCTGTCCGCCCGCGCCGTGGCTAAGGAGAATGAGGTCCTGGTTCACGCGCGCCCTCCTGGCGATCCATAGCGATAGCGGGCGGCGCAGGCGCCCTCGCTGGACACCATGCACGGCCCGACCGGGGCGCGCGGGGTGCAGCGCTGGGCGAAGAGCCCGCACTGCTCGGGCGCGATCAAGCCGCGCAGGACTTCGCCGCAGCGGCAGCCGCGGGGCTCCACCGCCGGCGGCGGGGTCACCTCAAACCGGCGCCGCGCATCGAAGGCCGCGTGAGCCGCGTTGAACGCTAGCCCGCTGGCGGGGATTTCGCCCAGCCCCCGCCAGCGCGCATCCGCGACATCAAAGACCTCGCTCACAATCGCGCGCGCTTTCGGGTTGCCATCCGGCGAAACCGCGCGCCCGTAGGCGATCTCGACTGCGCTGCGGCCCTCGGCGACCTGGAGCAGAAGCATATGCACCGCCTGAAGCACATCCACTGGCTCGAAGCCTGCGATGACGCAGGGCACCCCATGCTCCCGCGCCAGAAACTCGTACGGCCGGCTGCCGATGATGGCGCTGACGTGGCCGGGCAAGATAAACCCCTGCACCGCGAGATCCGGCGCCTCGACCAGCGCCCTGAGCGCGGGCGGAATCAGCTTGTGCGCGCACAAGACGCTATAGTTGGCCGCGCCCGCGCGCTGCGCCTCGAGCACCGACATCGCCACCGCCGGCGCCGTGGTCTCGAAACCGATGCCGAAGAAGATAACCTGGCGGTCGGGATTCTTGCGGGCCAGCTCGACCGCATCCGCCGGCGAATAGACGACGCGCACATCGGCCCCGCGCGCCCGTTCCTGCTCCAGGCTCGAATAACTGCCGGGCACGCGCATCATGTCGCCGAAAGTCGCCGCGACGACACCAGGCAGCCGCGCCGCCTCCAGGAACCAGTCAATCTCACCCTGGGGTGTGACGCACACTGGGCAGCCGGGACCGGAAATGAGGTCGGCGCGCTCGCAGATCAGCTCTCGCAAACCGTAGCGCGCGATGGACATGGTATGAGTGCCGCAGACCTCCATGAGCCGCACGCGCGGCGCCGGCACGCGCCCGATGGCCTCCACCAGATCGCGAACCACCCGCGGATCGCGGAATTCGTCAACGTATTTCATGCGGCGCCCCCGCTCTCGTCGGGGGGCTGAACGCCAGAACGGTCCGCTCGCTCCGCCAACTGCTCGATGAGCTCCAGCGTCCTGCGCGCCTCTTCTTCATCCACGCGGGCGATGGCGTAACCGGCGTGCACCAGGACGTAATCCTGCGCTTTCACTTCTTCTATCAGGCCGATGCTGATCGTTCGCCGCGCGCCGCCCTGCTCGACGACCGCGCGCTGGCCCTCGATTGAGATAACTCTCATCGGGATCGCTAGGCACATCGTTGTTCCTCTATCGCCGCAGCGATCACCGCCTGGCCCAGCGCCAGCCCGCCGTCATTCGGCGGCGCCTGGCTGTGGATCAGCGGCGCCAAGCCGCGGCGCGGCAAAATCTCGAGCAGCAGCTCCAGCAAATAGGCGTTCTGGAAAACGCCGCCGCCGAGAGCCACCCGCGACAGCCCGGTCTCGCGAGCCATCAGCTCGCAGACCTCGGCGATAAGCGCGGCCACGGTATGATGAAATCTGGCGGCGATTTCCGCGCGCTCCACGCCCGCACGAAGATCGTCAACCACAGCGCGGATCACCGGCGCGGGATCTATCTGCCATGGTCGCGCGGAGGTATCAATCGTAACTGGATATGCCTGGAACCCGCCCTCGGCGGCCGCCATTTCGAGCTCCACCGCGGGCTGGCCGGTGTAAGTCGTCTCTTCACAAATACCCAGGAGCGCGGAGACCGCGTCGAACAGCCGCCCCATGCTGGAGGTCATCGGAGAGTTAAGGCCTCGCGCCGCCTGAAGCGCCGCCGCCTTCGCCTCGCGCGGGTCGAGGCGGGGCATCAGTTCGAGCGCCAGCCGTTCGCCTTCATCGCCGTACGCGCGCACCAGGTGGGCGAGCGCCATGCGCCCGGGTCGGCGCACCGCCGCGGCGCCGCCCGGCATCGGCACATATGCCAGGTGGGCCATGCGCTCGAAGCCGGTGAAGCTCGCGACCAGGAACTCGCCGCCCCACATGGCGCCGTCAACGCCATAGCCGGCGCCGTCAAGGGAGGCCGCGAGCACCGGTCCCTCGACCCCGGCGTCAGCCATAACGCTGGCGGCGTGAGCGTGGTGGTGTTGGACGCCGATGAGTTCGCAATCGGTGCGCGCGCTCGTGCTGCGCAGCGGTTGGCTGCGCGAAGCAGCAAGCGCATGCTTGGTTGACAGGTACTCGGGGTGGAGATCATATGCGATCACCCGGGGGCGCCAGCGGAAGAGGTTGCCCAGATGCTCGATGCTGCGCTCGAAGTAATCGAGGGTCTCGACGTTGTCGAGATCGCCCATGTGCTGGCTGAGCACCGCGCGGTCGCCGATCAACATGCAGAAGGTGTTGCGCTCCTCGCCGCCCACGGCGAGCACGGGCGGCGCTGCACCAGGCAGCGCGATGGATCGGGGAACATAGCCCCGCGAGCGGCGAATGAGCATGGGCCGACCCGCGACCACCCGCGCCACCGAGTCGTCGCACGGCAGGTGGATGTCGCGGTTATGGGTCAGGAAATGATCGGCGATGCCGGAGAGCTTGGCGGCGGCGCCCTCGTTGGTGTGGCAGATCGGCTCCTCGGCGAGGTTGCCGCTGGTCATCACCAGCACCGGCGGCGCGGCATCGAATAGCAGCCGATGAAGCGGGGTGTAGGGGAGCATCAGCCCGAGGTACAGGTTCTCGGGGGCGACCTCAGGCGCAATCCCATTTCCCGAGCGCGCCCGGAGCAGCACGATGGGGCGCTGCGGCGATTCGAGCAGCTTGCGCTCTTGGTCGTTGATGAAGCAAATTCGCTGCGCCTCCGCGAGGTCGCGCACCATGAGCGCGAAAGGCTTCTCGCTGCGCCCCTTGCGCCGGCGCAGCTCGCGAACCGCGGCGGCGCTGCGCGCGTCACAGGCCAGATGGAACCCGCCCAGCCCTTTAACCGCAATGATGCGCCCCTCGCGCAGCAATCGGCCGGCGCGCGCCGTCGGTTCGGCCGGCTCCCGGCCGGCCGGTCTGCCATCCAGCTCGACGCGCGGGCCGCAGCGCGGGCAGGCATTGGGCTGAGCGTGAAAGCGCCGGTTGGCAGGATCATCATACTCGCGCTGGCAATCGGGGCACATGCGAAACACCGACATGGTGGTGTGGAGCCGGTCGTAGGGTATGCCGCGGATGATGGTGAAGCGCGGGCCGCAGTTGGTGCAGTTGGTAAAGGGGTAATGGAACCGCCGGTCGGCGGAATCGCTAACTTCGCGCTCGCAATCCACACAGGTGGCGATGTCGGCGGGTATCACCGGCTCGGGCAGCTCGTCCGCGTTGCTGCTGAGGATGGCGAAATCCCGCTCACCGGTCGGCGCCACGTCCTGCGCCGCGAGGGCGGTGATCTCGGCCACCGGGGGCGCTTTCTCGCGCAGCAGCCGCAGGAACTCCTCGACGCGCTCGGGCTCGCCTTCAGCCTCGATGATGACACCCTCGGAGGTGTTGCGCACCCACCCGCCGAGCTTCAGCGAACGGGCGAGCTGATAGACGAAGGGGCGAAACCCCACCCCCTGCACGATGCCTTTGACCACAGTTCTGGTTCTGGCTCTCAACGACGGACCGATTCCGCAAGCTGCAACAAGACGGATGACATGCCTAAGTCTATTATCGGCTTAAACGGGGAGTAAGGCAAGGCGGTGCCGCGGGCGGTTGATTCAGTTCGAAATGTGCATAATGCCGCAGCACGGAATCTGGCCGTCGGCCTACGATTGCGGCCAGCAAGCCCTCGCACCCCGGGGGCCTCTGCTCAGGGTAAGCAAGCTCGCGCGCTCCGGCACCGGGACAGGAAGGCCAGCCTCAAACCGGTCGCTCAGGCGGCTTCGCCCCCACGACCGCTGCCGCCCTGGCCTCTAGCCGCTCACGCGATTGGCGGAAGGCCTGCTCCAGCTCCGCCGGCACGTCCTGCTTCAGATCCTGGAATCCCACTTTCGGCGGCGCCAGGCCGAGGGCGACCGCGACCCCGTACAGAATCGCCTCGGGGCGCGGGGGGCAGCCGGGGACGTAGAAGTTGACCGGCAGCACTTTGTCCACCCCGCCGATGATGTTGTAGCTGTCATACCAGATGCCGCCGCCGACGGAGCACGAGCCGAAGGCGAAAACCAACTTGGGGTTGGGCACCGCATCGTAGAGCCGTTTGAGCGCAGGCAAGACCTGGCGCGTCACCGGGCCCGAGACCAGGAGCGCGTCGGCGTGCCGCGGCGAACCCACCAGCTTGATGCCGAAGCGCTCGGCATCATAGAACGGGGTCAGGACGTTGATGATCTCGATGTCACAGCCGTTGCAGGCCCCAGTGTTGGTGTGATAGACCCATAGTGACTTGGGCAAGATCTTCGCCGAAAGGCCTTTCAGGATACTCACTTTTCTCAACCTCCGATACTGCTTCTGCGCGGCAGCCTGAGCTGCGAGGTGATAGCTGACTAATATTACTCCGTTACTATCAAATCGTCGCGTGGGTGACGGGAGAAGGGTTGTCGTGGGTGTGGCGGAAAGCGCTGGCCGCACATGATGCAGACTCCGCTCCAGGTGGCGAGCAGGCGCTGCAGCCAGCCCACGACCTGGGGAAGAGTCGGCAGCGCCCCCTTTTTCCTCGCCGCAGCCGCTCCGCAAGCAGGAAGGCGAACGCGAGCATGACCAGGGTGAAGTGGTGATGCCATCCCGCATAGCCGCGCCCCTCGAAATGGTCGAGGCCGAGATGCTCTTTCATCTCGCGATAGTTGAGCTCGATCCACCAGCGGCTCTTGGCCCAGCGCACCAGGGTGCGCCGCGGAGTCTCCGCCGGGAGATTACTCAGCCAATACTTAGTGGGCGCAGGCTCCCCCGCCGGCCATTCGATCAGAAGCCACACCAGCGGCTGTTCGGGGCGGTTATGCCAGTGGCCGTGAGATGGCTGCACCCGCAGCGCCGCAAAACGAGAAGTCAGTTTCCCTTTGGCGCCCTCGCGCCAGCTGATAGTGCGCCAGGCCCGTGCTGGCAGCGCCAGCGCCACCTGCCGCACGCTCTGCGGCGCGGGCGCGTCGCGGTAGCTGGCGCCGCGCGGGCGGCCGCGCTGTCGCGCAGCGCGCGGGGCCGCGCTCATGCGTCGCACCGGCTCCGTCCACACCCCGAGGTCGCTTTTGATCTGCACCACATAGCACAGCCGCCGCTCGGTGAGCGCGGCGCGGAATTCGGTGACCGTGCCGTAGCTGGCGTCCGCCACCACCACCTGCGGATCAGACAGGCCCCATGCTCGCAGCTCGTCGATCATCTCCAGCGCCAGCTGCCACTTGGTCTGAAAGCCCGCCTCGGCGGGAATGCCCGCTTGGGCGCGCCGGGCGGGGTCCTCCAGCCACTCCTGGGGCAGGTAAAGCCGCCAGTCCAGCGGCATCGCGCCTTGCTGGGTGGCATGGGACACGCTCACCCCCACCTGACAGTTCGCCCTTTTGCCCAACGGTGGGCAATACTGCCGCATCACCCCCACCGAGTGGCGCCCTTGCTTGGGGAAGCCGGTGTCATCCACGATCCACGCCCCACCCGGCCCCAGCGCTGCCGTCATCTTGTGCGCGATCGCCGCTCTCATCGTCGTCCACGCCCACGGGCTCTGATTGACAAACTGCTGCAGGCTCTGCTCGTCGCCATCGGGGAGGCGCCCCGCCATGGGCTGACAGGACTTGCGCCGCCCCTCCAACAGCAGCCCACGCATATAGACCTGCGCCCAGCGCCGTTGCTTGGCGTAGCGCAGCGAACCCAGCAGTTCGGCCATAAACGCCTCCAAGCGCTTGCGACAAGCCCGAAGCTCCTGTGTGGTCATGCGCCAATTCTAACACATCCACTCCAAATAGTCTAACGGAGTAATACTAAGAGCCTATCCTAAAAACGGTTGACTGTCATCCTGAGCGCAAGCGAAGGATCTTGTTGGGCTGTCGCACCACGCTGGCAAGATTCTTCGGCGGCTAAGCCCTTCGGGCCGCCGTGGCGGCTCTTTCGAGCCTAGCCGCTTCGCCTCAGAATGACATTTTCGATGCCCTGCGAGGATTTTAGGATAAGCTCTAATGCCCCGACGCCACGAGAAAATGACCGGTGGGGACCATGAAATGGGCCGCCCGATCGAGCAGCGGGAACAGGAGCTGGGGATAAACCCCCAGCAGCAGGCATAAAGCCGCGAGCGCCACCATCGGCCCCCACACCGAAGCCGGCACCTCGCGCACCTGCTCCAATCGCAGCTCCTCGGTTCGCGGCTTGCCCCAGAAGATGGCGTAGGCGGCGTGCACCATCACCACCAGGGTCAGCACGCCGGTGCCAATGGCGATCCCCGCTGCCCACCACATGCCGGCTTCTGCGGCGGCGAGGAAGATGGTGATCTTGCTCATGAAGCCGTTGAAAGGCGGGAAGCCGCTGATAGCGAGGGCGCCAACGAAGAAGCATGCCGAGGTGACGGGCATCTTCCGGCCCAGGCCCCCGAGATCGTGGATGCTGCGGATGCCGGTGGCATACATGACGGCCCCCGCGGACAGGAACAGCAGCGACTTGTAGAGGGCGTGATTGATGAGGTGGAACACGCCGCCGTAGATGCCCAGGTAGGTGCCGACGCCGAAGGCCATGAGGATATAGCCCATCTGGCTCACCGAGCTGTAGGCGAGCAAGCGCTTGATATCGGTCTGGACGATGGCCATGACGATCCCTAGCACCATGGTGAAAGCGCCCAGGCCGACGAGGAAGACGGCGATCGTCGGCCAGGTGGGATAGAAGATGGTGATGGTGCGGGCGAGGGCGTAGATCGCCATCTTGATCATGACCCCGGAGAGCAGGGCGCTGATGGGGCTGGGGGCCTCGGCGTGGGCGTCGGGCAGCCAGGGGT
>Ga0315296_10000692_pt1 | contig 30254 bp, 26 predicted proteins | sample YL17G14_18_MG_FD_203921 | JGI IMG/M metagenome (GOLD analysis project Ga0315296, IMG submission 203921) | Sediment microbial communities from Yellowstone Lake, YNP, Wyoming, USA - YL17G14_18 | ecosystem: Environmental > Aquatic > Freshwater > Lake > Sediment | place: USA: Wyoming | collected... | reverse complement strand
AGAGCGTTTACTCCTTGCTCTCCGCTCTGTGCTCCCTGCTAACCCCGTTCAACTTGCATGTGTTAGGCACGCCGCCAGCGTTCGTTCTGAGCCAGGATCAAACTCTCATGTGAAATTAAAAACTGACTAGGGCCTACTCTAAAGTTTTCAAAGAACTCCCCGCAATACCTTGGGTTTGAGCTATCTGAGGCTTCAATAAAGTGGGTATCTCGGTAGATGCTTAGGCTTCCCCTTTGCCCAATCAGACTTTGGGGCATGCATCACTACATCCGCACTCTGATTCCCTTTCCTATATTTGTTCCCTCAGCTCTCTTCAGCCATAGGTATCGCAGAGAAAAAAGCAAACCATTAAGTGGTTTATTTTATCAAAGAACCACTTGGCTTTATAAGTTATGCCAAACCTTCTATGTATATAATACCATTTTTAAAAAGATAGTCAATAGAGAAATATATTCGATTATAGTAGAATATTGTTGAAATTATGGAAATTTCATAGTAAAACTTCTTAATATCTTTAATTTTCATTAATTATAATTATTTTTAAAATGCTTTTGCATGAGCAACACATGTCTTTAGACTGGTTATTTTTTAAATCTCGTAGAAGAAGAAATTACTCTCCTTTTCTTTCCCAATGGTGGATTCAGGGCCATGTCCAGGAAGAATCTTAACTTTATCTGAGAGAGACATCAATCGTTTAAATGATCTTTTTAGCTTCTCAATATCTCCTCCATAAAAATCTGTTCTTCCCACAGATCCTGCAAATAATGTGTCCCCTGTAATCAAAATGCCTTCTCCGTAAAGGCAGATTCCTCCAGGACTGTGGCCTGGGGTATGGAGCACTTCTAATTTCAAATTTCCAATCTCTAATTTATCTCCATCTGAAATAAATATGTCAGGTTCCGGCAATGGATCAAGCTCATAACCCCATATTGCCGCCTGTTCACTAGCTCCTTTGTAAATCTCGTACTCATCTCGATGAATAACAATTTTTGCCCCTGTTTCCTTTTTTATATCAGGGACTGCTCCCACATGATCAAGGTGGGCATGCGTACAAAGTATATATTTAACCTTAAAATTATTTTCATTAATTAACTCAAGAATTCTGTCAGGTTCATCACCCGGGTCAATGACCAATGTCTCTTTTGTGATCTCATCTGCAATACTATAACAGTTATTTTCGAGTGGACCGACAACAAGTTTCTCGATAATCATGTCATCTCCATATTTATTCTTTCATTGAATATAACTGATGGGGTTCAAGAGGTCAATAGGTCAGATAATGCGGGTAGTTTTATGAAGAAAGGTATACAGAGATCTGATCGCGTCCTCTATTCTTAGCCATAAATAGGGCTTCATCAGCAAAAGCGATTAGGTCATCATAGGTCTTTATCTTTTCATCTGGATAGCAGGCTATACCTATACTCACAGTAATTCTGTCTTTTTCCTCGAGGCCCATAAACTGGTATTCCTTAACCACTTTCCTGATTCGCTCGGCCTTTTCTATAACACCTTTCAAGGGTGTGTGGGGCAGGAGCATTATAAACTCTTCACCCCCATATCTGGCAAAGATATCTGACTTCCTGGTACGGCCTCTCACGAGCTGTGCAAATTCCCTGAGTACGATATCGCCAATCCTGTGACCATAGGTATCATTTATCTTTTTAAAGTAGTCTATATCCAGCATCATGCAACTTAACGGGATGTTATATCTCTTTGCTCTGCTAAATTCTTCCTCAAGCCTTTTGTAGAAATATCTGATATTGTAGACTCCTGTAAGATAATCGGTCACAGCAAGCCTTTCTAATTTTGTCTTTTCTTTCTCAAGTCTGTCATACAGGAAGGCATTATAAAGGACATTTGCACATACATTGGTAATAGCAGTACATAGCCCAATCTCCCTTTTTGTAAAGGAGGGACCCGCCCTTGACGCCGCCAGTAATAATATGCCTATGACCTCATTACGAAAGATCACGGGAATTACCATAATAGAGCGAAAATCTACTGGCGCCATTACATCTTTCATCTCTTCAATTATGGGATCCTTTAGCACATCTTTTATAACTTCTAGCTTCTTTAATAACAGGACCTTCCCAATCTCAGGGTATTTCTTGATATCAAATTTTAGATTTTTGAGTTCAGAGCTTTCAGATGTAGAGACGACATATGCGTATCTTTGATCCGCAACATCTATGCTGATCATAGAACATCCTGTTACGTTTTTTATCTCTGATATCTTCTTCACAACAAGACGGAGTACCTCCCGGGGGCTAAGGGTTGACGAAGCAAGATGTATAAACTCTATAATTGTTTCGAGATCTTCCTTACAGAGGTTTTTAAGCCAGCTTTTCCTCTCTATGATCACCTTTAGTTTATATTCAGAGTTTTTCTTAAGGAAAGGGCTTGGTAGATAATGTTTCACCTCGGATTTGACTACGGAACAAATGCCGTTAGTTACATTATTGGATATCATGGCTGTTTTAGGCAATCAACCTCTGAAGCTTACGTATCTCTTTTTTTATCTTTTTCAATTACTCTAAAAATGTATCTCACTCGCTCAGCTCTTTTATGCTCTTCGTCATCTGCAATCAAGATCTTTTTACTAAAGGTGCAGGCACAAAGCATAGTACAACCATTGGTTGTGTTTTGTCAATTGAAAAATACAACTATAGGATGATAGACTTTACACCTTTGACAAATTCAAAATTGGATAGCCTTTACATTTTGAGGTATATGGTCTTAATGGTAAAAGGATTCAGAAAAAATATCGGTGAGACAATAAAAAAGTACAGGCTTGCTGCCCGCATGTCCCAGATGGAGCTTGCTGGAAAGATCGGTATTTCTTATCAGCAACTACAAAAATACGAAAAGGGTATCAATAACATTTCTATATTTCGCCTGAAACAAATATCTGAAGCCTTAAAGATTCCGATCAGCAGCCTTCTCGAGGGCCAAGAGCCTGAGCGGGTTGCAGAGGATATCAGTGAATATGGCTTAAGTAAAGAAGAGAAAACAATCCTTGACCTTTTTCGTAAGATTGACAATAAAGATATCAGACGAGGTCTCATCCTTGAGTTAAAGGGAATAGTAGAAATTTTAAAAAAGAAATAAGTCATTTGACTTATTTTCTGAATTTCCGCTTTACCATATCCATCACATAAAACCCCTCCTCACTCTTCAGGAGGTAACTGAGGAAAAGATATATTCCAATACAGAGTGCAATCGTTCCACTCAGGTAGAATGCCTTATTAAGTGTATTGCCATGAATCTTCCATAACTCACCTTGAAGGAGCATCGCACCAATGACTCCCATAATCGAAGCTGCAAAAATGGTTTTGACAAAAGAATGTATAATTTTCCGTGCATCGACTTTTTCAAGTTTCCTTCTCAGAAAGAAAAATAAAAGAACAAAATTCACACATGAAGCAATGCTATTCGCAAGTGCAAGACCACCATGCTTAAGTGGCTTCATAAGGATAACGCTCAGTATAATATTTACTGCTAATGCGATTACCGCAACCTTTACCGGTGTCTTCGTATCCTGCATCGAATAAAAACTTGCTGTGACTACTCTAACACCAACTATAGCCCATATCCCGATTGAATAAAATAAAAGAGCCTGAGCAGTACCTACCGTTGCAAAATAATCAAACTTACCCCTCTGGAAAAGTATATTCACAATTGGTTCCCTTAGCGCTATTAATCCGACCATTGCAGGGACTGTAATAAAAAAAAGCAGTCTTAGTGCAAATGAAAAATCATCACTGAGTTTGCCAAATTCTCCTTTTACTGCATGTTCTGACAGTGTGGGAAGCACAGCCATTCCCATAGCAACACCAAATATTCCAACAGGAAACTGGATAAGTCGCATAGAATAATAAAGATAGGTAATGCTCCCTTCAGGCAGAAACGAAGCAAGGATAGTGCTCACAAAAATATTGATCTGTGCAACAGCCATTCCCATTGTAGCAGGAAGAATAAGTATGGATATTTTTTTTAGACCCGGATGTCTTAAATCGGGATCAGGCATAAGGCTATACCCATTCTTAAAAAAAGAGGGAAGTTGAAAGATAAACTGTATAAGACCCCCTAATGTAACCCCTATAGCTACTGCAACAATCGGCTGTTGCATTCTTGATGCAAATATGACAACTGCTACAATAATCGCAATGTTGAGCATTGCTGGTGCAAGAGAAGGGATAAAAAAAACGCGCTTTGTATTTAATGCTCCCATTATAAGAGCGGCGAGACTGATGAACAAAAGAAACGGGAACATCACCCTGGTGAGGAGGACAGTTAATGAGAATTTTTCAGGTGTATCGAGGAATCCAGGTGCTATGGCTGTCACAATTGCAGGAGCAAAAATAATCCCTGCGAGACAGATTAAGCCAGTAACGATTATGATAAATGCAAAAATAACTCTGACAAGCCTTTTTGCTTCTTCCTTCCCTTGCTTTGTATGGTATTCTGTAAGGACGGGGATAAGCGCAGAAGACATAGAGCCCTCTGCAAAAAGTTCTCTTAAAAGGTTTGGAATCCTGAACGCAACAAAAAAAGTATCTGCAATGCCTGTTGCCCCGAAGAACTTTGCAAGGATCATGTCCTTTATATAGCCTGTTATTCGGCTGATAAAAGTAGCAATGCTCATAAGCCCTGCTGCTTTTGCGATTTGGTGCCTTTCCTCCATACAAACAAAATTATATCACACTGAGAGTTGCAAGAGTCTTTTAACTACTATAAAATTTGAATATGAGTATACTGAACAAAATAGTCGAGAAGAAGAAAGAAAGGCTGAATGTTGCAAAGACAAGAGTGCCCCTACGTGAGATTAAATCAAAAGCATTAGATGTTGAAAGACCAAGAGATTTTAATGCTGCAATAAAAAGAGAGTCCGGCCCTATAAGGCTCATTGCAGAGATTAAAATGGCCTCACCCTTAAAAGGTGTGATAAGGCAGGACTTTAACCCCTTCCAGATAGCATCTCTTTATGAAAGTAAGGATGTTGATGCGATATCTGTTCTTACAGAGGAAGACTATTTTCTGGGAAAGCTTGACTATCTTGAAGAAATAAAAAAAATTACGAAAAAACCACTCTTAAGAAAAGATTTTCTTTTTGATGAGTATCAGATTTACGAGTCAAGGGCACACAAAGCTGACGCAATCCTGCTCATAGCCGCAATACTTGATAAAAACAAGGCTAATGAATATCTGCAACTCGCAAAAGAACTTGGCCTATCTGTGCTTTTTGAGATACATGATTTCAAAGAACTCGAAATCGCACTCCTGATTAATGCTGATATAATTGGTATCAACAACAGAAACCTGAAGACATTATCCCTTGATATTCATACTACCTTTGAACTGAAAAAAGAAATCCCTCCTTATAAGATTATTGTCAGCGAAAGCGGGATAAAAACACAGGAGGACGTGAGAAGCCTTGAAGATGCAGGTATTGATGCAATGCTGATAGGTACAGCCTTCATGGTGGCAGAGGATATCGGCAAGACAATTGACGAGTTAAGGGGGAAAAGGTAGGATAAAAACACATGTCCGTTAAGGTAAAGATATGCGGAATAACGAATCTTGATGATGCAATGGCTGCAGTTGATTTCGGTGCAGATGCTCTTGGTTTTGTTTTCTTTAAGGAAAGCCCTCGTTATCTGCCACATAATGAAGCAGGTGCTATCATCAAGGCGCTTCCACCTTTCATCACAATTGTAGGAGTTTTTGTGAATGAAAGTACTGAAAGGATTGAAGAGATAATGAACCTTACCGGGATAGATGTTGTCCAGCTTCACGGAGATGAACCGCCAGAGACGTGCAATTTTTCTCGACGCATAATAAAGGCAATAAGGGTAAAGTCCCTTGAAAGCCTCGATCCACTCAAACACTATAAAGATAACGTTTCTGCATTTTTGCTTGATACATACACTCCTCATATACTTGGCGGAACAGGCCAAACATTCAACTGGGATATTGCTTCAGAAGCCAAACAATATGGCAGGATCATCCTCGCAGGAGGTCTGACACCTGATAACATTGCTGAAGCGGTGAGACGTGTAAGACCTTACGGAGTGGATGTAAGCAGCGGAATTGAGTCAGAAAAAAGGAAGAAAGACCATAAAAAGATGGAGTTGTTTATAGAGAGGGCAAAAGGAGCTTAAAAAACAGCTCATAGTTCCTCGTTATTGGTTTTTCGTTGTGAGTTTTAAATCAGAGCAAACTCTCACCAGAGTCTTTACATTTCCTCTCGGATTGAAATCTCCAATGACTTCCAGGAATCTCGGGTTCAATCTCTTCTCGAGTTCTGAATATATCTTATTGGTTACCTCTTCATGAGACAGATAATCATTCCGAAAAGAATTCAAATAAAGTTTAAGGGACTTGAGCTCAACGATCTTTCTGTCAGGAATATAATTTATCTTAATTGTTGCAAAATCAGGATATCCAGAACGCGGGCAGAGGCAGGTAAACTCAGGGAAACTAATATTAATCTCATAGTCACGCCCTAAATGCGGGTTATCCCATATTTCTACTACAGCCTTCTTTATTGCCTTTTCTCCATATTTCATGAGAAAATCTAACATCTAAGATATAAAATTGTAAAGCCTCGGTGCACCCTTATATTAGGTATTGACAAATACATTTTCTCTTTAGTATGTTATTCACAAGACTTATTCTCCTTGTATAACTTGTATAAATCGTAAAAACCTCCCTGGATAGGCACAGTCCTTCCGGGTAATATAAAAACCACCATAGAGAATCAGAGAACCCAAATAGGAGTTTAATAATGGAAAATCCCAAAAGAAATTCAATGACAGATAGTATCCCAATTTCGGAGCTCAAAGAAAAGACTATTGATGAACTCACAGAGGTTGCAAAAGAACTCAATGTAGAAGGTGCCAGTGGCATGAGAAAACAGGACCTCATATTCGCAATACTCCAAGCACAGACAGAAAAAACAGGATATGTATTTTCAGCAGGGGTGCTCGAAATTCTCCCTGATGGATTTGGCTTTCTAAGGTCCTCCGATTACAGCTATCTGCCAGGACCTGACGACATATATGTATCACCATCCCAGATAAGAAGGTTTAACCTCAGGACAGGTGATCTTGTCTCAGGCCAGATAAGGCCCCCAAAAGAAAGCGAGAGATATTTTGCCCTTCTCAAGGTAGAAGCTGTAAATCATGACCCACCGGAAGAAAATATAAACAGACCATTATTCGATAACCTTGTTCCTTATTACCCAACAGAGAAGATAAATCTCGAATACGACCCTAATGATTATTCAATGAGGGTGATGGATCTTATCACGCCAATCGGAATGGGACAGAGGGGCATGGTAGTCGCTGCGCCAAGGACAGGTAAAACCATGCTTTTGCAGTCAATCGCAAAGGCTATCAAGAAAAATCACCGGGATATTCATCTCATAATACTCCTGATTGACGAAAGACCTGAGGAGGTTACAGACTGGAAACGGCAGGTCCCTTCAGCAGAGATTATAAGCTCAACATTTGATGAACCGCCACAGAGGCATTGCCAGGTATCGGAGATAGTCATCGAAAGGGCTAAACGCCTTGTCGAATGCAAACGTAATGCGGTAATTCTCCTTGATAGTATCACAAGGCTTGCAAGGGCTTATAACGCAATAATGCCAACCAGTGGTAAAGTCCTATCCGGTGGTCTTGACTCAAACGCACTCCAGAAACCGAAGAGGTTTTTTGGTACTGCACGAAATATAGAAGACTGGGGAAGCCTCACGATATTAGCAACAGCGCTTGTGGATACTGGAAGCAGAATGGATGATGTGATATTTGAGGAATTCAAAGGAACTGGCAATATGGAGCTGCACCTCGACAGAAAACTGGTTGACAAGAGAATATTCCCGAGCATTGATATCAACGCATCCGGTACAAGGAAAGAAGAGTTGCTCGTGGATAAAGAAGTTCTTAACAAGATGTGGATACTCAGAAAAGTCCTTACACCACTGAGTACAGTTGAGAGTATGGAATTCCTCCTTGGAAAACTCATGGGCACAAAGATCAACAAAGATTTTCTTGAAATGATGAACAAGTAATACTATCATTTAAACTCTTTATCTTTCCGCATGAAAAACAAATTAGAAGACGATAAGCACTGCTTTGTATGTGGAGAAAAAAATCCTAACGGCCTTAATCTTAAGTTCACCCTTCGAGATGGAAAGGTATTTGCTGAATTTATTCTTCATAAAACCTACCAGGGCTACAAAGATATTGTTCATGGCGGAATAATCTCGACACTTCTTGACGAGGCTATGGTCAAGGTTGCTCTATTGCAGGGGGTTCCTGTTGTTACCGCAGAGATTACAGTAAGGCTTAAAAATCCACTTATGATTGGAGAAAAGGCAATTGTTGAGGCTCATATAACAGAGAAGCATAGAAGAATTATTGAAACATCAGCAACAATAAAAAAACTGGATAGTACTTTAATAGCCGAAGGCTATGCCAAACTCCTGAGGCAGGATTAAAAGGACCTTCTATCTCGAAAAATTTTTTATAGATTCACTACAACAATATGTCTCTTTATATCAGATAGAGGCAGGTTAAGGATCAAAATCTCATATCGTATATCCTTGAGTGCTTTTATCTCTTCATTTACCTTCGGTCCTTTATTGAGGATAAGTATCCCGCCTTGCTTTACGATATGGGACGACCTTTTTATAAATTCTTTAATACCAAAGAGCGCCCTTGTGACTGCTACATCGACAGACAAAGGAGGTTCTTGAATTTCCTTTATCTCCTCAATCCTTTTTTCTATCACCTTAATCTTCTTTAGCTTGAGCTCTTTTATGATATGCCTCAGAAAAGCCGACTTCTTTCTTGATGGCTCTATGAGATACATTTCTATCTCAGGACGGATAATCTTTATTGGTATCCCTGGAAAACCTGCACCGCTTCCAATATCAGCAACCTTTATTTCACCTCCTGGCATGGCTTTGAGATAAAGCAAGGAATCAAGGAAATGTTTGATGATGATATCTTCATCTTTCTCCATACCTGTGAGGTTATATGCCTTATTCCATTTCTTGAGCTCAAAGAGATAGGTCATGAAGGCATTTATCTGTTTCTCTGAGGCCGTAAGACCTAATTCTATCAGCCCATCCTTTATAAGTTCATCCGGCTTTCTGTCATTCATAGCTTTATAATATCCATAAGGGATTCTTAAGGCAATAAGCTAAAAGTATTACTTTAAACATAACCTTATGTTATTTTTAATAATGAAAACAAATTTAACAGTAAAGAAGTCTATAGAAAAACTCAAATCAAAGCAACTTTTAAAACTACTTAACAAGGTTCATTCATATGGAGAAACTTCAGAAGATACCGCATTAAGGGAAAAGGCTATAAGATACTATGCTAAAAAGGTTTTAAAAGTACCTCAGAACTCTTAATAGAGCCAAGAGAAATTTAAAATGCTCAAACAAGCCTCTGCCAGTCTCTAATTCATAGCTTTAAAATGAAGAGAAAAATATGTATTACAGCTACAATCAAGCGATTTCACGACTTCTAAGACCTATCGACTTCTTCACCAAATACGCATTTTGGATACTTTCAAACAAGGATTGTCTTTACTTGCTATTTCCTTCAACAATGACTCCAGTTCTCTTTTTGGAATCTTCTTCAGTTCCCTTATTATATTCTTTTCGCTGTCCATCACTGAATAATTGATCTCATCAATTTTTTCTAAGTAAAAGTGAGGAATGTCTTCTATTTCAAGGCTCGCACCGACAATGTGAGAATGAAATTGATAGTCCCCTTTTTTATTGCGAAGCAGTTTAGATTTATTTTTAATTAGGGTTACTAGTGAGCCCTTAAAGATATCAATTTTACTCTGATATCTTTTTGCGATGATAAGATGACTATTTGGCATTTGTGCTTCTGGAGATTCAAATATTCTCGCAGGAATTCCATGCCAATCTCCGCTTGCGCCTATTATACAGTATAGCTTGCCTGAAGCATCTTGAAAACATTTTCTAGAATTACTTATTTGTTCTAATTTTGCTGAAAAATAGGACTCAAGGCGGCGGATAACTTGCAACCTGTCATCCTCATTAAATTTTACTGTTTGCTCCATCTAAAACCTCCTTCTTAACCGTAGCCTTTATTTGTAAACAATATTCTTTGCCTTTCTGTGTCAGTTCCCAACATCCTCTTCCCGCTTTCTGGGGGCTTTCTATGTATTTATAAATTTGCTTTGCCCTCTCTTTTGCCCATGCTATATAATGTTTCCACCTCGGAATACCATAACCAACTTTCTCGTGCCAGTATGCTTTCTTAAATTCATCTCGGAACAAATCATAAATTCTTTCTTCAACTATTTCTTTAGAAGCTCTACCACCCATTGTATCCAAAACTAACATAATTAGCGGTATCATATTATCCTCTGTGAATGCATACCCTTCTAAATCTTCCGTTTTCATAAACACCTCTTAAGAATTTTGTGAATAATCATCTGGGTCTATTGAAATCCCTTTATTAATATTTTCCTCAATAGCCATTGAAAGGTTCATTATTAATACAATAATGAACCCAAACCGAGAAATTATCGGATCATCTTCCCCTAATTCCTTTTTGAGTTGTTTTTCTAACTTTTCAGCCTGTTCCCAAAACGGATTTATAAATTTTTCAAGGACATTACGGTATTTCGTATGTTTCTTGGTTAATTCTTTATCAAGTAAAGTTTTTAGAATTATTACCATCTTGTCAATTAATAAATCACGTGATGTTTTTATTTCATCAGCAAGTTTGCGTAATCTTGATAAAGTGTTTTTCTTTATAAGATATGTTTTCCGCATCGATTTTTCTGACACATCTTTTACCGATGATAAATCTATCCCTTTCTTATTGAGTTCCTGAACAAGAGACGATGCCATGTCAAACACATCAGCGTTTTTCATACCATACATTTTTGAAACACTTGTAATTGCGTCGTTCCCTTGTTGGCTAATGCGAAAGGTTGTGCGTACAAGATGTTGCTTAGATGGCAATTTCAACCCTGGTGTTTTTTCTATTCTTATTTCTTCCTCCTTATTACCCATAGCCTCATTACTGTCCGGTTAAAATAGAGCACCTTGGATGGGCTCTTCTCCTCTAATTTTCAGTCTGTCAGGTTTTAGAGTAAGAATATCAATAAGGGCCTTTCTTTCGAAAAGCATTTCCTGAATAACACGACTGAGTTGCAGCAACGAGAAGCTGTATTTTGTCTGGTACTTGATATAGGTCAGGAGCAGATAATAGCACATTGCAACCCAGATTTGAGACATCACAGCGTTCTTGCTGGTGCCCAGAAACGACTTGATCTTTAGGTTCTGCTTGATCCATTTGAAGAATAACTCGATCTGCCATCGGGACTTGTATATCTGAGCAATTGTCGTTGCAGCGAGCTTGAAATTGTTCGTAAGGAAAGTCAGTGTCTTCTGCCTCTCTTCATCGTAATACCTGATAAGTCTGAGTTCTTTTGAATATTTGGACCTTGTCAGCACTCCTTGGAGAGCAATACGCTCATCACTCAAGACCCTTTTACTGGAAATCGGATGCTGTCCGACAACCGCATAATCAATGTTGGTTTTTGCCCTGGTGACAAACCAGACCCTTTGCTCATCCAATGAATTCAGCCACTTATAGTCGATGTATGCCTTATCAACCGAAACGATGCTGTCCGGTGACAAGGGAAAAGTATTGTCTTTCACCACCCGCACGTCATGCTTCTTGCCGTTGGTAACGGTCAGAAATGTCGGCAGGGCTCCGGAGTGATCATAGAGACAGTGCAGCTTAATCGCTCCCTTGGTCGTCCTGAACTTTGCCCAGGGGAAAACAGACAGACACAGATCTATGGTGGAGGCATCGATCGTATACAGAGGATTCTTGAAGCGAAACTTATGCTTCGGTGTCAGGTTCTTACAACGAGCCAAGAGGTGGTAAAACAGCCCTTCAAACATGCGATAGTCCCTTTTGGCATTGGCATCGGACAGCGTGCTCTTGCATATTCCGGTAAGACCTATATGATACCACCGAGCGACATGGGCTGATAACCCTGTCACGATATCCCGAAGGCTATCTTTCTGTGTGATCTGCGAATACAGTATTGCCATAAATTGTTGCCATGTCGTAAATGTCTTCACGTATCGATCACCATTATACTGTGCCACCGCTTTGTCAAAATGATATCTCGGACAAAGCTTCAATAACTCCGAAAATATCGTGTATACTTTGTTCATGGTCTGTTCCTCCTTGCTGGTATAGGGTTTGGCAACTTCTATTATCCAACAAGTATAAAGAGCAGACCTTATATTTATAAATATTTACCGGACACTACTGCCATAGCCTCTTAAAACCTCCTTTTCATTATGAAGTTAATAAAATATAACAGATTACTATAAAGATGTCAAGTGAATAAAAGTAATCTCATATTGTTATTTTAAATTGTTAAATGACTTGTCGTTTATAGATACTTATTGATTATTTGATATAGGGGTTGAAATTGCTCAGTTCTTTATCTAACCCCCATAGTTTTTACCTTATAAGATGATATAAAGTGTGCTTATAGGAGTGTCTTAGTCAAAAGTGGCTAATAATTAGCTGGTTGCACTCATAACATCGTGCACTGATTTTTAATGCTCTGAATTCTCATAACATCGTGCACTAAATCACATTTTTCTTTTTGTAATTGTAAATAAAGGAGCAATAATACGACCTTTAATTGGGAAAGAGAAAGCTTTGATAATCTTATTCCCTTGTTTAACAACCAATCTCTTTTTATGAGAAACAATAGTAACAACCACATATTGCCCTTCAAGTCTTCTCCTGACGAAATAAGTAGAACCATTGACCTCAATTTTACCATGAGAGTCAACTTTTCGGATAAAAGAAACCTTTCCTTTTGCAATAGGAAAATTAAGATGGCCTTGAGAGTCCATGTATTTATCAAGATTAAATCTTTTTGGCAGATGCCTGAGAGATCTCCAGTTTTGATCTCTGAGTTTCCCAGGAAATCTTGTGCCATGTTCTTTTTGGGTAAGACTCCTATGTGGTTTCTCATAATGGTAATACCGCAGAAATCGTTTGCTGGTTCTTTTGAGAACAGTAAGAGCAGGACAATTATGTCTTCTAAGCACTCTCTCTTGCCAGAGAGCATTAAAACTTTCAACAGTAGCGTTTCTCCCTGGTTCTCCCTGAGGGATGAATACCAGATGTATTCCCATAAGCAAATGGAGTCGGATAAACTGGGAGATACTGTAGGGGTAACGTCCTCCCCCTGCAGCAGACATCTCATTGTCCAGCTGAGATACCTTTGGAATCCCCATATATTGCCATGTTTCAACCAGATGTCTGCACAAAGAAATAGTCTGTTTATCAGTGAACTGACTTGTGAAAGCCGTATGGCCTGCCACATCCACAGTATGGAAAGAATAGAATCTGATAATACCTTTTGGCCCTCTGAGGTATCGTGGTCCAACAAGGTCTGTCTGATGGAGATCTCCAATTCTCTCGGCTTTAACATATGGATAAGGCTGATTATTACTATTTCTTTTAGCTTTCTTTCTTCCGGTCTTTCCATGACGAGAGAGAATTCTGGAAATAGTAGGAACGGATGGAACTTTACGAATCTTTTTTTGTGTAAGCTCCCAATGGATAACTTCAGCGCCGATTCCAGAGAAGGCAGACCGCCGAGTCTTGTGAGACTCCAATTCTTCTCTGATAGAAATGACCTTTCTAACCAGACGCTCAGAGGGTTTTCTCCATATTCTCTTTGGAGCACGATTTTGATCTTTGAGACCATTAATTCCATGTTCTTTATATCTGTGAAGCCATTTGAAGAGCCATCTTTTACTCCTTTGAACCAATTGGAGTATTTTCTTAAAGCCATATCCCTCTTTGTAAAAGTGTATTGCTTTACAGCGTTTCTCATATTTATTTTGATTCTTCATCGCCTATTTCTCCTCCCAAAAGTCTTTGGAAGAAGTTTAGGCGATCTAAAATTTAGTGCACGATGTTATGATATAAACCCATTAGCAATTTAAAACATTGCTATTCAATACATTTAAGAGATCAATACTATAGGAAGTAAGTCTCACTGGTTGGTCACCTTTTTCTTGAAGTGTGTAGTCTTAGTCCAATTTTACTGCGAACTCGACTATAACAGGCCTTACAAGTGCAACATAATTGTTATATTTAATTCTGATTGACTCCATGTGGCTCCCTGCAAGGAACACTATTTCTTCGTTCTGAGAAAGAGTTTTATCCATATAAACATCAACATTATAGAGGTTTCCGAAAGGAGGCATTGCACCGACCTCACAGTCAGGAAAGAGATTCTCAAATTCTTCTTCTGTAGCTAACCTTAAGTTTTTTTCATTCAGAACCTTTCTGAGCACATCCATGACGATTATGTAACTTGCGGGGAGGACACTCATAAAAAATTTGTCATCACCTTTCAGGATGACGACTTTGGCCATTTCTTTACCAGGTATGTGCATTGAGGCGGCTCTCTCCTGCGCAGAAATTGCCTCTGGATGTTTAATAATCTTATAATCAACATCTTTTTCATCCAAAAATATTTTAAGTTTTTCACAAATCATGGTGACCTCCTTCCTCTGTCTGCAATGGACAGATACATCTAAAAAACAATATTTAAGAACTCGTCCTTTTACTTCCACGCTCTCTCTTTAATCTCTCTATTGCCACCATGAGGAGTGAAATTGCTACAGGGGTGACGCCGGGGATTCTGCTTGCCTGGCCAAGATTTACAGGTTTTACTTCCTGTAACTTGCTCAGAATTTCTTTTGAAAGCCCATTCACTGAAGTGTAATCAAAACCTTCGGGTATCCTCTTCTCTTCAACTTTCTTAAGCTTTGCAGCCATTTCCATCTGGCGAAGTATATAGCCATCATATTTGACCTGTATTTCGACCTGCTTTTTAATTTCTGGAGTGAGGGGTTTATCAGAAGGGAAAGATTCCTCGATGAATTTATAGGTTATCTCAGGCCTCTTTAAAAGTTGTTCCAGAGATTCACTCTTATCTGTACCTTCTATTTTGATGCGTGTCTTTTTAATACGCTGGAGTTCCTCATCAATGAGTCTCTTCTTCTCCTGAAATTTTTGATAAACTTCTTTATCCAGAAGGCCGATTTCATAACCTTTATCCATTAAACGCAAATCAGCATTGTCATGCCTTAGAAGAAGCCTGTATTCTGCCCTTGATGTGAACATTCGATAGGGCTCATTGGTACCTTTTGTGATGAGGTCGTCAATAAGAACACCGGTATATGCCTCGTGCCTTCCGAGGATTAAGGGTTCCCTTCCCTGAAGTTTAAGGGATGCATTTATTCCTGCCATGAACCCCTGTGCAGCAGCCTCCTCGTATCCTGACGTACCATTTATTTGTCCGGCAAGAAAAAGTCCTTCAATTGCCTTTGTTTCAAGACTATGCTTGAGCTGTGTTGGAAAAACAAAATCATATTCTATGGCATATCCCGGCCTCATAATTTCTGCTTCTTCAAGACCGGGGATTGTTCTCACAAACTTTACCTGGACATCATAAGGAAGGCTTGTTGATATTCCATTCGCATAATATTCTTTTGTCTCAAGCCCTTCCGGCTCAAGAAAGACCTGATGACGCTCACGCCCTGCAAACCGTACAACCTTGTCTTCTATTGATGGACAATATCGTGCACCTATCCCTTTAATACGGCCACTGTAAAGAGGTGAGCGATCAAGATTAGCAAGAATTATCCTGTGGGTCTCAGCATTTGTATAGGTGATATAACAAGGGAGTTGCGGATTTGTTATCTTCTCTGTGGTATATGAAAATGGTGGAGGTGGCTCATCACCATATTGCGGCTCTGTCTTTGAAAAATCTATTGTCCTTGCATCAAGCCTTGGCGGAGTACCTGTCTTCAGCCGGCCCATTTTAAAACCTAAATCTCTGAGTGAATCAGAAAGACCCACTGATGGGAACTCTCCAGCCCTTCCCGCAGAAAAGTTATCAAGACCGATATGTATTAATCCTTTTAGAAATGTGCCTGTTGTCACAATAACAGCCCTTGTTCCGTAAAATATACCAAGGGATGTGAGAACTCCTTTTACTTTCCCATCCTCCACGATTATCTTTTCTACAAGAGCCTGCTTTATATCAAGGTTTTTCTGAGACTCAACAACCTTTCTCATTAAAAGCCGGTAGAGAACCCTGTCTGCCTGTGCCCTCAGTGACCAGACTGCAGGCCCTTTGCTCATATTGAGCATTCTAAACTGGATTCCTGCCTTGTCTGTTATTTTAGCCATCTCACCACCAAGAGCATCAGTCTCGCGGACAAGATGACCTTTTGCAAGTCCTCCAACAGCAGGGTTACATGACATCTGTGCAATCGTATCGAGGTTTATTGTAAAGAGACAGGTAGAGAAGCCCATTCGTGCAGATGCGAGTGCAGCCTCACAGCCTGCATGGCCTGCACCAATAACAACTATGTCGTAATCGTGATCTTTATACATTATTAATTTACTATAAAAGATTCTCTTGACCTTATTCAAATTAGTGAGTCTAATACTAAAAATAAAAAGATATAGATAAGAAAGACTGTCTCAGAATTTTTATAATCGACAAGATTATTAATATGGCAATCGCAAGTACCTTAAAGATTAAAGGCCTATTCGTTTACGCCTCAAAAGGTTTTACTGTAAGGTGTCGTATAAAAATTCTTCATCAGCCTTTCTTATCCACTCTATTGATTTTAGTTTTTATTATAGTTCCTTCACTGTCTTAGGAACTGTGTGAGTTGTGTTATAATTCGAGAAATTTCGAGGGAGTTATAATGAAATTGCATAAAAATATCTTGAGCCTCATAGGAAATACGCCTCTGGTAAAAATCAACCACCTCTGCTCTCCTGATGATGCTGAAATCTGGGCGAAGTTAGAAAGCAACAATCCGGGTGGTTCTGTAAAAGACAGGATTGCCCTCTCAATGATAGAGGCAGCAGAAAGTGATGGAAGGTTAAAGCCTGGCGGGACAATTATTGAGCCTACAAGTGGTAATACAGGTATCGGCCTCGCAATGGTCGCTAAGGTAAAAGGATACAGAATTACCCTCGTAATGCCAGAGACAATGAGCATGGAGAGAAGACTGCTTCTTCAGGCGTTCGGTGCAGAACTTGTCCTGACTGAAGGGAAGAAAGGCATGAAGTGTGCGGTTGAAAAGGCTAAGGAGATTTGTAAAAATAATCCAGATTATTTTATGCCACAGCAGTTTGAAAACCCTGCAAATCCTGAGATACATAAAAGAACGACGGCTATTGAAATAATCAATAACCTTGGTGAAGTACCTGATGCTTTTGTTTCAGGTGTTGGTACAGGAGGGACAATTACCGGAGTGGGTGAAATCTTCAGGGCAAAAAAACCAGATGTCTTGATCATCGCAGTTGAGCCTTCAGCTTCGCCAGTACTCTCAGGTGGGAATCCCGGTTCTCATAAAATTCAGGGTATCGGAGCTGGTTTTATACCAGGAGTTTTGAACACAAAGATTTATGATGAGATTATACCAGTTACAGATGATGATGCTGCAGAGACAACAAGAGCACTTTCTTTAAAAGAGGGAATCCTTGCCGGCATATCTTCTGGTGCAGCAATGTGGGCATCACTTCAGGTTGCGAAAAGACTCGGCAAAGGTAAAAGGGTTGTAGTAATTCTTCCGGACAGAGGGGAAAGATATTTGAGTACGGGATTGTTTATTTCAGTGAAACAGTAACGACTTATATTTCTGATTATTTCTTCCCAGAAAAAATAGAAGCTATTCCACCTGATAAACTCTTATAGGTAATATCTTTTAAATTTTCAGCCTCAAGGAGTTCAATAACCTCATCTTTTTTCAAAAATCTGAATATGGAGGATGAAAGGTACGCATAGGAATATTCTGAGCCTGATATCATTCCTCCTACTTTTGGTACCACATTGTTCAGGTAGAAATTATGCATTTTTTTTAAGAGGGCGTTTTGAGGTCGGGTAAGTTCCAATATCAAAAGTAATCCCCCCTTTTCTAAAACCCTGGCCATCTCTCTCACTCCACTTCTCATATCATGGAGATTTCTTAAACCAAATCCGATACTGACTGCATCAAAAACCCCATCTTTAAACGGAAGATGGAAAAGATCAGATTTCTGGAGAACTATCCTTCCATCAAGGCCTGCTTTTTTAATCTTCTCTAACCCTGTAGAGAGCATTTGCTCTACAATATCAATTCCAACAACCATTGCTCTCGGGTTCCTGCTCGCAAACTCTATCGCAAGGTCGCCTGTTCCTGTACAGACATCCAATACTCTGCTCACGTGTAAAGGCATTGCCTGTTCAACCAGTGATGTTCTCCATCGTTTATCAAGATAGAGGCTGAGAACATGATTCAACAAATCGTATTTCTTATGTATACCTGAAAATAACTCAATCAATTTTTCTTTATTTGCCATTTTGATTTTTTCTACCGGCACCATATGCATCTCTTTCAATGAAATGTATTATCTTACTGTTTTAAAGGGATAGAGGAACTCGTATTATTTTTAAATTCCAACGGGAAGACAAAGGGTCAGTTGCAAAAGCTTTAATACAATGCAGTTCTTTCTCTCTATCAAAATGGTGTAATCCTCAACCACTGTTTCAGTGGTCTGTCTTACTTCCCCTCTCCCACATTGAAATTCAGATACTAATGACAGAGGTATAGTGATATAAGCTATTTCTCTTTTATTTTTACAAGTTTGAGATAATGTCTCCGCTCTTCTTCTATAACTTTATCAATGATACCTTTTTGGTCCTCGGGAACCAGATTTTTTGCCTCCATGTAATAAAGAATAGAATCGATTTCAGCCCTGATGGCAAATTCCAATGCCTCTTTTGCTGTCTTAATCTTTCTCGCCATGAGTTGTCCTCTTTTTTCCTTAGTGAAAACATGTCCGTCAGCATAGGCTCTGAGGTAAGCAAAATATTCACCTGGATAAGTTTCCATCGGCTCATATTGCTCAATTTTAGAAACCATATGTTGGAATATGTTGCGATGACTGACTTCTTCATCTGCGAGACGTTCGAACATATTTTTTATATCCTTTGCTTTTATCTTTTGTGCCATCTGACGATAAAATGCTTCTCCGTTTTCCTCAATCCTTATAGCAAACTGGATAACCTCGCTTGCTCTTAAAGGTACAGCCATGATATCCTCCTTTTCCTGTATTTTTACCATACATCCATTTTAGGTCTTAAAACTCTCTTTATTTTAGCAAAATCCCTTTTGAATGCAAAGCATCTTCTGAAAAGATTTTTCCATCACCCATTCCTGTCTTATTATATTTAATCTAAGTTTAGGCATATCTCACCTCCTTAAGCAATCTCAATCTTTTTTCTGTGTTGTAGTGGTCGCTCACAAAGTTTATAATAGAACAAAAATAAACATGGCATCCCAAAAGTTCTCTGGAAGTTTTTGGAGATGCCTTTATAGTGAAAGGAGCGATGGTTGATACGCCATACATTTTCGGTCCTTAACGGGATAGGTGAAAAACTTGAGCGTCACATCTGGAGGAGAGGGATACTGACGTGGGATGATTTCTGTAATTACAGGGAGATAGAGGGAATAAGCCCTGAGAGGAAAAGGGTTTATGATAACCAGTTAATGCAATTCTCCTCTGAACTCAGCATTGGTAACGCAGAGTATTTTGCACAAATAATGAAAAGAAGGGAACACTGGAGACTATTTGATGTATTTAAAAAAGAGGCAGTCTGTCTTGATATAGAAACCAATGGCTACCAGCCAGGATACGGTGGGTATGTCACCGTAGTAGGGCTTTACGATGGATATGACTGGCGGTGTCTTGTAAGAGGAGAAAACCTCACAGAAGAAAACCTTACTCATGAACTATCAGGATATAAATGCCTTATAACTTTTTATGGCGCTGCTTTTGATATCCCTTTTCTTTTAAGATCTTTCCATGGTATGAGATTTGATATTCCCCATTTTGACCTCTGTTTTGCAGCACGGAGACTGGGATTCAATGGCGGGTTGAAAAAATTGGAGATGCTGTTTGGCATAGATCGTGATGATGCAGTGAAAGGAATGGACGGTTACGATGCAGTAAAATTATGGGAAGAGACAAAAAGAGGAAGCTTAGAGGCGAAGGAATTGTTATTAATGTACAACAGGGAAGACACCATAAATTTATTGAGTCTTGCTGATATGTTGTATCAGAAATTGAGAGCTTCCACCGGGATAGAAGAATATATTGCCTGTGGACGTATATAACAGCCAACCGCTATGCCAAGAGTCATCGATATCCATATCCACATCGGAGGTCCTGGAGATTCAGGTTCAGGATGCAGGATGTCCAATCAATTTATCTTCAGTCCTGCCTTTGCAGCAATGCTCATTGCTCTTAAGTCTTCTCCTCTTGATCTGAGAGATGAAAAAATAAAAGAGATTATTCTCGATGCCATTACTACATCTGAAAAGATTGATTATGCTGTTCTCCTATCACTTGATGGTGTATATAGGAATGGTAAATATACTGAATCCGAGTCCCATCTTGTCACCCCTAATGAATATATAATTGATATCGCAATGACGAATAAACGTGTGCTCTTCGGCGCATCTGTACACCCTTACCGAAAGAAAAAAGAGATGCTCAATGAGATGAAGCACTGTATTGACAACGGTGCAGTACTCTTTAAATGGATACCCTCAAGCCAGCAGATAGACCCTGAAGATGAAAGATGCACACCCTTTTATAAAACCCTTGCAAAGGAAGATATTCCTCTTCTCTGCCATACTGGAGGAGAACTCGCTGTTCCCACATCTGACTTCACTGCCAATAAATTTAATGACCCGATAAGGCTTAAGAAGGCACTTGCTATCGGCGTAAAAGTTATTGCAGCACATTGTGCCACACCCTATCTCGGTGGAATTCTCCCTGCTGATAAAGATTACTTTAAAGAGCTTGAGGAAATGCTCAGGGTTGCAAAAAAGAAGAAATGGAATCTCTATGCGGATATATCAGCCTTTTGCACCCCTACAAGAATCACATATCTCAAAAAATTAAACGAAGAGATCAGTAAGGGGTCTCTCAACCCCCACAGATTCCTTTACGGAAGTGATTTCCCTATACCAATTTTGGATATAAATATCTTCCAAAATCTATTGAGTCTTAAGGAACTTTTAGACCATATCAAAGAACAGGGAAACCCACTGGATAATAACTATAACATCTTGAAGGAATTTGGAATACACGATTCGATATTCACCAATGCCTGGGATGTTTTAAGACTGAGCGACATGTAATAACTCTCTTACCTTTTCTCTCAACTCATTCACGAAGAATTGATACTCATCTATATCTTCCGGTTTTTGAGACATATCTAAGTCAGAAGAATAAAGAGGTTTTCCAAAAGTAATTTTTATTTCAGTAAATTGAGGCCACTTCGCACCTCTTGGTAAGGCCTTAAAAGAGCCTTTGATAGATGCTGGAATAACAGGTATATTCAACTCTATGGAAAGTATACCAACTCCCTTTTTGAACTCCATTATTTCTCCATCATAAGACCTCCCCCCTTCAGGGAATACCATGAGAGACTTTCCATTTCTAAGGACATAGGCAGCCATCTGGAGGGCCTTGTTGAGATAGGTTTCAGGGTCTATCGGAATGACATGAGCAAGTTTTGCAAAAGACTCCCTGCAAGTACCGGTAAAATATTTCTGAAAACCGAGAGAATATAAATCCCAAAATGATTTTGAGGGGAGAGCAGCAACAATATTAAATCCATCAAGGTAGCTTGTGTGATTTGGTGTGATGATATAAGGTCCTTTCTCAGGCATGTTTTCGAGGCCATTAACCTTCAGTCTGAAAAATAGTTTAAAAAGAATTTTTAGTATCTTCAAGCATACAGAGATAACCAACTTTTCAAAAACACTGTGATGGAGTCCCACTTTTTTCCTGTCCTCTGATGCAGGTTCTGTCTTCAATATAGATTCCCACCTTGGCATCTCTTCAAAAGCAATGGAGTTGGAGATTCCATGTTCCTTTATCTTTGTGACGAGTTCGTCAACCGTCTGTATCTCTGATAAAAATGTCTCGGGAAGCTTTATTGAAAACGCTTTTTCAAGTGAAACAACAAGTTCTATACGGGTGAGTGAGTCAAGCCCGAGGTCAAGCTCAAGATTGTCTTTTGACTGTATTTGAATCTTTTCTTTCATCAACGGTGTTATACATTCAACAACTTTTCTCCCAATCTCATCTTCCATGAGTCTCTTATCTTCTTGCTTTACCTTTAACTCTTTACTTTTGACTTTTACATGGTCTTTAACCATAAACCTTCTAAGTTTACCAAGAGGAGTTCTCGGTAAAGGATCAGGGTAAATGGTATACCCCTTTATCCGCATATACGGTGGCATGTGGAGTGAAACATTATTTATCTCCCATTTCAGAGACTCCTGTAGATTTCCTATCTGTGCCTTTTTTGCATATTCGAGGTTCGGTACGATCACTGCATGAAGTGATTCAACAATACCCTTATCTTCGATACCCATCACACATATCTCTTTTATAAGGGGAATCTTTATATACAGTTTTTCCACATCCTCTGGATACACAGTTTTTCCTGAACTCAGGACTATAACTTCTTTTAGTCTCCCGGTTATAAATAAATAGCCGTCTTTATCCAGATAGCCAAGGTCTCCACTCAAAAACCATCCCTCTTGTATCACCTGTTCTGTAGCCACTACGTTTTTATAATAGCCCTTCATAACCATAGGTCCCTTTATTGCAATCTCCCCCTCATCCATAACACCTAACTCCTCACGACGAGCAGGATCAAGTATCTTTATCTCTACAGATGGCAGGGGAATGCCTGGTGAGCCTGCTTTTCTCTTTTCCATGGGTGTGAACGTAACAACCGGAGAGGTCTCGGTCAGACCGTACCCTTCAAGGACAGTAAATCCTAAGGCCTCAAGATCTCTTGCCACCTCAGGGTCAAGTCGTGCACCTCCACTTGCAAAAAATCTGAACCTCTTACCAAGTACTTTATGGGCTGAGCTGAAAAATAATTTACCGGGGTTCACTCCAGTCTTTTTTCTCAGAATTCCGCTCAGTTTCAAAATACCAATCAGAATCCCGGAGAGTGGGTGTCGCAATTGCCTGACCCTGTTTATGATTCCATTTCTTATCAGTTCAAACAATTGTGGTACTCCAACAAGTATACTCACTCCCTGTTCTCTCATGGCTGCCATGAGTTCAGGTCCTTTCAGACTCGGTGGATAGGTAATGGAACCACCGACAAAAACAGGTAAAAGAAACGTGCACATAAAAGGATAGGTATGGTGCAACGGTAATACTGAAAGTATATTATCGTTATGTGTAACAAGCCTGATTTTTATAATGGCCTCTACATCAGAACAGAAGTTCTTATGAGTAAGTTCTACACCCTTGGGCATACCAGTTGTGCCCGATGTATAGATAAGGGATGCAATATCTTCTTCAGAAACTTCCGGGTAATTATTCATTTCTGGCATTATGCAAATATCCTTAAACTCGGGTGAATCGAAATTAACAGTGAAGAGTGAAAAGTGAAAAGTGAAAAGTTCTTTAATTGCCTCCTTTACATTTTCTTCTGTTTTTGAGCTGAAAAATACTGCCTTCGGCTGAGAGTCAGCAATGTAAATACTTATTTCCTCTGGTTTGAGCTGGGCATCTAATGGAATTGCAATACCACCTGAGAGGGATAGAGCAAGGTATGCTGCACACCATTCAGGCCTGTTTTCCGAGATGAGTACAACCCTATCGCCTTTCTTGACTCCATTATATATGAGATATGATGCGATGCCTTTTGTATTATTCAGAAACTCATTATAGGTAACTGTCTTCCAATTTTGTTCAAAGTAATTGAAGACAATGTTATCTTTATATTTATTTGCAGTTTCAAAAAATAGATCCTGTATAACCTTTTTCATTCCCATTCATTATCTAAAAATTAAAGCGAAATAGCAATGTCTTCTGAGAACTGTTTATTCCCTTATTCACAGGAGATATTTTTTCTGTGGTATAATCAAAAAATCGGGGGAAAAATGAAGTTCATTGGTCTTGATGCCGGCTCTGTAAGTGTAAAGCTTGTTGTTGTTGATGAAAAGGGATATAGACTTTGCAGTTTCTACGAAAGACACAAAGGGCTTCCTGTTCGTGTTGCCCTTAAACTCCTCAGAGCAGACTCATCACTTGTTACTCTTCACTCTTCACTGTCAATCACTGGTTCTGCCGGAAAGTTAATCGCATCCATTCTCGCTATTGAACCGGTCAACGAGATTGTTGCCCAGGCATATTCTACACACCTCCTCTTTCCACACATCAAAACAGTAATTGAAATGGGGGGAGAGGATTCAAAGCTCATACTTTTGAGTAAGGATGGTCGTTCTATAAAAGATTTTTCCATGAACTCTGTGTGTGCTGCAGGAACAGGCTCCTTTCTTGACCAACAGGCAGAAAGGCTGAGGCTTACGATAGAGGAGTTTAGCGAGCTTGCACTTGTATCGCAAAAACCTTCAAGAATCGCTGGAAGATGCAGCGTATTTGCAAAATCCGACATGATACATCTCCAGCAGATTGCAACACCTGTTGAAGATATCGTAGCAGGTCTCTGCTTTGCTGTTGCGAGAAACTTCAGAGGCACGATAGTAAAAGGCAGAAAAATTATACCGCCGGTATCATTCCATGGAGGGGTTGCAGCAAATAAAGGCATGGTCAGGGCTTTTAAGGAAATCTTCGAACTTGACGAGCTGTTTGTCCCCGGAGATCACGCATTCATGGGAGCAATTGGTGCTGCGTTAAAAAATATGCACGAAGGCACTGTACAGCATTTTGACCTCTCAAGGCTTGAAGATTTTTTAACATCTCCAAAACCTATCGAGGTAGGATACCCTCCTTTGAATGATTCAAACCAGTCAACAACACAGTCAATAGTCAATGGTCAGCAGTCATTAGTAAAAACTAACCAGATAATAGACTCATCACTCATCACCCGTCACCCATCACTAAAAACAAGGGCTTACCTTGGTATTGATATCGGCTCTATCAGCACTAACCTCGCTGTAACAGATGAACAAGGAAGACTCCTCTCAAAAAGATACCTTATGACAGCAGGCAGGCCTATAGAGGCAGTGCGCCAGGGACTTGCAGAAATAGGTGAGGAGATTGGAGATAAGGTCGAGATTATGGGTGTTGGCACAACCGGCTCAGGGAGATATATGATTGCTGATTATATCGGCGCAGATATTGTAAAAAATGAGATTACAGCCCAGGCTACTGCAGCAGCCTTTATAGACAAGAATGTTGATACGATATTCGAGATAGGCGGACAGGACTCAAAATATATATCACTTAAAGATGGTTTTGTAATTGATTTCGAGATGAATAAGGCATGTGCAGCAGGTACAGGCTCTTTTCTTGAAGAGCAGGCAGAGAAATTGAACATCTCAATAAAAGAAGAATTTGAAAAATCTGCACTGTCTTCCCAAAATCCCTGCAGACTCGGTGAAAGATGTACTGTGTTTATGGAGAATTCCCTTATTGCAAACCTTCAGAAAGGTGTTGATAAAAATGACCTCCTCGCTGGCCTTGCATATTCTATCGTTCAGAATTATATAAACAGGGTTGTTGCAGGAAAGGCGATAGGCGAGAATATATTCTTTCAAGGTGGGGTGGCCTTTAACAAGTCAGTCATTGCTGCATTCGAGAAATACCTTGGGAGAAAAATAACCGTCCCCCCTCACCATGACGTTACAGGCGCAATCGGCATGGCATTGATTGCAATGGACTATATGAAAAATGGAGACTCGGAAACTCTGAGACTCATGGAAACAAAAACACGCATAGATCACCGAGTCACCACGTTTAAAGGTTTTGAACTTTCAAAAAGGCTGTATGAGATAACATCTTTTGAATGTAAGGGCTGTCCGAATGTATGCGAGATAAACAAGGTAAAGATTGCAGGAGAAGAAGACTCTCTCTTTTACGGGAGCAGATGCGAAAAATATGATGTAAGGAAGAATCAAAAATCAGCTCATGATTCACAACTTACTGCTCATGATCTCTTTTCATTCAGAGACGAAATGCTCTGGAAGGAACACCTTCACTATAGTGATAAGTTAAGAGTGATGAGTGATGAGTCAAATAATAACAGGGAAAAAACATCACCCATTACTCATCACCCATCACCCATTGCTAAAATCGGCATTCCTTACATCTTCTTTTTTCAGGATGATCTCCCTTTCTGGACAACTCTCCTGTGGGAACTCGGATTCGATGTAGAGGTTTCTCCAAAGACAAACAGACAGGTCATTAACCTTGGTCTTGAGTCTGTCCTTTCAGAGGCATGTTTCCCTGTAAAGGTCGCACATGGGCATATCAGATATTTGCTTGATAAAAATGTTGACGCTCTTTTCATCCCGAGTTTTATTAACCTTAATACACCCGAAGAGCGCTTCGAGAGAGGATATGCATGCCCCTATACACAGACTATCCCCTATGTATCAAAAATTGCATTTGAGGAGATAAAGTTATTAACCCCTATTATCAACTTCCGGCGTGGAAAGAAGTTTCTTGAAAAAGAGATCACACGCTCACTGAAGCCATTCGGGATAACATCAAACGATATATCAAATGCACTTAAAAAAGCAGAAAAGGCTCAGGAAGATTTTTTCACACAGATCAAAGCAAAAGGTGCAGAGGTTCTCTCTTCTATAAAAGAGAGGACTATTGTGATTGTAGGGAGGGCTTATAATGCGTTTGATAGCGGTGCAAATCTCGAAATTCCTAAAAAACTTGCCGACCTCGGGGTCAATTCTATCCCGATGGATTTTCTGCCAATCGAGGAAACGAGCATATATCAGGACTGGCCGAACATGTACTGGAAATCAGGCCAGAAGATGCTCCAGGCTGCAAAATTAATAAGGAATCATCCTCATCTCTATGCACTGTATATCGGTAACTTCTCGTGTGGCCCGGATTCTTTTATTCTCAAATATTTTGAAGAGGAGATGAAAGGCAAACCATATCTTTATATCGAGATAGACGAGCATAGTGCTGCTGCAGGCACCATCACAAGGTGCGAGGCATTTATTGACAGCATAGCAAATAAAACAGTTGACAGTCAGCAGTCAATAGTCCGCAGCCTAAGAAAGACTGTTGACTATCGACTATCGACTAAAAAATGTACTATCTACATTCCTCGCATGTCAGACCATGCATTTGCCATTGCAGCTGCCTTTGAGCATTGCGGCGTAGATGCTCATGTCCTCCCTGAGTCTGATAAAGAAACCACAGACCTCGGAAGAAAATACATCTCCGGTAAAGAATGCTATCCATGTACAATCACTACAGGTGATATGATTAAAAAAGTCTTACAGCCTGATTTTATTCCTGAGAAAAGTGCTTTCTTCATGCCCTCTGGCACAGGCCCGTGCAGATTCGGCCAATACAATGTCTTTCACAGGCTTATCCTTGATGAGCTGGGTTATGAGGATGTGCCGATATTCTCACCGAATCAGGATACTACCTTTTATAGCGACCTTGGAATTATTGGCAAGGATTTTACAATGCACGCATGGAAGGGCATCATTGCCTGTGAACTTCTCTCCAAATGTCTCCATGAGACAAGACCATATGAAATATATAGAGGGTCTGCAGATGAGTTATATGAGAGTTATCTTAAAACGTTATACCTCTCCCTGAGAAATAGCTCCGATAGTTTGGAAGGAATTCTGAAGAATATAAGAAGAGATTTTGAGAACCTTCCCGCATATAAAGACAGGAAACCCCTTATCGGGGTAATCGGTGAGATATTTGTGAGATGCCACAGATTCTCTAATGAAGACCTTATAAGAAAGGTTGAGGCATTGGGTGGTGAGGTATGGCTTGCGCCAGTGGAAGAATGGATTTACTATGTAAATCTTATGGGGCTAAAAAAGGCGTTGTTAAAAAAGGACAAGTCTGCTATTATTAGCTTCCTTTTGAAGAAGTTCTTCCAAAAGAAAATTGAGCACAGGTTTGCAAAATATTTTAAAGGTTTTCTGAAGACATTAAAAGAGCCGGAGTCTAAAGAGATTCTTGAGAAGGCATCGCCTTATATACATAGCTCGTTTGAAGGTGAGACGATCTTGAGCATCGGGAAATGTGTGGACCTTGTGGAAAGAGGGGCCTCAGGTATTATAAATGCTATGCCCTTTGGCTGCATGCCGGGGACTATTGTGACAGCCCTCCTGACGGGTGTGGGGAGAGACTATGATACCCCATGCATCAGTATACCTTACGACGGAACAGAGTCTCCAACAATAGTAATACAGCTTGAAGCATTTATGGACCAGTCAAAGGAGTATAAAAAATCAGGGTCTTTCGCAAGATAGTGAAATGAGATATTTGAGGTATAAAAAATCAATGGACATATTAAATCCTAAATTCGAAATCCTAAATCCTAAACAAACCCAAATGTGTAAAATTCTAAATATGTTTGAAGCATTGGAATTTTGAATTTGTTTAGAATTTGGTGCTTAGGATTTAGAGTTTTGCCAAGGAAAAGATTGCCACGCCCTTCGGGCTCGCAATGACAAAGTAAAAGCATTTAGAGTTTAGCTATAGTTGTAAATTACTGAAAGAGGAGGAGGTGATTCAGTGGGTAATGTTGTAAAATGGCGTAAAAAGAAGATGAGCAAGCACAAGCACAGCAAGTTGAGAAAGAAGACAAAATTCCAGAGGAGAAAGAGCAAATAAGGTCAACGCCTTAATCAAATCTGCTCATTCTTACCCCTATAAATGGCATTGATTTAATATACTCAGAAAGTAAAACTTTTTTAACCACACCGCCTCGGTTTTTAACACCGCTGGCGTGTATGAGGTATAAAACACCATCCTCCTTTTTTACAATACCTATATGCCCGACTATTTCATCAATGATTCTTTTATCAGGGGATTTGATGAAAAAAAGCATATCACCATTGTGAATTGAAGAAGCCTTACATTTACATGAAGAATTTTTACTCAGTAAGGCCTGCAGAGCTTCTTTTGAGATAATTTTTACCTTCTCCCTCCCCCGTGAACCTTTTATCTCTGTGACCGGCCTCATATCTTCTGTGATCTCCCTTCCCCACTTACCGCTATCGAGCATATCTTCGCCGTATTGGAACCTGTTCTCATAATTAACAACCTTACCATCCACAATCCTTCCTTTATCAATAAATCTTTTGTCCAGTGCAATCATGATCGCCTCTGACGGGGTTTTGCCAAGACTCAGCTCAAGTGTCCTGAAACTAAGGTACATGCAGTCAACACGCTCATCAGCAACAATCGCACTCTTCGTTACATACTCTCCAAGCGGATCAGGATCGTAGGGAGTACCTACAAATTTATCCGCCCAGAATGCAATACGTTCACCAATAGACTTCCCTTCAAGCTCCTTTTGAAAGAATGTTATTTCATCATCTGATAAAAAGGAATAGGCGTGTGTTGGAATAGTTAAAAAGACAATGAGTAAAAAGATTTTCAGCATGATTTAGTATAACCGCAACCACTCAGAATTGCTAATCTTCGGATGGCTGTTGAGGCATGGAGGGTTAAATTACATGACTCCTTTTGATAAACTTCTATAAGTTACCGAATAAGCGAGCGCGGACAACGGTTCCTTTTTCTTTCATCGAAAGGACTTTTTTACAGAATGGTAATCTTTGCTCCTATGCTCAATCTCATAAATTTTTATTTGTCGAGTCTCGTTATAAACCCAGTACAATATCCGATAATCTCCAACCCCTATTCTGCGTAATCCTCTTAAATCATCCGGCAAAGACGTGAGTGGGTGATGGATAATTTTATCTGCATTCTCTGCAAGCCAGTTAATTTTTGAAGCAATTCTCAATTGTATAGGCTTATCAAGTCTTTTGAAGGATTTTCAAGCATCAGGCAGGAAGATTACTTTTTAAATAGTTCTTTCCCCAGCTGTTTCCAGTCTTTTCCTTTATCTTGTATATCATCCTTTCTTGCTTTTCTCATTTTTTTTTATAAAATTATGGTTTGTGACAAAAGCCAGTCTTCTAAGTCATCTTTTGTATCAGCTGTTTCAAAAACACTGATTGGAAAAGTTACAACTTCTGACTTTCTTTTTGCTGCAAGCATAACTACCTTCCTTTTTGATTTCAGCTTGATTATAACAAATGTTGAAAATCTTAT
>Ga0315296_10000691_pt1 | contig 30257 bp, 29 predicted proteins | sample YL17G14_18_MG_FD_203921 | JGI IMG/M metagenome (GOLD analysis project Ga0315296, IMG submission 203921) | Sediment microbial communities from Yellowstone Lake, YNP, Wyoming, USA - YL17G14_18 | ecosystem: Environmental > Aquatic > Freshwater > Lake > Sediment | place: USA: Wyoming | collected... | reverse complement strand
TTCGACTTGCATGCATAATGCACGCCGCCAGTGTTTATCCTGAGCCGGGATCAAACTCTCCAAAAAAACGTGATTTACTTTGAACCTTCCTTCCACTATCCAGTTGTTAAGGTACTATTTAAGCATAAAAATAATATCACAATGTCAATCCTTTGTCAATATTGGTTAGGCTGCCCCCTCAGGGCACTTCGCTCTCACCGGGCAACAGTGGTTTGACATTGCTTGAAAGCTTTGCTATAATAATTTGTTAGAAGCGTCTAACATTTGCCAAGATTAACAGAGTGGGAAAGAAGATGGAAAGAAAACACAGTGCCAGCATGGAAGATTATTTAGAGTCAATAATTATGCTCGGTGAGGGGAAGGGCGCGGTCAGGGTAAGCCAAATGAGTAAGGCTCTGGGGGTCAAGATGCCCAGTGTCACCTCTGCCCTGAAGAAGCTTTCCGAGCAGGGGTTGGTAGAACATAAAAGGTATGGTCGGGTGCAGCTCACCCCTGATGGCGAAAAGATAGCCAAGGATATATTTCGCCGCCATGAGGTACTGCGCCGCTTCCTGACCAAGATACTCAATGTTGACCCCGAGATAGCTGCCGATGACGCCTGTAAGATGGAACACTCCATCAGCCCGGTTACCCAGGAGAAGCTGGCAAAGTTTGTCGAATTGGTGCTCAGCCGTCCTGAAGACAACCGGAGTGGTTGAAGCTGAGACGGCTTGGAGAAAACGTTATGTCCGATAGAAAGCAAGTAACCCTGACGCAAATGCAGCATGGGCAAAGTGGCATAGTGGTTCAAATTCAAGGCGGACATGGTCTGGTTAATCGCCTTGGTGCCCTAGACATTATTCCGGGTAAGAGGATAACCAAGATTAGCTCTATGCTCATGCGGGGACCAGTAACCATTGAGGTGGACAGGGTCAAGGTGGCTATCGGTTTTGGCATGGCGAATAAGGTAATAGTTGAGCTGGACTAGGTTATATGAAGAAGATACTACTGATGGGCAATCCCAATGTGGGCAAGAGTGCCCTCTTCTCCCGCTTGACTGGAGTCCGCGTAATTGTTTCCAACTACCCAGGTACCACAGTAAGCTACACCCGGGGATTTATGAAGCTGGGAGAGGAGAGGGTTGAGGTTATTGATGCCCCCGGTACCTATACCCTGGAGCCAACCTCTGAAGCCGAGAAAATTGCCTTACAACTGCTTAACACCGGAGATATAGTCATAAATGTGGTTAATGCCATTAATCTGGAGAGGAACCTTTACTTGACCTTGCAGCTACTGGAGAGAGGTATCCCGATAGTGGTGGCATTAAACCTGTGGGATGATACCAAGCATCGTGGCATACATATTGATTTGGACAGACTGAGGGAACTTCTCGGGGTGCCGGTCATTCCCACTGTGGCGGTAACTGGTCAGGGGATAAAAGAGCTGGTGGAGAATATTCCCACGGCTACCTCACCCCACATGCCCGTCAGCAATCGTGACCAGCGCTGGGCTACTATTGGTAGCATCATAGAGCAGGTTCAGCATATTACCCACCGCCATCACACCTGGCTTGAGCATCTGGAGGACGCCAGTGTAAAGCCACTGACCGGAGGTATTATAGCTTTAGTGGTTCTGGCTATTGCCTTTTTTGTCGTCCGTTTCCTTGGCGAAAGCCTGATTAGTTATGTTCTTGACCCCTTGTTTAACAACTTATGGGCACCGGTATTATTGAAGCTAAGTAACTTCATGGGGGGTAGTGGTTTTCTCCACGATATTGTCATTGGTAAGATAGCTAGTGGGAAAATAGACTTTATGGCATCATTCGGATTGCTGACTACAGGGCTCTATATAGAGTTTGCCGTAGTGTTGCCTTACATCGTCTCTTTCTATCTGGTGCTGGGTCTGCTTGAGGACATCGGCTACCTGCCGCGACTGGCAGTCTTGATGGATACCATCATGCACCGTATGGGTTTACATGGATATGCTATCATTCCCACCCTGCTGGGACTGGGGTGCAATGTGCCAGCGATATTAGCTACCCGAATTCTGGAAAGTAGAAGGGAGAGGTTTATTGCCGCAACACTGATATCTATTGCCGTGCCCTGTGCTGCTTTGCAGGCGATGATTTTGGGGCTGGTTGGCAAGCAAGGGGGTCAGTATGTCGCCATTGTCTACGGGACGCTGCTGGCGGTCTGGATTATTTTAGGCATTATCCTCAACTTTGCGGTAAAAGGATTTAGCCCCGAGCTACTAATTGAGATGCCACCCTATCGTCTGCCACCATGGCGAAGCGTTCTGCAAAAGCTATGGATGAGAACATATGGCTTCTTAAGAGAGGCTGCTCCCATAGTTCTTGGTGGTGTTCTGGTAGTCAATATACTTTATACTTTGGGGGTATTTGATGCTATCGCTGATTTTATGGCGCCAGTGGTGACCGGCCTCCTGGGACTACCCAAGGAAGCGGTAATCGCGTTAGTCATCGGCTTTCTGCGTAAGGAATTGGCTCTAGGGATGCTCGCTCCTCTGGCGCTGAGTGCCAAGCAACTGGTGGTGGGCAGCGTGGTCCTGGCCATGTTCTTCCCCTGTATTGCCACCTTTGTTGTTCTCTTAAGAGAGCTTGGGGTGGTAAATATGCTTAAATCAGCCGGGATAATGATTGCTGCGGCTCTGATAACCGGGGGGATATTAAACCTAGTCCTGTAGATTGTCATTTCGTCAAAAGTGCACATTCCGTCATATAGTGACACATTTATATACTTTAGCAACCAAGACGTAGGGGTAGTGCGTTAGGGCCTGGTATTTTATCGGATTTCTATTGACTTTGGGTAGGGCTTGTGTTATCATCAACAATGGAAACAGAATTGTTCTAGGTGCCCTGGGGGAGAATAGGGAAGCCGGTGAGATTCCGGCACGGGCCCGCCACTGTAAGTGGGGAGTTCCCTTGCACAATGCCACTGTCGTCGGACGGGAAGGCGCAAGGGCAGCGATGAGCCACAAGTCAGGAGACCTGCCTAGAAATCAGCCGCCCTTCCGTGGCTACGATTGGGGCTAGCAATATCCAGGACATTAGACCCCGCTTATCGAACGGTAGGCGGGGTTTTCTTTATTTCTGAAGGAGGGAGAGATGTCTGCTTACATTGATGGTGCTCTAGTAATTGGGTACATAGTGGCAATGTTCGTCATAGGTGTAATGCTATATCGGCGATCCCGAAACTACGATGACTACTTGATAGCTGGCCGGAAATTTAATGTCTTCTTTATCGCTATTACACTGACTGCCATGATTTCCAGTGCCACTTTAGGGGTGGCTGGCCTAGGCTATTCCTTTGGTCTCATGGGGGCATGGTTCTTCATCATGCTGGGTGTCGGTGCCTGGATACTTCTCTTCACAGTAGCAGGCAGGCTGCGTGCTTTAGCCCAGTATTCTCTCACAGACGTCTTCGAGTTAAGATACGATGCCCGTTCCAGGATGGTCATTACTATATTAGGAACTCTGGCTTATATATCTCTACTCAGTATTGGATTCGTAGGGGGAGGCAGGGTGTTACAGTCCATATTTGACATTCCTCTTTTCCCGGCCATGCTCATCATGGCCGTTCCCTTTATTACTTATACTGCCTTAGGAGGACTCTGGGCTTCAGCCATAACTAACATCATCAAATTTATCATCTTGGGGGCTGGTCTGCTGATACTGATTCCCACCGGCATCCTGAAAGCGGGGGGCTGGGAAAAGCTTACCACGGTTCTTCCTAGCGGTGCCCTTAACCCGTTCTCATCGGATGCTTTGTTATTCGTGTGGGCGTTTTTCTGGGTCATGACCCTGAGTATGTGGGTAGCTGCGGATATTTACCAGATGCTTTTCTCGGCCAAGAGCGTGCGCACGGCCAAGGTTGGACTAGGTATCGCCGGCCTGATGATGATACTGATGGGATTGGTGGCGGCTTTCATCGGGTTGTGCGCCAAAGTCAGCTTCCCTGATATACAGCCAGAGGCCGCTATTCCGACTTTGGCTGCTACCTTACCCCCAGGACTGCGAGGATTTGTAGCCATTGCCATGCTTGGGGGCAGCGCCATTGCAGTGGTCATATTTCAAATTGTGGCATGCACATTGCTGGTGAGGGGTCTATGGCCTAAGACACAGGTCAGCATTAACAAGATAAGAGTTTTGAGCGCTCTAATGGGGGTTATCGGGCTGATTTTTGCGGGACTTTTCCCCAATATCATCTTTCTAACTGAGCTTACCTTTCGTATAATGATCCCGGCCACCTTCCTCCCCGCTCTGGCGGCTTTCTACTGGAAGCGGGCCACAGCCACGGGAGCCATAGCCGCATCATTGTCAGGTGCTGTCGTCTCGGGACTGTGGACATTTCTGGTGCTGCCCGGTCTCTCGCCGCAACTGCAATCTATATTGGAGCCCACTTTCATTGGCGTGGTGGCTTCCCTTATTGGATTACTCATAGGTAGCTATGTTTCGCAGCCACCTTCACCAAGCAAGTGGCAGCTATTCACCTCACACCAGAAGAGTTGAGAGAAGCTCGTTGCTTACGGATAGTCCACAAGCCCATTAAGCAGAAGGCGGACGAGATAGTTATTCAGTTAGTCTTCAGACATCGTAAAAAGCCGAGTTCTACGTGACGGAAGCAGGTATTGAACATTCAGCCAGAATGTTACTACCTAGGCGACAAAAGACACATTGGGCTGCGGCAAGTAACAAGCGATGTCATAGTCTTAAGCCAATCAAAGCTCCTGAGATTCGGTCATGGCAATCTTTTTTACTGTGAAGCTTGTTACTGGCGTTTGCGAAGAGCATCTCTTTAGTGTTATACTATATCCAGTGGTTTTGGTTTAGGTCATTACTTACTTCAAAGCTCCTACTAGATAAACATCTTAAGGATTCGCTCAAGTGTTGGATGACCGGAACTCTAACCAACTATTTAGAAGAGAGGAGGTCATCCAATGAGTTTTGAGGACAAGTCACTCCAATGTTCCGATTGTGGGGCTACCTTCACCTTCAGTGCTGAAGAGCAAGAGCTTTTCAAATCTAAAGGCTATACCAATGAGCCCAAGCGCTGTCCCTCGTGCCGCCAAGCAAGGAAATCAGAGCGTTACGGAAATAGCGGCTATAGCTATGGGGCCCGACGCCAAATGTTCCCTGCAGTATGCGCCGAGTGTGGCAAAGACACTGAAGTACCTTTTGAACCTCGCAGTGGTAGACCAGTGTATTGTAGCGATTGCTACCGTAAAGTCAGACAAAGTCAGGCTGAGTAGATAATGCTGTTTTGAGCTTGAGAGCATACATAGGCCGGGGTACTCGGCCTATGTATGCTCCAGCTAGAATGTGTTGGTGTGTTATGTCGTTAGAAGTTTCGATACGTGAAGGTGAAACCCAAGAATCTTTATTGAGGCGCTTCCAAAGGATAGTACAGGTGAGTGGAATCCTGCGCGAGGCAAAAGCCCATCGTCATTTTCTATCTAAGGGAGAGACGGCGCGCTTGAAAGCGCAAAAGAGCATTAGACGAAGGCGACTCGGCAGATAACACAGGATTGGGTGATGTAAGCGGCTGTGCAAGTATAATACCGGGTGGTATGGAGACATTATTTGAGCACTACTGACAAACAACTGGTTGGGGATGGCATAGTTTAATGAAAGGAGCACTGATATGAATATCTATGTAGGTAACTTATCCCGTGATGTAACTGAAGAGGAATTGCGACAACTATTCGCACCTTTCGGAGAAGTGACATCGGTAAGTATTATAAAAGATAAGTATAGTGGGCAGTCCAGGGGATTTGGCTTTGTTGAAATGCAGTCGAAGTCTGAAGGGGAAGCTGCCATCGCGGGCATTAAAGGGCAAACACTAAAAGACCGTACAATTGATGTCAGTGAGGCTCGCCCACGTCCTGACAGTAGAGGCGGTGGCGGATATGGTGGAAGAGGTGGAGGAGGAAGACAGCGAAGATACTGAATTAGCTAGTCGCCCTTCTAAGCTAGCAGAGGGAGGCCTCTCTGAATAGATATGAAAAGGACAATAACTCTCTATCAGAAACCAATTCTGTTGCCGCGCCAGACCCGACGCCATAGTTGGCTTAGCTAGGCTGGAGCGGAAGACGAGATTCGAACTCGCGACTTCCTCCTTGGCAAGGAGGCGTTCTACCGCTGAACTACTTCCGCTTTTATTTTGGTGCCGAGGAGGAGATTTGAACTCCTACGAGCTTACGCTCACCACCCCCTCAAGATGGCGTGTCTACCATTCCACCACCTCGGCCTTCTTTATCGCTTTTTCTCATCTTCCCCAGGGAAGTACCATCTACGCCATCCCCGCCCTCGCCGGGAAAATCTCCCCCAAAGGAAGGTGAGCCCTAGAATGATGAGGATGGGCCAGGTATAACCCCATAAAGAGCCGCTCAGCACACCCAGCTTAATCAGAATAGCGATAGTTCCTATGGCAACTAGAATTAAACCTACAAGTATTATCATTATCCTTTTGGCAGGAGTGGAGGGATTCGAACCCCCGACCGGCGGTTTTGGAGTCCTGAGCCCAGTGTCCTGCCTAGTGCCATCAGATAGTATAACGTCTTGTCTTGTCTGACGTCAAGCCAGAGTTTGTATCTGGCTGTGCTACCTCGTGCTAGGGGGTGCTAAACAGTTTGTCGGCAAAATGTCGGCAAAAGTAGCAAGTCGCTTGCCTCCTTCTTTGGTTCGCCAAACACTTGCATCTTACGCCGCGGTGGAATAATCTGTATAGGAGCAACCAGTTAGGAGGTATTTAGCAGTGGAAGAAGGAAAAATGAAGCCAAGGATTGCACTTTTGTCGAATAAAATATTTGTAGAAGAGTGCTGCGTCATCTGCGGCGAGTCTTTTGAAACGGGGGAAATTTTGCCTGAGCTTTACGATGAAGATGGTCACCTTATAGGCTATGTCTGCGATGCCTGTGCTTATGAACCGCAGAACTACGCCAGCAAACTAAGGGCTCAGGCTGAGTTCTCGGAAAATTTAGCCCAGCACTTGCAAGATTCAGCGGCGCGGCTTAGGCAATTAGCTGACATTGGTATTGAGCCGCCGGATGCTGACTATAAGCTGAAATTGGAGAGCCTTATCGCCGTAGGAGACTCTAAGGAGACTGATAAGTTAAATGCTGTAGAGCAGGAAAAGGACCTGCCTGCGGAGAGCGTGAAGGGCAAGAAGTTTTTAGGCCTTACCTGGGACAAAGATGGCAAGAAGCTCGTTTTGCTTTTCGAGTGGGATAGGATTTTGTGGATTGCACCGGCTAGGAAAGGGGAAAAGTCCGAGGAGCTTGTTGTCGATACAGATGCCATGTTGATTCTTGGAGAGGGGAGCCGCGGTGATGAGTTTATTGATCATACCGAGGGATACTTTGGGCCTGCCCCGGGGTCTACTTTGCACAAGTGGAGTTGAGGTCTAAGCGGGTTTAGGGTACGGCGCGTCTGGGCCTTTTTTGCTTCTTGAGTTCCTCTATATCTGACAGTCCTTGTACCTCTGAGTTAACCCTTAAATAGCCCCCTTGGCAGGGGCGGATACGGTGGTAGAGCCGGCAAGAAATCGGACAGTTTCCACTCTGATGGGGCAGATGATTCACTAGGCTGCTCGGCTTTTCTGACAGCGGGTGTTAGTAAATACACTGGAGTCCACTCGAATTTCGTGTTTGCCCTCAGGAACTTGATTGCGGGTACCCAGTTCCCTTCTGCCACTCCCCATTTAAGGGACTGAATAAAGTATGAGAAGTTAGGTAGGCTCAGGATGGAAAAGTCTTGGGATTTTAGTCGCTTAAGCCACGGGTCTGAATTCTCGTCACTATAAGTGCTCCCTACACTGACCCTCCCTTCAGGTGAGACAAGCACTACAACAGAGCCTGTGGTTCTTTTGGCAACCTCCATCTTGACCGCGCTGAGCAGTCGGTCGAGGCTTTCGTGGATAATGGTTTTTGACTCCTCCTCCAAATAGCTTTGTAGCCTGTGCATAGTGTCAATCAGGCTTTTTGCTTCCTCTACTCCATCATCCAGCATCTGTGCGAGGTCGGAGACTACGCGTGTTACTTGACCCATTAGCTTCCACCTATATTCCCCATGGCATCTTTTAGGTTTCGGTCTAAGAGGGCAAAATAAGCAAACTGGTTCTTATTTGTGTCCGTCCAAAGCCTGATAGAATTAAGCAGAACAAGAACAAGCGGTAAGCAGTCCTCGTAGCCTGCCGAAGTTGGGTTCTGGACAAGATTTAACACATCACGCGCAAGAGTGTCCTTCTTTATCTGTTGTTGCACAACACCGGCTTGCCGACCAACCTCAATCGCCTTGGCATTAAGAGCCTCGAACTGCTCCAGAGTTGCTCCAATTCTGGCCTGGTACTCCGCTTCCACTTCCTTTTGTCTCTGGATTTTGGCTTGAGTCTCAGCTAGCTCAGTTCTTGCTTGGCTGATTTTCTTTTCTATCTCCTTCAGGCTACCATAGGCTTCAATTGCTTTGATAACGTCTACGGGCTCGCCGTATTTTGTTGCTGTTGCTCTTATCAATGTAATCGCTTGAAGGCTGAATTTACGGCCCGAAAGGTCTTCGCACATCTCAATGATTGACTTGAGGTGCAAGTGCTTTTTCTCCATGGCCTCTACATCCGCTTTTTCTTGCTTTAGCTTGCCTTTCATATCTTCAATAGCGGTTTTGATATCGGAGAGACTGGTAAAACGGTTCAAGGCGATGAGAACCTTCCGTGGCGTACCATACTTTTTGCCTGCCTTCTCCAGCTCTCCAAGCGCCTTTCCATTGAAGCCTATACCTTCCAATCTCCTGTAAGTTGCAAGTTCCTTCCGTAGCTCTGCTGTCTGCCTCCGGACGTTATCCAGCTTCTTTTCAGCGGCATCCAGTTGCTGACTACGCTTTTCCGCCTCACCAGCTAAGGTGTCGAGCTGACCGCGCTTGGTTATCAGCTCTCGCTCGAAGCCAATACTAGCATCGTAGTCTTTTAAGTCATCGAAGAATTTGTTAGTAACCTCTTTACCCTTAAGTCCGTGCTTTGCCCCAATCTCCCTAAGCGTATGCTGTAACTGCCTTAACCTCTCAATATCGAGGCCAAGCTTCCCGAGTTCCCCAGCGTATTCTAAGAGCTCGCTCTTCTCAGCGACTCTAATCTCAAGTGTCTCAATCTGCTCATTGAGGCTATTCTTCTTGTCCTCTAGGGGAGCAAGGCTACTTTCTGCTTCTTTTATCTGTCGGTCCAAGGAGTCCAGCTTAAGTTCAGCCTGGTCCAACTACGCTTGGACTTCATTTAGTACCCTGACTTTGGGTTCCAGGTCATTGAAGAATCGCCCTACGGCGTTATATAGCGGTCCCTTGCTGGCGCCGTGTTTAGCTAGGAACTGCGTCCAGTCCAAGCCTGTTTTCAGTCCGTCCACCAGTTCAGCGTAAATTTCATCGGTAAGGCTCTTATCATCCATTATGGCTCCCTCCGGTCTTAAACCAACATGTCTCCCCAAAATATGGGCATGTAGGGGGGTTAAGGCGCAAAGCTAAGTTATAATGGTTTTAGCCTTCTTGAAACACCGTTATGAAACCGTGTTTTGAAGCTATTATTGGTACAGAATAACGCCATTTTGCCCTATGGTAAACCACTGTGGTAAACTGAGTGGTAAACGATATGGCAAATCACAGGGTAAACGGTATGGTAAAGGCTACCCGCAAACCACCAGCCCGGGTAAGGTATGAGCAGAGCCACCCCACGGTATCCTTCAGGCTTTCAAAAGACATTTGTGACCTGCTGAAGCAACGCCTTGAGGACCTGGGGGGGAGTATCAGCAGCTGACTTTGTAAAGGACGCGCTGGGGCTCCTACAGCTTAAAATGCCCGATATCGAGGAGATAAAAGAGACGGCGTGGGGCGAGGGCTACGACCAAGCTAAAAAGGGCTACCAAATCTGGTATTACTGTAATGTGTGCCGAGAGCGAATAGACATGGAGCCTAATAGCGAGTCCCATAAGGCAATGATAGGCTATTATGAAGGAGCATGGCTGGGGGCACGCAAGCTGTCACCAAGAGTAGCCCTAACTCGTATAGCAGCAACAAGCTCGGATTTCTTCTACTTTCCCTTCCATCGTGGAAAGCTGTAGCACTTCCCCCGACAAAGCACAGATAACCCAGCTTTGGCGGAACGCCCCGCTGGCAAGCTCTAGAATCGATTTTTAGCCACCTTCCCGGGCTTTTGAATGGCAATTTTAGCTGAGTTAGAGGGGCTTAGCCTCTTCTCCTTGAAAGGAGACGCCAAATTCCAGTCTATCAATCGCTTCGGCCTGCTATAATGGTGTTGCACCTAAAAGCGGGGGCGAAAAGCCCCAGGCACACGGCGAAGGCATCAATACGATGCCCCCGAGTGGGTAGCCGGGTGCCGCTTTTAGGTGCAACTAAAGAGGTGCCTTCCCCACGAGGGGGCTTTCGCTTTTGGTGAAGGCTTTGTGGCAAGGGCTTTGGAAGCACTGGACACTTTTTAGGTCGATTTTATGAATATTTTGCAGAGAGGGGTATTGACAAAAATAATATTTTGCGCTATCTTTACATTTTAGTAGTGCTATGGTAACTCCGATGAATGGAAAGCCTGTTAGAAAGCCCCGCAATGTAGAGATAGACCAGAGGCCCTCCATAGAGCTCGAGTGGAAGCCCTGCGTGCAAGAAAGACAGTGGGGGAGTGGCTTGAGGAGGCGATAGACGAGAAGATTGAGAGAACAAAAGAAGGTTAAATAGAAAGACCTGCAGGAACAGGTCTTTTTGGGAGAATGTAGGTAATGGTATACAGTTATCTTTATTCTAGACCAGTCCTGAAGACAAGTCAAACAAAAGGGCTCAGGGACCCAAAGAATGGGTGTTGCTTTGAGCCCTTCTGTTTTATTAAGGCGGCTTCCCCTTACCCAGCGGGGGTCAACCTTTGAACAAGCTCTTTCTTGAGGCAGTAGGGCAATTACTAAAAGAGGAAGGAAAGGAATAATATGACGACAGAACTCAATTCTAGAGAACGAGTGCTTCGATTTCTTAGGAAGGAAAAGGTAGACCGCATCCCCTGTTTCGCTGGTATGGGGAATGTACTGGTAGAAGAGGTAGACCGCCTTGGCTGGCATTTCGGAGACCTGCACCGAGACGCTTATAAAATGGCAATGGCGGCAGCGGCTACATACCCAGCCACTGGGTTTGAGTGTGCCGTAGTTCCCTATGATTACCACGTAGAGGCTGAATCCTTAGGCACTGAAGTTAGGTTTTACGAGGAGAAGAAAGCCGAAGAAAGAATCGTCTATCCCATCGTATCGCACGAATTGACGGAGAAGCTGGAGGAACTGGACTTTGAGGCGCTAAAGAAGAAAAAGCCACCCGAGTCGGGAAGGATACCTCTAGTAGCTGATGCGATTCGCCTTTTGAAAAAGGAGATAGGCGATCAGGTAGCCGTCGGCGCTTACACTTTGGGACCCTACGGCGTAGCTGGGGCAGTAGACACTGTTGTTGACCTATCTAAGAAGGTACTGAAGAATAGAGACCTGGTGCACAAGCTACTGAAGGTTCTGACTGACTACATCGCTCAGGAGGTCAAGTTTTACCGAGAGGCTGGCGCTGACTATGTATGTATCCGTGAGATGACATGTGCCACCGAGCTATTAAGCCCGAAGATGTATGAGGACCTGATATTGCCTCATTTGCAGGACTTGTTCTCTCAGATAGACCACCCAAGGATTCTGCATACCTGTGGCGACACCGATGACGATATGATATACATGATTAGAACCGGGGCTGATTTCATCTCCGTAGAGCAAAAGAATCATATATGGAAATCCAGGGAGGCGATGAAGGGGACTGATGTACGCCTCATGGGGAACTTGGACGTCTACCAATTGCTGGCGAGGTCGACACCGGAACAGATTGACCAGCAAGTGAAGCTAATTATTGGGGAAGGTGTTGATGCGGTATGGCCCGCCTGTGATATTTGGCCAGAGGCGCCGGTGCAGAACATAAAAGCGATGGTGGAAGCAGCCAAGAAATACAGCGACTCCGAGAACCCAGTCCCGGGGACTCACTGGGCTAAGTGAAGACAGCTATCGCCAAGGGTGCCAATGCCGTATAACTGGGTGCGATACCTGGTTAACTGTGCCCAAGGAGAACATGAAGGCACTGACGGCAGCGACCAGAAAATATGGGAAGCTTGGGTAATCGCTGCTAAAATTTGCCAGCACTGCTTTAACTATATTGCCCTTAGATATGTTAAACAGCATGTTTGAAATTCAGTATACAGGAGAGGAATTTTATGAAAACAGAACTCAATTCTAGAGAACGAGTGCTCAGACTTTTTAGAAAGGAAGAGATAGACTGCATTCCTGTCTTCAGTGGTCTGGGGAACATAACAGTACATGGACTTGACGAATATGGCTTGAGATTCATAGACGTCCACTCAGACGCACGCAAAATGGCGACCGCGGCTGCATCCACATTCCAGTTGTATGGCTTTGAGTGTGCAGTAGTCCCTTTTGACTTCGGGGTCGAACCCCAAACCCTGGGCTGCGAGGTTAATTTTTACCCTCACTACGATAAAAATGTTATCTATCCTACCATAAAACAGAATTTAGCCGAGCATATAAAAGACTTGGATATCCACGTGCCCTCGGATTTAGCCAAGGCAGGGAGGATACCTGTAGTGACAGAAGCGATTCGCTTCCTAAAAGAGGAAGTAGGCAAGCAAGTAGCAGTAGGAGCCGTGATTCTGGGACCCTATACCTTAGCCGGGCAGGTCACCGACCCCGGAAACATGGCTAAGCTGGCGTTTAAGAAGCCAGATATGGTACACAAGCTGTTGGACACTCTGGATGAGGTTGAAATTGAGACGGCTAGGATTTATAAAGAAGCCGGCGCCGATTATATAACCATCCATGAGATGGCAGCGGGAGGAGAAATATTAAGCCCGCGCATGTTTAGAAGTGTAGTAAAACCTCATCTGGAACGAATCCTTGCCGCTATACCCTCGCCCAAGGTGCTGCACATGTGTGGTGATACAGATGCCATTGTTGACCAGATGGCGCTCTGTGGGGCTGATGCCATCAGCGTAGAGCAAAAGAACCATATAGCCGAATCTCGGCAGAAGGTAGGACCTGATGTGCTTATCTTTGGAAATATTGATACTTTTAGGCTGCTGGTGGCGGGAAAACCCCAGGATGTTGACAACGCCGTGAAGGTGGCCATCGCTGAAGGTGTCAATGCCGTATGGCCTGGGTGTGATATGTGGCCAACCGTGCCCAAGGAGAACATGGAGGCACTGATGGCTGCCACCAGGAAATATGGCAAGCTTGGGTAATCGCCGCTAAAAACTTGCAGCAGAGGAACTCTAGCGGGTAATGGATATGGAAGGCAAAGTCGGTGGTCAAGTAGCGGTCTTCACTGGTCCCGGGAAGGGCAAGACCACTGCTGCGGTGGGAATTGCACTGCGCACTATTGCACGTGGCGGAAAGGTAATCTTCGTCTATCTCAAAGGGCCCCAGCATCCCGTGTTAGGGGAGGTCAGGACCGCCGCTGCATTTGGTAGTAATTGGAGGACCATCGGCATCAAGAGCGAGGCGAAGGACATCTCTTACCTAGATGACTTTTCTGAATCGGTCGATACCGTGAAAGAAGCTTTGACCATGGCACAGACTATATGGCTCTACGAATGTGATCTTCTAATACTTGATAACATTACTTATCAACTCGCTTGTGGAAGTATCGATATTGCTCAAGTTATAGCCCTCATAGACAACAGACCGCCAAATGTAAGCATAGTTTTGACAGGGCCATCTGTTCCAGAGCCACTAATAAAAAGAGCAGACTTAGTTACCGAGTTCTTAAAGATAAAACAGCCTCCTAATGCTGATATGCACTTACGTCGTGGCATCGATTTCTAGTTCAGGCAATGCTTAAGATGCTGAAGGAAGAGGAGCTGGGTAAGAAATAACAAACCCCAGAATGCTTAGGCGCTGGGTAATAAGTCCTGAATAATTTAAGGAGGAAAATTACGACAACGAGGAAAGGCGATATGACATCACTAGAGCGTGTAGTGGCAGCCTTGCAACACAAGGAAGCAGACCGAGTCCCGTGTGTACCGCTAATTTGTGGCGCATCCCGGAGGGTCTACGGGGTGACTTATGCCGAATGGGCACAGGATTCTTTGGAAGCCGCAGATTTCGGTCAGGAAGTGGTCTACCCGGTGGAAAATACTCCCCACCCCAACTATGACAATCCACTTATCAAAAACCCGGACGACTACTCCAAGCTCGAACGGTTTGACCCTACCAAGAGCCCCAGGATGAAGGAACAGCTCAAATACTACGATATCCTGATGAACGAACGCCTTCTCTGTCCTGGAGTTCCTGCCACATTATCATTTTCCACAAAATTCAGTATATAGTCAACAAATACTTTACAAACTCTTGACAAATCCCCTATAATTAATTATACTCACTGAAAGGTTAGGAATTTCCAATATCAAGTAAGGAGAGCTGATATAAACGCTAAGGAACGTGTGATAGCAGTACTGAACCATCAAAAACCGGACCATGTGCCCTGCTTTGGAGCCAACGCCACTGTAACCTACGACCAAATGGAAAAGGTGCAGGCTTTTTGGCCTGAAGGGCACGAAAAAGGAGAAGCTATGGCCAAACAGGCCATGGCTGCCTATACCATGCTCGGCTTCGACGCGGTAAGGGTCCCCTTCTGCCAGACCTTTGAGGCTGAGGCTCTTGGTTGTAAGATAAAGTCCGGCGGCACAAAGGGCATCCCCGGTATTGAACATCCAGCCCTATATACAATAGATGATACCCCCGTGTTTCCCGACGATTTTCTGTCACGAGGGAGAATACCGGAACTGTTGAAGGCGGTTCGAATCATGAAGAAGGAACTGGGGGATGAGGTAGTCATTGTGGCTGGAATTATCGGACCCTTTACCGTTGCCGGCTCTCTCTTAGAGGTGACAAAAATACTGAAAGCCACCATTAAGGCACCGGATAAGCTTCGCCCCTTCCTGGAAGTATCCGAAAAGGCGGGAACCATGTTGGCCAATGCCCTTATTGATGCCGGCGCCGACATCATCTCCTGTGAGGATATGACTGCTTCTCCCGCAGTCATAATGCCCAAGAGTTACCTGGAATTGGAACTTGAATTCCAAACCAAGCAGTTTGAGGCCATAAGTGTTCCCAAGATACTCCATATCTGCGGTAACGTGGACGCCATCATAGAGTGGATGGGGCAGACCGGCGCTGAGATCTTGAGTATAGAACCTGAGGCTAACGTAAAGCTAGCCAGACAAAAATGCGGAGAGGATGCCATCCTTATGGGCGGGGTAGATACGGCTCATACACTGTTTATGAAAGATGCGGAAACTGTAAAAGCGGAATGCAGAAAGTCTATAGAGTTGGGTATTCAGATATTGGCTCCAGGCTGCGCCGTGCCCCCGGGTACACCCACCGAAAACCTTTTGGCCATGGTGGAAGTCGCCAAGAGTTATAGCAGTTAATTAAAATTATGTTACTGGTTTTGCCGAGGTTAATTTATTGTATGGCAGAACAAGGGCTTGACAAAAAGTTGAGGTGTGGTAAAATAATATAGAGTTCTCACTTGGCAAAAATTGAAGCGTGGTAGGTTAACATAAGATTACTCTCTAAAGTCGTAATTAAACACGAAAGGGGGTGATAGCCAAGAAGATAAATTAAAAGGTAAGCAGGTAGGAACAAGTTATTTAGTAAACAAAGGGGGAAAAAATGGCAAGAAAACCAATTACTACGATGGCTTATAAAAGCGGCGATGAGATGATTTTCGGAACTGCCAAGCACCCGGTTACTACCAAGCGAGGAATAAAGCTTGGGGGAGGGTTTGTTCATCCCCAGGTGGTTCCCCATCCCAGGCCGGGCAGTGAAAAGACCAAGAAGACCCTGCTGCGGGAGTTCGAAAGGATGAACAGTGATGCCTTGGAAAGAATGGTCATTGTGGGGCATCCCACTCTACTGATCCATCAGGAGCAAATCTTCCAGATGGCCCACAACCCCGACTGGGGCGCAGATGTTTCTGCTCTGACGGCTAGGCAGATGGATGACTACAAGGCCAAATACGGCTTACTTGCCAGTCAACAACTGTGCATCGCCGACCTTCGCAAGCCGCAGATTTGCCACATGCGGACAAGCGATTATGCCAAGGAAGTCATTGAAGCCTTTAAGGCGTGCGCCCCGTATACTGACGTCCTCGGTATTGAGTCTATGGGCGGGAAGGAGATTTTTGACCATGCTATTATCCGCCAGGATATCGGCGGTCTTCTATTCGCCATCGGCTATCTAGGGTCCATAGACATGGAGTGGATGTGGGACCAGATTGTAGCTATTGCCAAGAAGAATAACTGCATTGCTGGTGGGGACACCGACTGCTCAGAGGCCAACACAGCCGTGTTCATGGCAGGAGGTTTGACCTCCAAGGATGTGCCTCACGTATTTGCCGCTCTAACTCGGGCAATGGCTGGTGCCCGGACGCTGGTAGCCTATGAGTGTGGTGCCACCGGGCCCGGCGAGGACTGCGCCTATGAGAATCCCATCATCAAGGCCATGACCGGGATACCTATCACCACCGAGGGCAAGGTTAGCGCTTGCGCTCACTCCGACCTGTGCAGCAACCTGATTGCTGCCGTGTGTGACGCCTGGAGCAACGAGGCTGTGGAATACCACGACATGTTCGGCGCCAGCACTTCCTCGGTCTTCGCCGAGATAGTCGGTTGGGACTGTGCCCAGTTCAACACCGCCATCGAATTGGGCTACGCGAAAGAGATGAAAGAGATTCTGGTCAACTCTGACATGTATCGGGATTCTCACAGCCTTATCCTGACGCCTGATAATGCCTGGAAGATAGGCAATGCCATCGTCAAGAACACGGCTAAGGGATACTACCCCAGGGCTAGGGCTGCAGCCATGGAGGCAGCTAGTATCATCAAGGGTGATGCCAAGATGAAACTGACCGTCTTTGAAAAAGAAGCCTTAGAGAAGGCTGTGACGGATATGGAAGCTCTTCCAGATGATGAAGGAAACTTTGTAGATATGTGCTTAAAGAAATACAAAGATGTGCAGGGCTTCGATCCGTCTTCCTATGGATTGAAATAGGGGTTGAGGACATTAAAAATATTGGTTCTGGGCACACCCAGCAAAACTTTTGGTTATGGTGAAAGTAGCCAGGAGGAAGCGGAACTGGGGGTGGCTTTCCTAGAATCACTTAGAATCAATTTATAAAAGGGGGAAAAAGTGAAAACATTGACAGATTACTCAAACATCTTCAGACGCTACGACCTTGTTTTGGAGGTGAAAAAGGAAGCGGCACGGCAAGTTTCGAAGGACGCTGCTTTACAGAAGGTCGCCACCTGCGTTGTTGAAGGTGATGATGAAGGGATTGTCGCGCCGGTCAAAAATGCCTTAGCTTCCAAAGACCCCATGACTGTCATTAATGGAGGCCTTGTCGCCGGCATGGATGAAGTGAGCCGTTTATGGGATGCGGGCGTTTACTTTTTGCCTCAGGTCATTCTGGCCGCGGATGCCATGAACGTCGGCATCGCCCTATGCGAGAAGAAAATGGGCAGGTCCAGGGCGATGAAGGGTAAAGTGGTTACCCACACTGCTGAAGGGGATATCCACGACATCGGCCAGGTTATTGCCAATGCTCTTCTCAATGCCGGTGGTTTTGAGGTTATCAATCTCGGGCCAGATTGTCCGGTAGATAAGGTCGTAGCGGCAATTAAGGAGCATAGGCCGGTTATGGCCACCGGAACAGCCCTAATGACCACCACCATGACCGCCTTTCCCAGGATTTGCGCACAGCTTAAGGCACTCGGAGACAATACCCCCTTTATCAGTGCAGGGGGAGCATGTGCCCAGGAGTTTGGAACCAGTTACGACAATAGTATCTGGGCCAAAGAAGATGCCTGGGCAGTGCCATTGGCCGAGGATGCTCTGGGCGGTATGGGTTGGCAGGCGATGAGGGGCAAGTGGAACGGTTAATAAGGTAGGGAAACCAGAGGAATGATCGTTGATATTGTGTTTGGTTTTCTAGGTTCTGGCAAAACCACCTTTATCACTAGGATTCTTGAGGAATGGGGAAAAGATGAAAAAATGGTGGTGTTGGTAAATGAGTTTGGCGAGGTGGGCATAGATGGGGATTTGTTAGCTGGCAAGGGTGCTCAAATAGTAGAAATGCCCAGCGGTTGTATTTGCTGCACCCTCCAGACGGATTTCAGAGCCCAGCTGCTGAATATTAGCCAAACTATTAATCCGCAGAGGGTAATTATTGAGCCGACTGGGGTGGCTAGCATAGCCCAGGTCAAGGGGATTATACAGGCCCAGTTATTCGAAAATATCGTCGAGGAGATACATAATATCCTAATTACCGACGCCACCAGTTTCATCGATTTTTATAGGTGTAACCGGAATTTTGTTGAGTCCGGGGTAAGAAACGCCCATGTGGTTCTGTTAAATAAATGTGATAAAGTCAAAAAAATAAAGGCCGCGGTTACCAAAGACGCCATATCAGCGATTAATCCTAAAGTTCCTGTTCTTATGACCGAGTTCGGGGCAGTGGAGTGGGGCGAATACCAAGCAGCCCTCTCTACTGCCCCTCAAATTTCCCTATCTTCGCTAATGAGAGAGATATCACTGGCAGAGGCAGCAGATGAAGAACCCCACCATGAAGGAGAAGAACATCTCCACGAAGAGGAAGATGCGTTGGGTTACGAATCGTTTAGCTGCATTTATGAACTTTCTTTTGATAGGCAAGAACTGGAAAGGCTGTTTCAAGAGTTAAACTCTACCCGTATGGGGGAAATAGTTAGAGCCAAAGGGATATTCAAGGTCGATAACCAATGGATTGTGATGCAGCTTGCTTCAGGTGATGTTTCTTGGCAAGAAGTTAGAGGTGCCCAGCAGAGTAAAATTTCAATAATCGGGAAAGACTTAAAAAAGGAACTGATTGGTGAGGTGATAGACCGCTGTTTAGCGGGAAGGAGCCATGAGAAGGTCTTTTCCTAATCTGTTACCACCCTGTATTGCCGACGGGGATAGGGTCGGCAAGCTTGCTCGGAGGAACTTTAGAGGATTTGCAGAAAAGTTAGAGCAAGGGCAGGGTTGTTTATTATAAGCACTTAGCAGGATTGAGGTTCGTCACTTTTTTGGAATTGATACATAAGTAACATAAAACCTTTAATCCAATAAGAGTAAGGAGGAAGGAAAATGGCAATACTAGTACTTATGGCAATTAGCCTTATGTGGATACCTGTAGGATTACTTAACTTGGGCAAAGGAGAGGCTAAAGGGACAGGTGTCCTTACCATGATGGTGGGCACAGTCACGATCATATGCGCCATCATTGAGGCAACCATATTCAATGACCCGTGGATTGGCGCCCTGCTTTTCACATACGGCCTCTTTTACAATACCGTCGGTTACGCCTTAGCTTCTGGAGCGAAAGACCTAAAGTTCGTGGGCAACGCCAGTATTTGTGTAGGACTAATATCCATTGGCTACATAATTCTCTGTTTAGCCGGTCCCGCTGCCTTGAGAAGCAACTTCCTGGCGATGGCTTGCGCTGGATACTTGGTTCTCTATATTATGGTCGTGGGCAACGCATACGGTTGGCTCTCGGGCAAGGTCACAGGTGTGTCACTCATCGTGTGGACGTTTGTGGGTCTCTATCTCCCTGCCTTCTGGCTGGTGACTACAGGCAAATTGCCATTTTAGAGCAACAAGAGTAACAAGTGGAGGTTCACCGAATCACCTTATTATTCGGGAAATAGTAATATGCGGTGATTTGGTGAGCCTCTTTTTGTGCGTCAAGCCATTTTCCTCGGCCTGAGAAGGTAACTATGTTGCAGGCAATAAATTCTCGGGGAGATTTGAACTCTTTACGCTAAAGTGTTGTCAGATAGAGTGGTATTTCAAGGCCACTAACCGGACCTACCACGACATCCCATCTGGTTAATCTTTTAATATCCGCAGCCAATCTGCCAGCCAATCCGGGGATGATGAGCCTAGTGTGATTAACCTCGGTGGCAGTTCCAGAGTCGGTGAGTGCTTTAAAGATTTCGAGTGGGCTAAAGGCTTTTTGCTCCACCGCATTGTCTATACTGTAGCCTTTGGTGTCTGTAATTAATAAAAATGCATCGGTAAGTGTTGCTTCAAGGATAAGCTTCAAGAGGGATACGGTTTCTTGGAAGTTTCCGGTTACCAGTATCGTAGAATCAGGGGTTGGATGCCCGATCTTAATCAAAGCGGGAGGGACCGACTCCATCATTGTATTAAAGGGTATTAACGGGAGTTTCAGCTTAAACACCTTTTCCATTACTGTTTTGATTTTATCGTCCAATTTGGTGCAGTTAGCAGGGAGGTTTTTACCTTTGATTATTTGTTCAGCAAATTCCACACAACTGACTACTCCACATTCACCGCAGTCCACATCTGGAAGATAATTAAGCAAATCTTCCTCGGTAAGGGGGTAAAGCTCTGCATATTCTTGTTCTACGGGCATCTTATTATTCCTCCTTCAAGATTAAAAATTAGGTAGCATGTCAAAGAGCTGACATTTCCCCGGCGTTCTTGCTTACAGCAACTGTGCTTAGCTTTATAATAAATCGTGTTTTTGAGTTTGTCAATATGTCCCCCCTCAGAATTCGAGCTTTGTTCCATTAAGCCGGACTTCCTCTAAGAGCCTGGCAACCGGAGCTTTCTAGCCATTGGCATACTGCCCTGGCTATAAACTCAGGCCCATTGTCACTGCGCAGATACCTGGGTACCCCTCGGGTAAGAAACAACCACTCCAGAACCCCCGCTACTACTGAGGCTGGTATTGATGATGCTATCCTGATGGCCAGGCATTCCCGGTGAACTCATCGATTATGGCTAGAATCCTCAGCTTGCCACCTCGCTCAGTCCTGTCTTCGAGGAAGTCATAGCTCCAGACATGGTCCGGGTATTCTGCCTTATTCACTATTTCACCTGCTGGGCCCATTCTACGCCTCTTTGGCCTTCTCCTTGGTAACCCCAGGCCTTCTGATTTCCAGATTCGGTGTACCCTTTTCTTGTTTACTTTCCAGCCCTCTCGCCCCAGTAACACAGCAATCCAGCGGCACCCATACCGCCCATGGCGGATAGCCAGCTCGTGGATCCTTCTGATTAGTATCGCTTCATCGCTCCGCTTTCTGGCAACATACCTCAGCAAGGACCTCGACACTCCCACGACGACACATGCCCGCCGATGGGAGCACCTGCCCCGTCCTGTCAGATACTTGACCGCTGACCTCCGGGCAAGAGGGCTTACCTTTTTTTGCGTTGAACTCCCTTAACAACTCATTGTCCAACGCCTGCTGGGCTACTATCCGTTTGAGTCTGGCATTCTCCTCTTCCAAAGCCTTGAGCCGTTTCAGTTCAGAGAGGGTCATGCCACTATACTTGGTCTTCCACCGATGTATAGTTGCCGGTGAAACTCCGTGCTTTCGGGCGGCATCAACTACTGGGACGCCGGAATCAACCTCCTGCAGAATTCGGAACACCTACGCCTCCGAATACCTTCTTGTTTTCACAACTCTTTCCTCCTGTAGCTATTCTACAGGAATCTCTCATTCCAGGTAGACCTAATTTCGGGGGGCAGGTCAATATAGTAAAGCAAATGGAAGATAATTGAGCGAATCTTTACCTGAAACAGACCAGGCCAATAGGCAAATAACCTCTTCGCTACAATTTGACCCCGATGAGAATAGACCCCAAGCCCTGCTCATCGACCCCTTTATAGTGGTTTTTCAAGAATATATCACAAGGTGTGGTAGGCGTACCGTAAATAATGGAACGATATGAAAAATCGCTTTCTTCTAGGACACACCATTCTGCCGGGAGGCACGGAATCTCAAAATGGCACAACTTTTTGATGATATCCTGGGGAAAAGATATCTTGTCCTTATAAATAACAAAATTTTTGTGCATAAACCAGACATTTTTCTTTTTGGCCAGCCTGGCGATGATTTCTTCATCATGAACCTCTTCACCCACCATCTCTTCGCCCTTTCTCAAAATCAGGGAACAAGAACCCCACTCAAACTCCATGTCAGTTAGGGCTACATAGATTAAATCACAAGTTAAGACTTCCCTTACCCCGACATTGACGACCTTACCCAGACCCATCAAGGAGCGCTTTTCGGCATCCTCCTCGATGCTGAGGACCTCCTGCCTGTCTTTTTCGAGAAGAGAGCTGACTTCCACAATCCCCTTCACCTTTTTCAAGGCGGCTATCATCAGAGCATCTGCCTTTGTCCGGTCTATGGTCATTTCTCCTACGCCGCTGAACATCTACTTTATCGGACTTTAACTCCAGAGGTAAGCAGTTTAATCAGGTCGAACACCTTTTCGCTGCAGGCTCTTTCACATCTCCTACAGCCCATACCATCACATAGAGCCAAATCAATGGTGATACCAAAACCATCCTCTTGCTCATCCGGGAAAAGGGAGTCCTCGGGGCATTCCTCGATGCACTCCTCGCAGCCGATACAGCCCTCGAAAATGATCCTTTTCAGTTCTCCGATGTCAGGAATAACCTTCAGGCCTTTAACCCCTAAATCAGGTATGTCTCTCTCCACAGTCTTAATAACCTGGGGAAGCTTACTGACCTCATTTAGAGGGGGGAGCCCGTATTTTTTAAGAAATTGTTGATAGGTTTTCCAGGGCATACCCTCAGTCCAGTAAGCAAGCTCAAGCATGTAGACCTGCTTAAAAACTTCGGACTCGGCAAACATGCAGTGGTTTTGGCGCAGCTCATTGGCCATCTTTTGCATGTTCCACAGTTCATCCACGTTCTTGACCATATCTCTGGACATAGCTAGAGAGGTATTCCCCACCTGGAAAACTCTTTTAACACCTGATGGTATCATGCCTATTTGCTGGGACTTCAGGGCATCAACATAAGTTCCGGAGGCGCCAGCCATATAAGCCGTTTCTATTTGACTCAAATCTATGCCGGCTGCTTGGCAAAGGGCTACATGCCCGGCCCTGACCGCACCAATAGCCTTACCCGCCTCCTTAAGATCGTGTTCGGTAAACTTGACGCCGTTGGCAAGTTTAATTTCACTGTCTCCTGTATTGATTTTGGGAAGTTTAATCAGACCGGCCTTTAGTCCCTGGCTGAGCAAGGCAACCACTCCAGTACCGGTAATGCCCACAGCCTCTAAGTCTCCTTTATCCAGGACTTTTCCCGAACTGGGGACCACCTTATCCCCTTTTTGGGCAAACATATCTTGGTCGAGGATATAACACTGAAGTGCGCCTCCAGGAGAGCTTGTGTCGGGGAAATAATACTCGACATCAGAGATGGCGCCGGGGAGGGCTAAAAGCCCATCTTCAATCTGTTGCCCTTCCAGGGCAGGCCCGGCAGCCGTGGAGCCGGTATAGATGACTCCCTCTACTATGAGGGACATTTCGTTGTTAGTACCGTAATCGGTGACAATGGCGATTTCTTCCCTTTCCAGCGCACCTGTCTGGATTATCATGGCTAGGGCATCGGCTCCGATCTCGTGGCGAACCGCCGGTGGCACCAATATGTCTGCGCTGGCTGGCAGGTTAAGACCTCTGATATCCCGGGCCTTAAATATTTGGGCGTCTCTTTTTGGAGGAACCACCCCGAGAGCTTCCAATTTTCGTTTTCCGGCGTAGGCCAGGTCTCTTATCTCAATTTCCCTGAAAAGAGAAAGCTGAATAGGATTGCCGCAGACAGCCGCTCGTATCACATCGTTTTTTTCGATTCTGAGGTTGTCAATAACCCGGTTGACGGCATGAATAACTACATCGTGGGAGATTTCCAGTCCGACCTCCAGGGCAAAATGTAGGTGGTCGATTACATTGGCCCCTGGCAGGGGATGTCGGGTGGTAATGGCAGTAGAGATTATTTTATTCCCATCATCCAGATCAATGGCTTGCCCTCTGAAGCCGCTGGTTCCCAAATCAAGGGCTATACCTAGTTTTCCCATAACTCCTCTTGATAAAAAAACAGTCTTTTACTTTTGCGCTTTCCTGCTGCAAATTTGTCGGGGTTTATCGTTCAAGACCTCTTCCAGTGCCGCTTATCAGGCTAGTGCTTGAACTATCATGGCGACAACTCTCACCTGAGAGTAAGTGAAATTCTCGACCTTAATATACTAGACGGTGGCTTGGATGTCAATAAATTAAAGCGATATCTGGCGAAGGAAACAAGGAGGTTTTAGGAAGCGGGTATTTGGTGAGAAGGTATTGCCGGAGCCCAGAATCTGCTGAAGCTGGGGATATTGAGATACGACCGCAGAGAGTAGTGGTATAAACTTTTTTTCAGGTGGGCTGAAAAAATAACCACCTTTTTAACATAACCAAAGCAATGCAAAGCTATTGACAATGAAGCTAGGAACAACTTATAATTCCAGTATCATTATTAAAGTAAAAGGGAGGAAAAGGAATGGCTTCAGAGGAAAGAACTAAGGAATTGTTGAAAGGACTTCAGGAGGCGGTGGTGGTCTGGGATGAGGACAAAGTTGCGGAGCTTTGCCACGCTGTCATAGACGAAGGAGTAGACCCCTACCTCGCCACCATGGATGGTCTGGCTGCTGGAATGCAGATGGTAGGCGACCTGTATGAAAAGAAGGAATACTTTGTCCCAGAACTTCTGATGTGCGCCGATGCGCTGTATGCCGGGTTGGATCTCCTGAAACCGGCTATCATTGCCTCAGGAAGAAAAACAAAGGTAAAAGGGTCAGTAGTCATCGGTGTTGTTGAGGGCGATGTTCACGACATCGGCAAGAACTTAATCAAGATGATGTTTGACGTTGCTGGCTGGGATGTCTATGACCTGGGAAAGGACGTAGAACTGAGTAAGTTCGTAGAAGAGCAAATAAAGACCGATTCTGAAATTGTGGCTATGTCAGCTATGATGACGACCTCCATGATGGGCATGCCCAAGGTCATCGAGATGATAAAGGCGAAAAATCCCAAGTGCCGCATCATGATAGGTGGCGCCCCAATAACCACAGATGTGGCGAAAAAATATGATGCTGATGGATACGCTAAGAGTGCCGCGACCGCAGTTGCGGAAGCAATGAGACTGATTGAAATGCTAAGGAAAGAAGAGGCGGCGGCAAAGTAAAAAATAAATCACAAAGGGCAAAAAACAAAGATGACACGGCACTAAGACAGATATAGAATGAATCAGGGGATTGGATGAGTGCGATGCGTAGTAGTCATCCACTAGTTCGAATCCCCTTCATTTAGAAAGGAGATGAATTATGCCAGAAAACGAGAACCAAAAGCACAAAGTTATCTTTCTACCATCGGGTCGTAGAGGCGATGTCGACGGAGGGAAAAATATCAAGGAGGCTTCGGTAGCGCTGGGTGTGGACATTGAAGGCGTTTGCGGCGAAAAGGCTACCTGCGGCAAGTGTAAGGTTAGGATTGAAGAGGGATTCTTCGAGAAATACCATATTGACTCAAAAAGGAGCAATGTCTCTCCACTAACCGAAGCGGAGACGAAGTTTATCAGTCCACATGAGGCGAAGGAAGGTTACCGGCTGGCTTGTCAGGCTTGGCTCCACGGCGATGTTATGGTCTTCGTCCCTGAGGAGAGCCGGGTGAAAAAGCAGGTGGTACGCAAGGCAGCTAGGGAGATACCATGGCTTGTGGCAAACCCAGCGGTGAAGAAATACTATGTGGAGCTAAAGAAGGCTACCTTGGAGGACACGCTGGGCGACTTTGAGCGTATGCATGCTGAACTTACTAAGCAGTATGGCTTGAAAGACCTCACTCTTGACTATCAGGTGCTGCTGACTGAACAGAAGGTGGTGCGCGAGGGCAACTGGAAGGTAACCGCATCGGTATGGATGGATAAAGAGATTGTCTTGATAGAGCCCGGGCGTGTAGAAAAGAGTTATGGTATAGCTATAGATATAGGCACCACCACCGTAGCTGCTTACCTCTGCGAGATGACTAGTGGCCAGGTGGTAGCCACCGAATCCATGATGAATCCGCAAGTAATTTACGGTGAAGATGTAATGTCCCGTATCACCTACAATATGACCCACAAAGACGGCGCCGAGATAATGTGCCGGGAGATTGTTAAGGGCCTCAATGAACTCTGCGGAAGAGCTGCCGCTCAGGCAGGCATCAAGCGGCGTGATATCGTTGACATGACCGCTGTCGGCAATACTTGTATGCATCATCTCTTTATGGCTCTTGACACTCGGTATATCGGCATGGCTCCTTTCCCACCGGCGCGACACCGTTCCGTAGATATAAAGGCTAGAGACTTGGGGCTCAAGATAGCCCCGGGGGCTTATGTTCATATATTGCCCATAGAGGCAGGCTTTGTCGGGGCGGATAATGTAGGAGTGCTCCTCGCCGAGAGACCCTACGATCAGGATGCTATGGAACTTATCATCGACATTGGCACTAATGGCGAGCTAATCTTGGGCAACCGACATAAGCTCATCTCTTCCTCCTGTGCTACCGGGCCGGCGTTTGAGGGAGCCGAGATAAGGTTCGGCTGTCGTGCCGCTCCGGGGGCTATCGAGAAGATAAAGATAGACCCAGAGACTAAGGAGGCGCGCTTCAAGGTTATCGATAGGGAGGAGTGGAATACGGAATGTGAGGACAGCCTAGGAGCCAACGGTATCTGCGGCTCGGCAATAATTGATGTTGTGCCCCAATTGTTCCTGGCGGGTATTATAGACCGAACCGGCCGCTTTGGCAAGGATTTGAAGCACCCCCGTTTTCGTGTTACCGAGCAGGGTCCAGAGTTCGTAATTGCCTGGGCGAATGAAACCTCCATTGGGCAAGATATCGTGGTTTGCCAGGATGATGTGAGGAATATCCAGTTAGCCAAAGGGGCTATGTATGCCGGAGCCAAGTTGATGATGCGTCACCTGGGACTGGAGAAAGTAGACAAGGTTATTCTAGCTGGAGCCTTCGGCAGCTACATCGATAAGGAATCAGCGGCATGTTTGGGTCTTTTCCCTGATTGTGATTTGGAGAATGTCTACGCTGTGGGTAACGCCGCTGGCGATGGCGCCCGCATAGCCCTACTCAATGTGGACAAGAGGAAAGAAGCCGACTGGATAGCAAGACAGGTGGAATATGTAGAATTAACTGTGGAGCCAGATTTTGACAATGTTTTTTGTAAGGCTATGTGGATTCCTCATATGAAGGACGAGTTCCCTCACCTTGAGCACCTTCTCCCTAAGAAGGCGGTGAAATAAGCTCTGGGAGGTATATTGTTGATGTTTAAATATGACTTGGAACAAAAGGTCTGCAATATTGGTGGTTTGAAAGTAGGTGGTCAGCCGGGAGAGAACCCCCCTCTTCTAATCGGCAATATGTTTCAGAAGGGGGACATACTCATTGAGAGCAGGAAGGAGCGCAAGTTCAATAAGGAGGGAGCTAAGGAGCGTATCCACGAGATGGAACGCCTCTCCCAGGAGACAGGTGTGCCCGGCTTGGTAGCGATGGTTGCCAACGCCCTAGATGAAGTAAAGAGTTATGTGGACTTTTTTACCAGCGTGACTGAGATGCCTTTTGCCATTGATATCTGGGTGCAGAAGACGAGACTGGCCGCAGCACGCTATGTGGCTGAGCTAGGGCTCCAGGACCGATTGCTTTACAATAGCATCACCCCTTGGGACGAGGACATCGAAGCCCAGGTCGCTGAACTCAAGGAACTGGGTATAAAGCACATTGTAGTTCAGGCCTTCGATATGGAGGACAAATGGCCCAGTGGAAGAATCAAGTCGCTCCAGAAGATGCTGCCCCTGGTGGAGAAGGGGAATTTCCAGAGTATCTTGATAGACACCTCAGTCATGAGTTTACCCTTCACTGCCTTCTCTCTGGTAGCCAATCGTCTTATCAAGCAGGAATTTGGACTACCGGTGGGCTGTGCTCCCTCCAACGGCACCTACATGTGGAAGAAAGCCGTGGGAGAGGCGGGTGCAAGCAAGTTCCCGCCTGTGGATGCTGCTATAGAGGCAATAACCGCTATGGGAAGCGACTTTATTTTCTATGGTCCTACGACCGGCACCAGCAGGGTCTTCGCTGCGGTAGCTGCCACTACTAGCCTGCTAGCTACCTTGGCTTATGCAGGGGGCGCACCCTTACCTAGTGGTGTCCACCCTTTGAATCTACTCTTCCCTGAAGCGGTAGAGCAATTACAAGAAGAGGGAAGAAAGAAATAATTATGGGAGCAGAACTTAATTCCAGAGAGCGAGTGCTTCGATTTCTTAGGAAGGAAAAGGTAGACCGCATCCCCTGTTTCTCTGGCATGGGCTGATAGCAATGACGGCAGCAGCCACATACCCAGCCACCGGGTTTGAGTGTGCCGTAGTTCCCTATGATTACCACCTAGAGGCTGAATCCTTAGGCTCCGTAGTTCGGTTTTACGAGAAGAAGGAAGGAGAAGCTGGAGGAACTGGACTTTGAGGCGCTAAAGAAGAAAAAGCTACCCGAGTCGGGAAGGATACCTCTAGTAGCTGATGCGATTCGCCTTTTGAAAAAGGAGATAGGCGATCAGGTAGCAGTTGGCGCTTACACTTTGGGACCCTACGGCGTGGCTGGGGCAGGAGACTCTCTGGTCCAAGTGAAGACAGCTATCGCCTAGGGTGTTAGTGCTGTTGTATGGGCGGGGTGTGATAGGTAGTTAACTGTGCCCAATGCCCAAGGAAAGCATGGAAGCGCTAATAGCAGCGATGAGGAAATAGGGTAAGCTTGGGTAATCCCAATGTTGGGACTAACGTGTGGTAAATTTGACCAGACCTTTGCTGAAGAGGAAATAAAGAAATGCATGATGAAGCTGAGTCGAGTAAAATAGGAAAGAAATTTTGGTCCTATCTGGAAGTCTTGTGCCAGAAGGCAAAAGAGCTGGGAGCCTCAGAAGCGATAGCAATACCGGTTACTGATGTAGTAGTGGATGAGAGGACAAGGTTAAAGTGTTTGGTGCCAGTGTGTTTTTTCTATGGTAGGAACCTAATGTGTCCGCCCAATATGATGCCCGTATCGGAGTTCAAGAAAATCCTCAAAAGCTATCACGGTGCTATTTTGATAAAAATGGGCTCGTCATCATCCAGGCCACCTGAGGAGTTGACAGGTCTAAATGACTTGTCAAAGGTATGGGAGATAGTCAGCAGACATGGAAGGAAGGAAGAGCAGCTGCCGATATCAGCAATAGAATACGCTTGCACTCTCAGAGACAATATGGAGCGACTGTATGAAGTAAACAGCCAGATAGAGTCTATGTGCTTGAAAGAAGGATATTGTTTTGCTGCCGGCTTGTCAGCCGGTGGTTGCTTCTTATGTGACGAATGCGTTGGCATCAAATCTGGGTTACCCTGCCGTCATCCTTTTAAAGCCAGACCGTCAATGGAGGCTATGGGCATAGATGTGGTTGCCACTGCCAAAAGAGCCGGGTTGCAGGTCAACTTTAACCAGGATAAAGCCAGGGGGTGGGTAGGGCTGATTCTGGTAGATTAGACAGTGGCTTGAGCTCTAAAGCTGAGCCGGGTAAAATAAATATATCTTAAGCAAAAGGGAATATGTGCCTGCTTTGTTTCAGGAGCTTTTATTTGAAGATATTGCTAATTTCATAAGGGAAATGTAGGCATATAGAAGAGGGCAAAGGTGAAGAGGAAGAATGCCAAAAGGTAACAAGAAGACCGTTGGTCTGGTGATTGTAAATACCGGCAATGGGAAGGGTAAGACTACGGCAGCCTTGGGTATGCTCCTTAGGGGCTGGGGCTGGGAGATGAAGGTGGTCGTACCCCAGTTCATTAAACGTTCGGATGCCGACTGGGGTGAGCATAAAGCAGCACGACGCATGGGGGTTGAGATACTGCCGCTGGGAACTGGCTTCAGTTGGCGAAACAAGGATAGCCAGACAATCAAAAACCAAGCCCTCAAGCTATGGGACCTGGCAAAGGAGAAAATCACCTCAGGAGCATATGATATGGTAATCCTGGATGAAATCAGCTATCCCCTTCGATATGGCTGGCTATCTCCAGAGGAAGTGCTCGAGGTATTGAGGAATCGCCCAAAAGAAGTCCACGTAGTTATTACCGGGCAGGATGTTTCACAACAGTGCATCGATTTTGCAGATTTACAGTCTGCTCCGATTAACCACTCCGGCACCCCTCCCCCACCAACAACTTAAACCTCAGCCCGAGAGGGGACTCGAACCCGCTAACCTACCGATTACAAGTCGGTTGCGCTACCATTGC
>Ga0315296_10000690_pt1 | contig 30263 bp, 28 predicted proteins | sample YL17G14_18_MG_FD_203921 | JGI IMG/M metagenome (GOLD analysis project Ga0315296, IMG submission 203921) | Sediment microbial communities from Yellowstone Lake, YNP, Wyoming, USA - YL17G14_18 | ecosystem: Environmental > Aquatic > Freshwater > Lake > Sediment | place: USA: Wyoming | collected... | reverse complement strand
ACCTAAATTTCTTAAGAAAAGTCTTTGCTTTTTTGTCATTAGTCAATAATTTACTTAAGTCTAAGATATCCAATAAATTATAGTATATCTTAGTCCGTTTATGTTATCAATTCCCAAATAATTTATACCATCAAAGGCTACTGAGTTAAGACCCTGAACACCAGGTGCATTTGAAATTACTATCTTGGCGGTATCCAAGACAATACCAGCCGGTGAAACCCGTTTACCGTACAGGTCGTATTCAAGAGGCACAAGTTCCTCGGTCCATACTACCAGATAATTTGTACCATCAAAGGCAACGGATGGGTAAATCTCTATGTATGGTTGATTTGCGATAACAATCCCATTGGGGTCAAGGACTGTGCCGGATGGAGTCACCCTTGCTGCGTAGATATTCGGGTCGAGATTGCCGTTTTCCCACACGATAAGAAAATTTGTACCATCAAAGGCGATAGATGGACATTGTTGGTCACCGGGCCACCCAATGAGAGGAATACCGGTGGAGTCTAATACCTGACCCGATTGACTTATTCTTGTGCCATAGATATCCCAGTGGTATGGGTTTCCTGGTCGCTCAAATTCCCAAAAAATAAAATAGTTTGTGCCATCAAATCCAATGTCACTAGGACAATGGTTTCCAATGGCGGTTGAAATATCAATACCAGCCGTGTCAAGCACGACACCGGATTGGGAGACCCGGGTAGCAAAAATATCCGGGTCGTCTCTTCGCCAGTCCTGCCACGCGACTAAAAAATTTGAATCGCCAAAACATACCACCGGCCAGGTTCCATAGGGCCAGGGTAAACGGATTGGTCCATAAACTGCCGTAGTATCGAGTTGGAATTCGCTATTTGGCAAAAATAAATTTCCCCCTTGCGCAAAATAAAATGGAGGGAAAATAATAAGTGTTAATAAAATGATAAAGACTGGCTTTAAGGATTTCAATAAAAATATGTCTTTCATTTTAAACCTATTTTCCATTGAGTCGGGTGTCTGCCATATTCATTTGCTACCTTTGGACGATAAACTTGCCAAAGGTTTCCTTATTTCCAGTTTTCACCACATAGAAATAAATCCCTGACGTTGGTGTTTCTCCTTCGTCAAGTTCTATATTCCAGACCACTTCGCGCACGCCGATTGGAATTGTCATTCGGTGGATAAGTTTACCCGTGTTATTAAAAATTTTGATGTTGGAGGTATTAGTAATGGGTGCAAGGAGTTTAAAGACGATTTTGTCAGTAACCGGATTAGGTGAAATCTTTACTATTTCTTGCTCAACCGGATTTACCGAAACTGCTTGTTCACCACCGGAGGCATAACCCCATGGGTTGAAAAACCAAACATGAAGGTTTGGCTCATCAGGATATCCCTGACCGAATATGGCATAAATTAAACTGCCACCATATGCCATCATTCCGAAAGTAAGGTCAGAACCGTAGTAAACATCTTTAGGTGCGTCAGTGGGCGAGGAATACCAGCGCGTTCTAACAGTGCTGTATTTATCAAATCGGTCGTCATATGCGCCCTTGAGGGCATAGAAAACAGTATCACGAGTCCCTGGCATTAATTCGTGACCATAAACGCCCCAAGTTGCAAGACAGCTTCCTTCTCCTGCGAGCGGTTCATAATTCGCTTGAGCTGACCAGTCATCTAACGCAATGTCGTATTTGACAAAACTGGCTTCATAATAAGCAACGCCTCGGAAAGCGTATAATGCCTTCTGACTCGGAACATAGGTCAGTTCTGCTGCTCTGCCATGCCAAAGCGTATCTTTCTGTTCCCAGGTAACAAATTGTTGAGGATTACCTTGTGCTTGCGGTTCGGTAAGTAAGTATTTATGATAAACATAGAACTCGGAATTCCCACCATTAAAATTGGCGCCTTTGAGTAAGTAAATATTGGCATAGGCTTGTTGGATATTCCTGCTGGTGTCACCGGTCTCAAGCGCCATCCCTCTACCTTGATATACCGGTCCAGGGATGTTTTCTAATTGTGTCCATTGATGGCAAATGATATCATACTGCCAGAACTCGTTGGTGCTATTACCTTTGGTGCAGAAAAGATAGCCCTTGTTATTGACACGGTTATCATAAAAATAACATAAGTTTGCACCATAACCAGCAAGCGGTAGAGGTAAATTCGGCAATTGCACCCATCGATTATTTGGGGGTTGGATACCTAACTCATATTTGTAAAGCCGATTTTCCTGAGCACCAGTTGGTTGGGGTAAAAGAATATAGAGCGTACCCCACTGTCCTTCGTAACGACCGTATGTTAGGGCTGAGCCGATGACAACTGTATCAGGGAGTCGCGGTAAAGTATCCCAATCCCCGAATGCTTGTGCCTGGCTGGACATTGCTATAGCCAAGCACGTTGATAAGATAAGATAAGATAAGATAAGATAAATGACGCATAACAGCCTCCTTTTCTTCAGGCAGTTTTAGGGTTTAAAAAAACCCTGCCCTAATATTTACTGCCTTCTTTAAGACAGACACCCGATCCTTAAGAGACTATAATCTATTATAGTAGCCTTAGTTTTTCCGTCAAGTAAAAAATGCAAGTGACACTAAATTACCAAACCTTAGTTTATAACTTACATAAAATTAAGATATTATAGCATGAAGCGACTTATTTCTTTACCCTAAAATGTAGATTCGAGGTTAGTAAAAAGATTCGACATTCTGAGACTGTACAGTGAATTATTTAGTAGTTGATTATCCTAACAACTTCGGGTTGCTATTGGGTTCACAGGGGAATAAACCCAATGAGCTACCTCTTTTACGGTTTAATTGATGATTAAACTTTAGGTCAGCATTTCTCTTAACGGTTCGAATTTGCGTAAACGAACCGGATGGCGGAGTTTTTTGAGTGCCTTGGCCTCAATCTGACGCACCCGCTCACGGGTGATATTGAATATTTGCCCGACCTCTTCTAATGTTCTTGGCACACCATCACCTAACCCAAATCGCAATCTCAAAACCTTTTCCTCGCGTTTGGAAAGAACCCCTAATGATTCCTCAAGCTTTTCACTCAGAAGCGAGACACCAGCCGAATGAGCCGGTGATGCGGTCTTTTCATCATAGATGAAATCACCAATGAAAGATGATTCTTCGTCATCAACCGGTTTGTCCAAAGACACGCCAAACTGAGAGATTCGAGTTAAAGCTTCAATCTTTTCTTTTGGGGTAGAAAGTCTTTGGGCTAATTCGGGCAGGGTAGGTTCACGGCCGTATTTCTGAATAAACTTACGCTGCATCTTGGCAACTTTATTTATGGCATCAATGATATGAGCCGGGACTCGAACCGTTCTGGATTGGTCAGCAATCGCACGAGTGATTGCTTGCTTAATCCACCAGGTGGCATAGGTGGAAAATTTGAATCCTTTTCGGTAATTGAATTTTTCGACGGCTTTAATCAAACCAACATTGCCCTCTTCTAATAAGTCGGCAAATTCGAGTCCGCGATTGACATAACGCTTGGCAATCGAAATGACGAGCCGCACATTGCCCTCAATCATCTTATTGCGGGCAACAATAATCTGGGCTTCAATTGCATCCATTTCCTTCATGATCGATTTCAGTTCTTCCGGCTTGCGACCGATGAAATCATAAAGGTCTTTTACTTTCTTCTTTAGTTCCTTTTGTTCTTCGGGGTCAGCCCGTCGTTGCTTAGCTAAGGTTTGTTGTTTTAGGGCTTGAGTAATTAGATCGTGGGCATTCTTATTGAATTTCAGGATAAATTGATTGATTAGATGATGTTGTAACGATAGCGATTGGATGCGCTTTAAAATCTTTTTCCTTAATGTGTCTATTCTTTTCTCATAACGGCGTTGCGGGCGCTTTTCCAAAAGCTGCTTTAGATTATTGGTGTCGCGCTTTATTGCAGTAACTCGGCGGATGAATTTCTGCCGGTCGCGCCACATCGCTTTACGGTCGAATAAACATTCGAATTCGACTCGGGCAATCTGGTCTAACGCACGACTGCCATCTTCGACCGAAAGACATTCATCGACTAATTCTTCAACCATCGGCACTGGCTCAAACAAGTAGCGAGTGATTCTCCGATAACCATCTTCCATTGCTTTTGAATATTTTACTTCTTGTTCACGGTCAAGCAGGGTTAATTTACTTAATTCACGGAAATAGAATTTGGTTGGATCAGTAATACGTTCCAGAACTGGTTTAATGAATTTTTTCTGGGCAGCCGGTGTAATGCGGGATTTAATAACGGACACACCGTGTTGGGAAAGATCGGTCATTACCGCCTCAATCTCTTCCGGTGAAATATAATCACCGGGTAAGAGTTCGTCTAACTCATCATAAGTTATTTTCTTGTCTTTAAGTGCTTTCTTATAGATTGCATCCAGCCATTTACTGCGTTTTTTCCGTATCGCCTTCATCCTTTTACTCCTTTCCAAAAATTTTATCGAATTCCTTAATAGAGATGCTTTCCCCTCTGTCGGGAATCATTATTTTCATGGAAATCTTAAGATTTAGCAGGTTTGAATTATAACCTATTTTTAGTGTCATTTCAATTATTTATTTTGACTGCGCAAAGTCAGAGAACTCTTTTTTGGATTTAATAAAATCCTGAGTCGTATGTTCGAGGGTAGCCTTATCGTCGGTCTCCTTAGCTTTTGAGCGAGCGCGGGAAAGTAATTTTACTTTCAGGTTTTTAAAACCTAGGATAAACTGTTCTTTATTCGGTGAAGTTTCTTTATGAAATGCCCAGCTTGTAACTTTTGATTTTAAGTCTTCCGATGGTAGGAAATCGATTAACTGGGTAAACCCGAACTCATTGTTGCTACGAGCATTTTCATAAATGGTTTTAGCGATTGTGCGTAAACCGACATCATCGATTGCGTCCAGCGGTAGTTCATCTATAACCATTTGAGCATACTCGGCATTTTGGATGATGGTTGCCAATAGTTTTTCGACACGATTGTCAGTTTTAGTAGTAAGTTCGATTCGTTTTGGTTCTTTCTTTTGCCAGCAGCTGCGTAAAACTACTTTGTCTAAATTATAAATTTGAGCGATTTTATTAAGATAGAGTTCCTGAGTGATTTCATCGCCAATTAAAGAAGCCAGTTCGATAATCCGTTTCAGTACGGCGCGCTTTTCGCTAATCGTGCGATTCGGCATCATAGCGGAAACAAATCCGACGAAGTCTTGTACTTTGCTCAACGCCACCCGCAAACCGTCTTTACCATATTGCAGAATATATTTATCCGGGTCATAGCCATCCGGTAACACAAGAATTTGCGGTTCGACGCTTGCTTTTAACATAAGTTCCAAAGCCCGTTGAGTCGCCGCACGACCCGAGGAGTCACCATCGAACGCAATAATTGCACAATTCGAATAACGACGCAAAATAAGTGCCTGCTCGTTGGTCAAAGCGGTGCCTAAAGGTGCCACAACCTCGGGAATATCCTTGTCCACTAATGAAAGTAAGTCGAAATTACCTTCGACCACAATTGGGGTACTTTCGCGCAGATGATTCTTTGCCTGGAATAGACCATAGAAGTTTTCACCTTTGCGGAAGATAGTCGTTTCCGGCGAATTGATATATTTGGGTTCTTTCGCCGGGTCTAATACTCGACCGCCAAATCCAATCACCCTTCCCGAAAGCGAAAAAATCGGAAACATTAGCCGGTTAAAAAACCAATCATAATAACCAGCTTCTTTTTTGACCGCCAGACCGGTCGTAAGTAACAAATCTTCTTTAATATTGTGTTTTTTAGCTTCGCCCAAGAGACGATTACCACCGGGGGCAAAACCCAAACGGAATCTTTCAATTGTCTCGGGTTTCAAACCGCGTTTCTTTAGATAATTTTGAGCTAACTCGGACTTATTAAGCTGTTGAGTGAAGAAATTAGCGGCGAATTCACAAGTATCGTACAAAGGTTGATTGGTCGTTGAGACTTTGTCAAAATCGAGCATGATCCCTAAACGATTCGCCAAAGTCTTCACCGCCTCCGGGAAAGAAAGTTTCTCAAAATTCATGACAAAAGTTAGAGCAGAACCGCCCGCGCCACAGCCAAAACAATGGTAGATTTGACGCTCCGGGCTGACATAAAAAGACGGCGCCTTTTCGGCGTGAAATGGGCACAGCGCTCGATAATATTTCCCGGCTTTTTTCAAAGGCAAATAACTGCCGATTAAGTCAACGATATCAGTTTCGTTTCGGACTCGGTCAATGATTTCTTTTTTAATCATTTTTATTAACCGCAGAGATTGCAGAGTGAAAAAAGAATACCACGAAAGCACGAAAATTTGAAAGCACGAAAGAAGACAAAAAATAATTTCGTGGCTTTTGTGTTTTCGTGGTTATTTTTCTGTGTTTCTCTACGTTCATTAGTGGTTTCTATTTTAGTTTAACGACGGTTACGCCATCGCCGCCTTGATACGGTTCGGCTAATTTTATTGTTTCGACCCGAATATCCCGACGCAACTTTCTCCAGACCAGCTGCTTTAATATTGCTTTGCCTTTACCATGTAGTATTGTAAGATTTTTTGTACCGGCTAACATGGCATCATCCAAAAATTGGTCTAATGCTTCTTTGGCTTCTTCCTGAGTCATGCCACGCAAAGTAAGCTTCGGATTGAATTCCAGGGGTGGGTAGTCAATTGATTTAGCCGGCTCGGCACCATTAACTTTTTCTAAATCGCTGGGATGGAGTTTCATCTTGATATTGCCAAATGCGACCGTAATATTTTCTTTATTATCCTGGTCAACCACTAAGCCGTGTTTGCGAAAAATCTTGGATAACACATAATCGCCGGGCTTAAAATCTGGACTCGATACTTTTGGAATTTCTTTCTCCTCGGTTAGGGTTTGCATTTGATTCGCAATGTATCGCTTGGCTTGAACGATTGCTGCTTTCTCGGCATTCTTTTCTTTTATTTCTCGAACCAGGTTTTCGATGTCTTTTCGGGTAGTTTTTAAAATATTGACTAACTCGCGGCGAAATTTCTTTTTTTCTTCGTCTTGAAATAATTTGAACTGGTTAACTTTGATTTCGTATTCTTGCTTCAATCTTTCCAATTCAGTTTTATTCTGGATTAATGCCCGATTCAGCGTTTCAGTTTTTTCTAATTCAGCCCCCAAATTCTTAATTTTATCACTCAGATCAAGCCAATCTTTACCTAAATAGTCCTTGGCGCGGTTAATTAGAGGTTCGGGTAAGCCTAATTCTTGTGAAATTTCTAAAGTCGAGGATTCACCGGGAATACCGATAATCAAACGATAAGTCGGCTTGCCGCGAAATTCCATTGCCGCATTCGCCATACCCTTAGTATCATGGACAAATAACTTCAATTGCCCGAAATGGCTGGTCGCCAGAGTTGCCACCCCACGGTCTCGCAGCGTCTCTAAAATCGCAATTGCTAAAGCCGAGCCTTCTTCCGGTGCCGTGGATGAACCGACTTCATCCAGCAAGACTAAGCTTTGCTGGTTAACACTCTGTAAAATCTGTTTCACTCTTAATAGGTGAGCTGAAAAAGAAGATAAATCACTCTCCAAGGACTGTTCATCGCCAATATCAGCAAAAATGTTCTGGTAGATTGGCAGAGCGAGGTATTTACCGGGCAAATACATACCCGAGTTAAGCATTAAACTAAAAAGCCCGATGGTCTTTAAAACTACCGTCTTACCGCCCGCGTTCGGTCCGGAAATTAGAACAATCTTAGTATTATCCGGAAAGGAAAAATTAAGTGGTTCAACTTTGGTTTTCTTTATAGACAATAGAGGATGGCGACCATTGACAATCTGGAGTTGTCCGTTGTTAGTGATTTGTGGTTTAATACAATCGAACCGGACCGCAAAACGTTTCTTGGCTTGGAGTAAATCCAGCTGCTCAATCATGCTTAATGACCGTACAATATCCGAACGGTTTTGACTAAGCAGTTCGGTAAGCTTAGCCAGAATTCGTTGGATCTCATCGGTTTCGCTTCTTTTTAACTGAGCCAGTTCATTCTGGTCTTCGACTAATTCCAACGGTTCGACGAATAATGTTTTTCCGGTAGCCGAATAATCATGCAGAATGCCCGGAATTTTACCTTTGGCTTCCAGTTTTAATGGCAGGACAAAACGGTCACCTTTTATCGTTAAACCGTGGTCTTGAAACAGGTCGGTATTTACTAAAGTAATCTTTTCTAAACGGTTAATTATTTCATTACGTCGCCGTCTTAACTCGATTCGGATTTTTCGTAATTCCGTACTGGCATCATCTTTGATTGCGCCGGTTTGGTCAATCGCTTTATCAATCGCGCGCTCAATCAATTCAAAGGTCTTTAAGTTCTGGGCGATTTGATAAATCAGAGGAATATGGTCTTTTCTTTTATTAAAGAATTCTTTAGTCTTGCGTAGTTCTTCAAGACAAATGCGCGCCTGATTTAGCATAAGCGGACTCAACGAACCTTGGTTTAGGGTATCTACGATAGGTCGAATATCCGAAACCGAGCTTAGATTCGGTTCCTCACTCAACTGTATCAACTCTTCGATGCAGTTCAATTCATTTTCGACCCAAATTGAATCGGGCTTAGGCTCAATTTTCAATGCCGCTTCTCTACCCATATCAGTTTGAGTTAGACTTGCCACAACCTCGCGTACTTTAGGAAAATCAAGCACGCTTAAAGTATGTAAATCCATTCTAATGAATAAACTTTATTGTTTGCCGAGTAAAGTTACCTTAATGGGACCTTAAATTCCTCTTCGTGAGTTCGGCGATAAGCTCTTCTTCTTGCCTCCGCCGCTTTTCGCTTACGTTTTTGGCTCGGTTTCTCAAAGAATTCCCGGCGTTTCACTTCGCGCAGAATTCCAGCTCTTTCACAAGCACGACGGAATCGGCGGATAAAACTTTCATAAGATTCGCCATCTTTTATTGTAATACCTGACATTTATAATTTGCACCTCCTCTCTTAAATTCCCAAATGTCAAAATTTGTAATTTTGCCTTTTGCCTTTTGCATTTTGATTTTTTGTTCATATCTTTCTCGGTAGCGGGACTGATTCAGTTTGGTTTTTTGCCAGTTCTTTTAATAATTCTCGCTCGCGACTCGATATCTTCTCAGGGATGTGGACGGTAATTTTTACTAATTCATCTCCTCTGCCACCATCCAGGTGTTTTATTCCCGCCCCGCGGATTCGCAGAACCGAATTGGGCTGGGTCCCAGGATTAATTTTAATCGATTTCTTGCCATTCAAAGTCGGGATTTCAATTTCACCGCCCAATGTTGCTAAAGTAAACGAAATCGGAACCTCGACTACGATATCATCATTCTGTCGGGTAAATAACGGATGTTCTTTTTCTACGACCTCGATCAACACATCGCCTCTGCTTGCCTGCCCGTAATGACCTTCGCCATGCAAAGGTAGGTAATTGCCGGTTTGCACTCCAGCCGGAATTCTCACTTTAATTGTTCGCTCAACTCTAACTCTTCCTTCACCTTTACAATTCGAGCAAATATCTTTTACCATTTCGCCCTGACCGCCGCAATTGGGACAGGTCGAGACCTGGACAAACTGTCCGAACACGCTTCTTGATACCTGCCGGGTCTGACCCCTGCCTTTACAGGCTGGACAGGTCTGATTTCCTTTACCGCCTTTGCCTTGACACTCGGCACATTTTTCAAATCTTGAAATTGTTATCTCTTTGGTCGTTCCTTCGGCAATCTCTTCTAAGCTTAAATTAAATCGGACATGGATATCGCGACCCCGGGCAGATCTTCGGATTTGAGTTTCCCGACCACCACCGCCGCCGAATAGAAGGTCAAAGATACTACCGCTTTCCGAATTGCCAAAACCACGGATAAAATCACCAAAAATATCTTGTAAATCATCGGCATGGGTAAAATCACGACGAGGGTCAAAACCACCGGGTCCAAACTTTCTCGAAACACCCTCATGACCATACTGGTCATAAAGCTGGCGCTTATCTTTGTCCAATAAAACTTCGTAAGCCTCAGAAAGCTCTTTGAACTTTTCTTCAGCTTCTTTTTTGTTATCCGGATTCATATCTGGATGATACTGTTTAGCCAACTTGAAGTATGCTTTCTTTATCTGTTCATCAGTGGCATTCCGTGGAACACCTAAGATATCATAGTAGTCGCGTTTGGTCGTTGCCATCAAATTTTAACCACAGAGAAAGCAGCGATAGTGGAGAAAGAAAAGATTACCACGAAAGCACGAAATTTAGAAAACACGAAAGGGAATAATAAAATTTTTCGTGCCTTTCGAGTCTTCACTTTCCTGCAGTCGGCGGACGCTTCGTGTTGCGTGGTTGAATTTCCTTTCATAATTATCTGTGTTAATCTGTGTTTATCCGTGGTTACTTTTGCTCCTTCTTATTTCTTCGGTTCTTCATCATAAACCTGATAGTCAGCATCGACTTTCTTTTCGCCTTCGGGCCCTTTTTCCGGTTCGGCTTTTGCTTCCGCACCCGACGGTTTTTGCGCTTTCTTATACATCTCTTCGGCTAATTTGTACGATGCCTTTTGGACATTTTCCATTTCCTTTTCAATTGCCGCTTTATCTTCCAGGCGCATCACATCTTTCAGTTTAGCAACCGCATCCTGAATTGCTTTACGGTCGGCTTCGGAAACTTTATCGCCAAATTCTTTCAGGTTCTTTTCGGTATGATAGATTAAGGAATCAGCTCGGTTTCGAGCATCAATCACTTCCCGTTTCTTACGGTCATCCGCCGAATGGGATTCAGAATCTTTAACCGCTCGTTCGACATCTTCCTTGTTCAGTCCAGAAGAAGCGGTGATGCGGATACTCTGCTCTTTTTTGGTCGCCATATCTTTAGCCGTAACATGAATGATACCATCGGCATCAATATCAAAAGTCACTTCGATTTGGGGCATGCCTCTTGGTGCTGGTGGAATACCGTATAACTCAAATCTACCTAAAGTCCGGTTGTCAACCGCCATTTCCCGTTCGCCTTGTAAGACGTGAACCGTCACTGCGGTCTGGTTATCTTCGGCGGTGGTAAAGGTTTGACTCTTCCGGGTTGGGATAGTTGTATTCCGTTCGATGATTCGGGTCATTACACCACCCAGCGTTTCGATACCTAAGGATAGGGGGGTCACATCTAAAAGGACGACATCCTTAACTTCCCCAGCTAAAACTGCAGCTTGGATTGCCGCACCAATCGCAACTACTTCATCCGGATTGATACTCTTATTTGGTTCTTTACCAAAGAATTCTCGAACGGTTTGTTGAATACGCGGCATTCGGGTCTGACCACCAACCAGAATAACTTCGTCAATATCTCTGGGCGAAAGTTTAGCATCTTGTAATGCTTGCTTAACCGGACCCAATGAAGATTGAACCAAATCATCAACCAATGATTCAAGTTTTGCCCGGGTGAGCTTTTGCTCTAAATGGAGCGGACCTTTTTTCTCGTCCGAAGTGATAAACGGTAAACTGATGGTTGTCTCGAATACGGTGGACAACTCGCATTTTGCCTTTTCGGCTGCCTCACGGATTCGCTGTAAAGCGGTGCGGTCTTTGGACAAATCAATTCCATTAGATTTTTTAAATTCATCCATCAACCAATCCATTACTCGAATATCAATATCGTCACCGCCCAGATGGGTATTCCCATTAGTCGATAGAACCTTAAAAACGCCTTCCTCAACACCAATCTCTAATGTCGAAATATCAAAAGTGCCGCCGCCAAAATCATAAATCGCAATTTTTTCGGCTTTTTTCTTATCGAGTCCATAAGCCAATGCCGAAGCGGTTGGCTCATTGATAATTCTTAACACTTCTAAACCAGCAATCTTACCGGCATCTTTGGTTGCCTGGCGCTGCGAATCGTTAAAATACGCCGGCACCGTGATGACCGCTTTTGTCACCGCCTCACCCAGGTAAGCTTCGGCTGACTTTTTTAGATAAGCCAAAATCATCGCTGAAACCTCGGGTGGCGAATAGTCTTTATCTTCAATCCTGACCCAGGCATCGCCATTCTGTGCTTCAACCACCTTAAACGGCATCCTTTTTGTCTCTTGACCTACTTCAGAGTATCTTCTACCCATAAACCGTTTTATCGAATAGACCGTAGTTTCCGGATTGATGATTGCCTGACGACGTGCCAGGGTTCCGACCAGCCGTTCCTTACCAAAGGCAACAACCGATGGTGTGATTCTGCCACCTTCTGGGTTCGGAATCACAACCGGCTGACCCCGTTCCATTACAGCAACACAAGAAAAAGTTGTGCCTAAATCAATGCCAATTAATTTTGCCATTAAATCCTCCAATCATTAATTATCATATACATATAATTAGACTTAGCAAAAGGGCTAAGCGATTTATGTTTTTTTAAGATAATTAGGAGGTCACGCTCCTTAAGTCACTCTCCTTCCGGATTTTCTCCAAGCCACATCCAATACCCGAATCGGGTCTTGCGGTAAAAAATGCCGTGCATTTTTTACCTGTCACCTCGTTGGGGAAAATTCTTTGCCGTCCTGTGTTTATCTGTGTTAATCTGTGGTTAAACGTTCTTTCCTTTTGAGAGAAAATCATTCGCCTTCCTGATTCTTATCTGGCTCAGGTTTGACCGGAGATGTTTTAGCTTTGGTTACGATTACGATAGCCGGTCTTATAATCTTGTTCTTGAGCATATAACCTTTGCCAACTTCTTCATATACCTTATTGGCTGGTTGCTCGTCGGTTTCAATGAAGTTAATCGCTTCACATTTTTTCGGGTCAAATTCTTCCCCTAAACAGGAATACTCTTGAAAACCATATTTTGCCAGAATCTCTTTAATCTGATTATAGATTATCTTAATGCCCTGTAACCAATTCGATTTTAACTGATTACTGGGAAGTTCCGAAGCAGCGGGCGATTCGCTACCTTTTTCTACCTTTTCAGGTGTAATCAATTCATTGGACTCGATATGGGATATCGCACGGCTGAAATTCTCTAATACCGGCACCAAATCCAGTAATAGACTGGCTTGGGCATATTCTTTAAACTCTTCGGTTTCCTTCTGAATACGCTTGCGGTAATTATCAAATTCCGCCACTGCACGTAAATACTTGTCATAATTGGCTTTAGCTTCCTGTTTCGTCTTTTCCAGCTCTTCTTTCATTTCGGTAACAGGACCTTTTTTATGTACCGACATTAGAGTATATTATAGGTTGAAATTGACAATCGTCAAGGGTAGGAATTTTCACATTGAATTGTAACCAGTAATAAATTCAAACTTCGCTTAATTATTGTGAATCTGAGAGGAAAGTGGATTGGGAAAGCCAATCCGATTGAATCTCTAGCCAAGAAGAAAAATACGAGATTGAATAAGTCTTTAACGAAAGTGAAAAAAATGCTTGACATGGATTAAAAAATATTTAAAATTTCAACAAGGAGAATATGGCTTATTATCCTTTAACTCTCTCTTTCTCTCTCTGGGATAATTTCTTGCTTTTTCAAAGAAAATTGCGCCGGTTCTACAACGATTTGCGATTTTATTCTGTTAGCAGACAGAACCGGTTTAGTAAAGAAAGGTTTCGGGTTTTGATAGTTAGGAACCTTTCTGAATTTTTATTTTTATTGCAGCTTAACAGGTCGGTGGAGGCTTTATATCAAAGGGCTAAAAGAAAGGAGGAAAAATGAAAAAAGTTTACTTACTCACCACTGTATTACTTTTAGCCTTCCAAGGTTTCGCCTATCAGATTCAGAATTCTGGAAATCAATTTTCATTCTACATTGAGCGAGGTTTTCACAGAATCCGCGCACCTAATTTCATTCTTCAAGGTAGTCCAGGTACTCCTGAGCTTCCAGTAAAATACCTTCATTATATAATCCCACCCAACATGAAAGCAGATTCAATTCGAATCGTAACTACACAGGTGTCACAAATTTCTGGCACTTATTACACTTTCCCCGCTCAACCAGATGTACCTATTTGTAGCATTCCACCTTGGGTACCACCAGAATCAATTATCTACAATTCGGATTCTCTGTATCCGAATAAACTTGTTGAAATTGTTAATACCGGCGTCTTTGATGGTGCGCGTCTGGTCACAATTGCGGTCTATCCATTGCAATACCGTCCGCGAAGCCGTCGAGTTTTTCTGGTTAGCAATATCTCTTTCACTTTCAAGTTAAGTCCTACCAGCATTCCAAGTCGGGCAAGTATAAGGGGAATCAATGTTCAGAAAACTTATGATGCTATTCTGTCTGCAACTATTGAAAATGATGAAGAGATACCGCTCTATTATCAATCACCACCGCTTGTTCCCGATAGGCCACCACCTCAGCTGCTTACCCCTGCTGAATATACAATCATAACCAATGATGCCATTCCTGGAATGATGGAAGCGTTTCAACCTTTTGCCGATTGGCTTACGGACAAAGGAATTCCAGCTGTGGTTTTTCCATTGAGTGTTGCACTCACTTACCCTTGAATTGACGAAGCTGAGAGATTGAGGAACTTCATAATAGATGCCAATAAGAATCACGGCACTGCCTGGGTTCTCCTTGGTGGTGACGGTTTTGCCTATCCGGCTCCGCCAGGATTACCTTCTTACATAGTCCCGTTCCGCAAAGGTTGGGCTTACGATTATACTCCTCAGCAGCCTTGGGCCGATGATGACTGTAATACCCCGCCCTCAGACCTCTATTTTTCCGATATGAACGGAAACTGGGATGTTGATAATGACGGACGCTGGGGCGAGCCGACACATGATTTGGTTGATATTTACCCTGAGGTTTTTGTCGGACGTATTCTGACTCGCAATCCAGAAGAAACTGAAAACTGGGTTGATAAAATTCTTTACTATGAACGATATGGCAGTTCAGACCTTTCACTTTTCCAGCAGACCACCTGGATTTATGACAACTTACGTTCAGGGCTTTATCCTTGGCCACAGACAATAGCTCGATTCCCTAACTACTTTACTCATTACTACTTCGATGCCGTAGGTACCGATATTGCAGTTCATGCTCTCAATTGTGGAACCGGGCTTAATCAAGTTTACTGCCATGGTTCCTCTACTGTAATGGCAACAAGAGGTGAACCGGAGTGGTGGAAAGTTCACTCATTTTGGGATGGAATTAGGAATGAACAAAATGACGGACTAAATTGGTTAGATAATTATTGGCGCTACTATGTCGTTTATTCCATTGGTTGTTACAACGCTGCTTATGACAATTTTATTAGTGGTGGTGGGGATAATATAATAACCGATACAACAATTGCTGATGCCTTTACTGATGCTTATGCCCGAAAAGGTGCGGCAGCATTTCTTGGAAATACCAGAAACGGTTTATATTATTCTTCCCGCTATCTCCACGATATGTTTTGCAAGTTACTTTTCGGGGACGAAGGCGTATATTCTTTAGGAGCTGCGGAAGGTTGGTCTAAAGGTTATTATAATAGCTCTTATGTCCGACACTCCCACAATCTCTTTGGTTCGACTGAGAACGAACCCTGGATTAACTATCCTGGTACAATGATTGTTGAACATCCAACCTACATTCCAGTCGGACAAACCGTGCAGTTTACCGTAAATGTATCAACCGATAACGGTCCTTTATCAATGGTTAGAGTATGTCTTCATAAACAATCAGATGTACTTCCATACGAAATATACGAAATTGGCTGGACAGACGATAATGGCTCAGTAACTTTTGAAATCTGTGCTTCTACCGAAGGTGTTCTTAAAGTTACTTGTTTTCGACCCAGAACTAAAATCCCTGACAAGTATACCCAATACCTACCCAGTCAAACGATCTGCCGTGTCGGAATTGATGTCGGGGGCGGACAGGCTGAAAAACAAAAACTGCCCAAAGAACTTTGTCTGACCGTTTATTCATCGATCACATCTTCCAGCAATCTTAAACTGTCTTACGGACTTCCCGAGGACAAAATGGTAAAAATCACGGTTTATACCCTGTCAGGGAGAGAAATGATGACACTAAAAGACGAAATGATGAATGCTGGTTATTACGCTGATGCTTTTAATCTTAACCGACTGAGTAACGGCATCTACTGGCTCGTGTTAAAATCAGGTAATGGAACAAAGACCAAGAAATTGGTCTTAATAAGGTAGTCAGGATTAGCCTCCGCCGACCTTTTTAGCTTAAGGAGAAGAAAAATGAAATGGTTTTTGTTGTTTGTAATTATTCTATTATTACCCATCAGTCTCTTTTCTCAGTATTGGAGTATTGAACAAGTTGACAGCATTGCTGGTGATTGTTCAATTGGCATAGATACCGAGAATCACCCCCATATCTCGTATTGCGCTGGTCAGGTCAAATATGCCCGATGGAACGGTATCGCCTGGGAATTTCAGTTGGTTGACACTGGCTGGGGTCACATAACCGCTAAGATATGCATAGATAACCAAAATTATCCCCGCATTGCTTATACCAAGGATTCTGTCCTGTTCAAATATGCCTACTATGATGGCAACTCTTGGCAAATTTCAAAGGTCGATAGCATTGATGTAGGTTACTACGATGTGCCACAACGGTGCATCAGCATGATACTTTCTGAAAATGGCACTCCACATATCAGTTACCCTTTTGTAAATCCAATTAATTCTACTCGAGGAATTAGATATACGTTTAAAAGTGGTGACAGTTGGATTATCCAGACAGTTTGGGAAGAATCCTCACCTTACCTTTCCACCTCTGCGATTGACCTTGATACCGCAGGTCATCCCGTCATCGCTTTTGAAAATTACCACTCAGCGCCAATAGACACTGGATACCTTTACTGTGCCCGCTTTAATGGTCAGAATTGGCAGATTGACACTGTGCATCGCAAGGAAAATGAGATGTATCGTGTCTTTTCCTTAAAGGTGGATAGAATTGACCGAGTCCATATCTTTTATAAACGCGAATTTGGCGTCTTCTATGCTGTGACCCAAGGAGATAGTTGGACTAATGAATTTATTGATATGAACGGTCTGTTTGAGGCTGCTGGAGATATGATACTTGATGGCGACAAACCTAAGGTTGTGTATAGCTCTATAGAAGACCCTCTAATCTATGCCTATGAAGTTGATACGCTATGGAACTACGAAATAATAGATTATTATTATGAGGGGCTTTACCCCTCCATTGCCCAAGATAACAGAAGCGGATTACATGTGAGCTATGTTCGGCTGGATAATTATAACTGGTATCTCTGCGATGCCCGCAGAAATCCGCCGGCAATAACAGAAAAAAGTAATCAATTAAAAGCTAAAATACTATTTGGAATATATCCAAATCCGGCGAGGACATATTTGGCAGTCCACTTACCGCAAACCGCTGACCGGCAGATTCTAAAAATTTTCGATGTTTCGGGGAAATTGATAAAAGAGATTGCTTCGGTTTCGCCTCGCAATGACAGAATAGGGGAGGCAAAAATATCTCTCAAAGGAATAAACCCGGGCATCTACTTCTTACGATTCGGAACGGAGATAAAAAAGTTCCTGGTCGTGAAATAGGGGTCAGTCCCCGAAAGGACAATGTTTAGGGGATAGTCGAATCATCTTTCTTGAGTCGAGAGACCCGATTCGGACGGATTTACGAGAAACGAAAGCTTGAACTTAGCTAAATTTTATGCTACTATCAGAAATGAAGAGTTTTGATTGGCGCCGGTTGATGGTGAAAAAAACGACCAGAACCATAGGTCGAAAGGAGAAGATGAAATGAAATTGAAGAGAGTTGCATCAACTCTAATTCTTGTCTTGTCTATAACATCGGCATTTAATTTAGTTTTTGCCCAAACAGATTCTATACCAGCTCAAAAAGAAAAGAGCTATTCCCAGAGGCGACACTCAATAGGAAGCACATTTTTCCTCCTGGGTAATCTTGTGCCAGGAGATCCACCTTATTTCTTTCTACTGAACTATGGATACCAACTTGCCCGGAAAGATGTCATTTTTGTTGAGGCTATAACCTGGACTTATTACGAACCATTAGGTACATATGGGTCTTCTGGTGAACACTACCCAGGTAGAATCAGAGCCTTTGGCATAGGTGTGGGTTATAAGCGTTTCCTTTGGAAGAACTTCTATTCAACAGTTCAAGCAACTCCTTTTCTTCAACAATTCTTTGATGTAGAAAACATAGAGATTGGAAATGGTTTTCAGTTATATCTTCAGTCTCGACTAGGATACTGCTTTAAATTCTTCAACCAACGTTGGTACTTAGAGCCATCTGTTGCATTCAACTATTGGCCTATTAACACCAACCTTCCGACCTCCTTTAAGGAGGTAGAAATAGGAACACCAAACTATTTCTTATTTGAGCCCGGCCTCCATTTTGGTTTAAAGTTCTGAAGAATCTATGTAGGGGCGAGACTTCATCCGGCGAAAGGCATGATGTGTGTCCGTGGACCGTTATCCGTGAAAGAAATTAAAATCTTTGATGTATCAGGGAATTTAGCGAAAGTAGTTAATAAGGTCACAAATGCACAAGAGCACAAGCAAGAAGTAAGAATTTCTCTGGAAGGAATAAAGCAGGGAATCTACATCTTAAGACTCGGCAAAGAAACAAAAAAGTTTCTTGTCGTAAAATAAAAAGCAAGGCAGACCTAAAGATCTGCTTTAAATTTTTAAAATCCCCAATGTTTGAATTTAGTTAATTTGAATTTGTTTCGGATTTCGAAATTCGAATTTCGGATTTTAAAAAGTAGGGTTCAGCCCCCGAGATAGCTCCCGAGGTTGCTTAGGGGGCTACCCCCGAGTCCACTCCCGAAGTTACTCCCCAACCAACCCCCGAAGCCGCTCCCGAGGTTGTCCCTGAAGCTGCCTCCCAACCAATCCCGGAAGCAACTCCCGAAGTAACTTAGGAGGCGACTTAGGAAGCAACCTCCGAGGCGACTCCCCAAACCACTTAGGGGGTCACCCCCTAAGTGGTACCCCCAACTAAGCACGGAATTACGTTAAGCGTTTTACGATGCACGACTTAGAACAAATTTTGGATTGACTAAAAGGTTAGTTATAACTAACCTTTATCTGGCACAAAAATACCAACAGAACCCTTAAAAAATTAAGAAATGTTGATCACAGAGGTCAAATTCTTCTCTCTATTTCGTCTTTTCGTGGTTAAATTTATCTCTGCTATCTCTGCGGTCTCTGTGGTTAGATTTTTCTTTATTTCTTTCGTGTATTTCGTGCTTTCGTGGTTAATGTTTTTCTTTTTTCTTGTGATAATCTGTGAAATCTTGTGGTTACTATGTTTTCTAATCCGTGTTTATCCGTGGTTAAATATCCCTGCTATCTCTGCGCTCTCAGCGGTTATTATATCTGTTTTTCTGCGCCCTCTGAGTCAATCCGTAGTTTGTTTTTCTCTGCTAGCCCAAGGTTAAATTTTCTTTTTACCTTTGGTAGGTTACTTGTTTTAAACGGATATGCCTAATGGGTTTTAAATAAAGCATTTTTTTCAAACTTTCTGTAACGGATAGGTATAACCGCCGACAATTCTATCTTTTTCTTTCAGATAATTTGATATATATTGACCACAATTACTGCCAATATCATTCTCAGCTAACTCGCCGATACTTAGAATAACTTCATAACCTGCTTCTTTCAATATATCAATTATTTCGTATTTTTCTTTGTTGGGTAAAATATGAGAAATTATTTTGTTATTAATTGATTGATAAGTCGGGTTGACTGGGGTTATTTTGATTAGGAATCGTTCTGGACTAAAATACTTTAAGAGAATATTCGGCTTAACCGGCATGCCATCGCCTAAGGCGAAGTTGAGAGCTATTTTCCTTTCACCTTTTTGGTAAAAAGATTCGCCATACTCAGCAATTTTTTCAAAACCCCATTTCTCAACCGGCATTAGCCAGTATCTCAGTTCAATATCGGTGGTATGAATCGAAAACTGAAGCTGGAATCTATGCCGGTAAATTTTATTCTTGATTTCTAAAAGTCTTTTAAAGAATCGATCCGTCCCTTTAGGCGCAATTGTCGAAATTGATGGCAAAATTCCTGGTGCATCGTAAAGTTTTGGGAGTTCCTCAAGAACCTTAAGCACATTTTGATTATAAGCCGGGTCGCCAATCCGAGCAAATTGAATTTTGAACTTTTTTACCGGCACCTTTCTGTCTGGAAATCGCCTTGTTATTAGATAATCAATTTGGGCGATTAAATCTTCCTTGGAAAGTTTACCGTGATAATACCCTCCAGCATCACAGATACGGCAGCTAACTGGACAACCGTATAATGTGGAGACAATCAAGACCCATTTATCTTCTCTTGGAATTGGAGGTTGAACCGATTCGACAAATTCAATTAATTTCCTATTTTCCGTTTCGGCGATATAGACAATGGCGAGCTTTTCCGTGCCGGCTTTAGCGATTATCCTCATTTTTGCCTTTTTTAATCGTTTGATAAATTTTCATAGCGGCTTTGACCCCGTCTCCAACACAAATTGCCGTCTGACGATAAATTTCGTTTTTAACATCTCCAACTAAATAAAGTCGATGCTTTTTCATCAGATTGTTGAAATTATTTTCAACACTTTTGCCGATAAAGTCAAGACAAGGTTCTCTGCCTATTGCAATCACTACATAATCCGCATAAATCTGAAAAACTTTGTCCTTTAAACTAATTTTACGTCTCTTATTTCCTCCCCATTGATGAAGAAGATGAGGTGGCGGTGAGACACATGTCAAAACTAATTTTTTACCACCCTTTTTTATCTCTTTAATACTTACATTTTTCAGGTAAAAAATACTTTTTGATTTCTGACACCTATCAATAAGTAATGGAATACATTTGGCTTGCTTACGGCGATTTAGGATTAGGACTTCATTCCTTTTAGAAAGAGTGAGGGCATAATCAAATGCCGCATCACCGGCACCGATGATAGCGATTTTATTATTTCGGATGTTTCGGATTGGATAAATCTCGTGAAAGATACGGTCTTTGATGTTGTTTGAAATATGCAAGTCTTGAATTTTTTTTGGTTTCGTTCCCGAAGCGATTACTGCAAAATTGGAAACTATCACTCTCCGATTGGTCTTGGTAAAAAATAACTCCTCCTTACATTTCCGCCTCGATAGAGAAGAATGGTAAGGGTGAAAATCTAATTTTTGAACTTTTTCAAAATTGACTTTAATTCGGATATTTTCCAGTTGCTTTTTGAAGAGTTTTCTGAGGTGCAATCCACTTATTCCTTTAGGAAAACCCGGATAATTCTCCACCCAATTAGCGTTTCGCAAAAGACCGCCGACTTCGTTTTGCTCTAAAACTACAGGGTCAATATTGCATCGCTTCAAATGAATTGCAGTTGCGATTCCGGCTGGTCCAGCTCCAATTATAACTACATCCTTAACTGGGTTCATTTTCAAATAATAAACTATTTATGCAAATCGGGATTTGTTTGCTCAAAACATCTGCTTTCTATACTATCGCTGTGATTACCTCATAATTTAATTAGATATTTCTCATAATCCAGTACAATATATTTTTTACCCTTTTGGATAACCTTATGACCTTCTTGTTCTAAAAGTTTCTTTTGTGCTTCAACTCCACCCGGATATTTATGGTTTATCTCGCCACTGGTTTTTAAGGTCCGCCAGTAAGGGGTAAGATTTTTCTTGCCTTCTTTTGCCATTTCCTCAGCCGCATTTGCCGCAATCCAGGCAAAGATTCCAGTGGTTATCGGACAACCGATAGTAGCGCAATGTCTTTTGGCTAATATTTCACGAATCTGATTTATCGTAATTAGTTTGCCCTTTGGCACTTTTTTCATAATCTCATCTACTTCGATTGGTGCCGGTATAACTACTGTTCCAGTTCCCCATCTTGTGCTCATCTTCCCCTCAATTTTCACCACTTTTGGAAGGTTTTTACTATCAACTAACTTTCCCTGCCAGGGTTTTTTCTTTTTAGTAGCCATTTATACTCCTCGGAATAGCTATCTATTCTCAAATAATTTAACTGCTTGTTTCATCTTTGAAATCACATCCACTTCAAATGGACACCGTTTCATACAGATATCGCATTCGGTGCATTTTGCGGCTTTTGCTTTACGACCTTTAAAATTTTCCCGGCTTAAACGAATTCGCCCGGGAAAATAAAAGTTTAACCTTGACCGGTTTAATATAATACTTTTAGCTGGGCGACCGCACTGAGCCCGGTCAAGCCGGCTTATTACCGAGCCAATATCAATCCCTTGCGGACAAGGTTGACAGTGGTTGCAATAGACACAATTTCCTTTTAACTCTTCCTGAGCATCTTCAATTATCGAGCCGAACGCTTTCTCTTTTTCTGACGCAGGCAGAAATGCCAGGATTTCATTCAATTCTTTAAGATTTCTTGGACCGGGAACCACCGTGCAAACACCTTTTTGCGAGAGCGCATAATTGATACATTGGGTGGTTGTGATTGGGGTTCTTGCCTGATTAAATATCCTGCCGCCGGCAAATATTTTCATTGCCACCAGACTGGTTTTATTTTTAGCGCACAAATGATAAATTTCTTTTCGACCGGGCGTACAATCCCAGGTGATATTAATCGGAAACATCACAACGTCAACTTTCCCGGATTCTAAAGTGCTCTTAATCGCGGGAATTTTGTGACCGCTGACCCCAATAAAACGGGCTTTACCTTCTTTTTTGAAACGGAGCGCTAAATCCATAACCCCGCCTTCTTTCATTACGTTTTCATAAGAGACCATTTCGTTCACCATCTGAATCATCACAATATCAACATAATCGGTTTGAAGCCGTTTCAGTAAATCAAGAAAAAGTTTCTCGTTTTCCTTAACATCTCGGGAAAGACGATAATGACCATTGGTTTCAGCACAACCGATATGCCCGGCAATGATGATTTTATCTCGATGACCTTTAAAAGCAGCCGCTAAATTCTCTCGATATTCTTTAAAGGCAAAGACGACATCAAAGTAGTTAATTCCTTTATTAATCGCCTTATGTATTACTGATACTACAGTTTCTCTTGGCTTCCGATTCAAATATTCAGTTCCTAAACCAATTTCGCTTACATTTAGTCCGGTACGTCCTAATTTCCGATACTTCATGTTATCTGTTAATTTTGGGAACGGTCGCTTTGCATCATTGTTTCAAAAGAGAAAAATCATTTTCTACGACCGTATCATTATCAAAAGCATTTTAAATTTCTTTATCGCTTTTAGGGCATGCGGTTCATTAGCCGGCATTATTATCATTTCACCAACCTTTAATTGGAACGGTTTACCAGAAATGGTGATTTCTACTTCGCCGTCCAGGATATGAACTAAAGCATCAAACGGCGCGGTATGTTCGCTTAGTCCCTGACCTTCATCAAAAGCAAAAAATGTGACAGTTCCGGTCTTCTGATCAATGATGGTTCGGCTGACGATTGAACCATCTTGATAATCGGCTAAATCAACTAATTTTGTTGCTTTTGCGATAAGGCTTTCTTTATTTTTATTCTCCATTTTTACCTCTTTTAATCTATTTGTATATGCCAAAGATAGCCAAAAGTCAAGTAGTTTCTAAGCTCATTGACAAGAAGTATCTGCCGATTAAAATTTTAGGATGAAAAGATTAATATTAATACTTTTATTATTTAATATAGCGATTATTTCTGCACATCAGCCCAGGCTGGTTATGGATAAAGAATTTACCATTGAAAATCCGCTAAAAGTTGAAAATCCAGAAGTCTCCCAAGCATTTTATGGTGTATTAAAAGGCAAGCCAGAATATTATAAGATTTCATCCGAAAAGGATTTTAACCTTTATGTTGGTATCGTGGTGCCCGATAGGAAAGAAACAAGAACCGATTTTTTAGTCGAGATTTCAAGTAAAGATAAGAATATAACGCTTAATGGCGAAACTTTCAAATGGGAAAAGTTCTTTGAACAATTCGCCGGCGATAATTATTTGAAAGGACCAGAGTATGAAGAAAGAGTACTAAAAGGTGAGTACCTAATCAAAGTTTCTAATCCGGACAATCGAGGCAGTTATTCCTTAGTTGTGGGAAAAATCGAAGCGTTCCCGCCCAAAGAGGCAATTAATGCCATCTTCTCATTACCCCAATTAAAGAAAGACTTTTTCGCCAAATCACCTTTTACCGCTTATTTTAATTACATCGGAATATTTTTGTTGGTTATGTTAGTTGTATTAGCCGGGGTGATAGTATTATTGGTCTTTATAATCCGACGAATTAAGCGACCTAAAACACAAATCTTGTGACTAATATAATATTTTAGTTAAGTTGTGTCTCGGCGAGGACTATAATTTAGTAATTCTTTTTGTCGTAATATCAGAACCGACCTGAAATTGAAAGAAATAAGTACCAATTGGGACAACACGGCACTGTGAGTCAGAACCGTCCCAGATGACTTTATGTTCACCTGTAGACAATTTACCTGAAATGAGGGTTCGAATCAGGCGTCCACAAGCGTCATAAATAGCAAGACGGACATTTTCTTCTGAATGCAGAGCGAACTTCATAACAGTTATTGCATGAGTTGGAATAGGGGAGACCTCAATTTTCAAATGATTCATTTCAGATTGGGGGACTTTGGTTTTTATACCAACATTTCCTGCAGTATCCACCATTGTAGCAAAGATGTCATAATTTCCAGAACGAAGGTCTGCCCAGGTAACTAAAAACTCCTCACCATTAGAAGCAATCGCGGGGTCGAGTTGAGAACCCGTATCAGCACAAATCGGAAAACCGCCCGGGTCAAGAACTGTCCCATCCGAGAGAATTCGACAACCGTAAATATTTTGCGCCTCATTCATACCACTCCATACAACAAAATAATAACCACTGCCAAAAGCAACTGCCGCTTCAGAATAACCTTGTTCACTACGGGCAATAAGGATTGGCATTGAATCAAGCATTTCCCCGGAAGCACTGAGTCTTCGACAATATAAGTCTGAGCCATTAAAACCTGGTGTTTCGCCGCACCATACCACAAGATAACCCTGTCCATCTGAGCTAACTGCTAAGCGGTCCAGAAGCAGAGTGTCGCTTGAGAATTCGAATGGCATTGTATCAAGGATTTCACCTAACGCATTAATTCGGGAACCGAGGATGACATTACCACTCAATCTAACGCCCAGCCATGCCACTAAGAATTGGTCTTGGTTAGCTACTACTGCTGGCAAGGTTGAATAATCGCAGGAATCCATTTCGCTCAATATAATACCTGAATCATTTAGGACATTACCATCCAGTGTGACCAGGGTATAATAAACTTGGTCTGGACCATTTCGGCGGTCAGACCAGGCAACAAGATAATTCTGATTATTTAATGCTAAATCAGCAAGGAGTTGGTCATCATTGTAGGCATTGATATCAAAACGGTTGATTACTGTTCCGTCTGGTGCCACCCGGGCACCTTTTACATCACGACCGAATCAGCATCCTTCCTGCCAGATGATCAACCAATCAGCAATGCCAGGACAAACTCTTGGCACCATTTGTTCGGGTCTGCCATTGGCAATAAGGATACCATTCGTGTCCAAAATATATCCATTATTAGTGACTCGGCAGACATAGATGTTGGTTGAGGTGTCGGTGGCTAAGTCACGGGTGTCGGACCAGCCGATAATGAACTGGTTATCTAAATACGCAGTGGTAGGTTGCCATTGGTCGCCATCTTGCTTACTCACTTCAATCCAACCAAAAGCCGATGTTTGCAGAATGAGTAAACCAAGGAACAAGCTATAGAAATTAATCATAGATAATGAAATCTTAATTCTAATTATGGCATTGTCAAATCGAAATCTCATACATTAAGACCAGCCAGATATCCGGTGCTCCAGGCAAATTGGAGGTTATATCCGCCGGAAACGCCATCGATATCCAATATTTCACCTGCCAGATAAAGACCTTTAGCTTTTAGCGATTCCATAGTTTTGGTATTCATTTCATCTAATGACACGCCACCGGCGGTTACCATTGATTCAGCAAAGGAACGGGGTTTTTTGACTGCTAAGTGCCAATTGCTTAATCGTTCAGCCAATAGCTCGGTTTCTTTTTTCGTTATCTGATTGACTTTTGTATTGGGGTTCATTGTTAATTCTTTTAATAATACATGGCAAAGTTTTTTTGGTAAGGTTTCACTTAGTGAATTGACCAACGTTTTTCTGGGTTGGGTTTGCCAGCGGGTTTTCAGTAATTGGCTTAATTCTTTGCTATTATAATTCGGAAGGAAATTGACCAAAACGGTACTATCTGGCTTGGAACAATTTTCTATTATCAGGCGGCTTAGGTCAAGCACTAATGGTCCAGAAATCCCGAAATGAGTAAAAATAAGTTCGCCAGTTTGGTAGGCAATCATTTTTCCTTGAGCCGTCAGCGTTATCTTTACATTAGCTTTAACCCCCTGAAGTTCTTTGAACCAGTTACCGGCTAATTCTAGCGGGACCAATGCCGGTCGTGGCTCAATAATGCAATGACCTAGCCGCCGGGCAATATCATATCCATCACCAGTTGAACCTAATTGCGGATAACTCTTGCTACCAGTTGTCAGAACCACTGAGTTCGACTGGTATTTATTTTTATTGGTGATAACTTGCCAGCCTTGAACAAATGGGGTCAATCCAAAGACCTGCTCTTCTAAACTATTTTTAACTTTTAATCTGGCGGCTTCCCGGGTGAGTGCGTCAACGATGGTCGATGCACGATTAGTAATCGGAAAAACTCTTCCGTCTTCTTCAATTTTCAGACTAACCCCGACTTCTTCAAAAAATACTTTAGTATCAGGATAAGAAAATCGGCTCAAGATATTATGTAAACATTTAGTGTTTTCACCGTAATATTTATCCGGAGCGGTATTGATATTGGTCAGATTACAACGCCCATTACCAGTGACCAGAATTTTGCGCCCCAGCGATTTATTTTTTTCAATAATCAGTATTCTGGACGGTGTTGGTTTTTCCCGTGCTGCGGAAATAGCCGCAATCAAACCTGCTGCACCACCACCGATAATAATAGTCTGATATTGATTATTTATGATAAATTATTCCTCAATTATTTTAGTTTTTAAAATATTAATAGAAATCTAAAAAGAAAAGGCAAGGAAAGTAAAAACTCTTATAAAATCCTTGGTTCGCCAAATTGAGGATGTTTATGTTTTTTATGCTTTTTAAGCCGGGCTAAGGCTTCAATATATGTTTTATCCTTTTTGGACCATTCTATGAGTTTTGTACAGGGGAACTCTCTACATTCATTACAAAAATCTAACCGTTTCTCTTCAATACAGCATTGGCGTATTTTGCAGTCTTTATTCCACAGATCTTCTTTATCCCCCCTACATCCCTTGCAGTGAACGTCGCGCGGGTCGACAAAAAGGTTATTTACCTTTTTCATCCAATTGGCGAGTTGGCTAGCTAATGCCGTGTTGTTGGTTGCAGCATAAATTTCGCATTTACTGCAGTCCAAACCGCAAGCGCCAATTAGAAAAAGTTCTTTCTTCATATTCACCACCTCTTTGGTTCATTTGAATACTTTGATATTCTTGCAACGCTTAGGTATATAATTTGATTTAGATATATCAGTATTAACATAGCTACCAGTTTAGAATTAAACCTAAATTACTCCATAAAAATATTAATTCTAAATAGGATATTGTCAATAGCCAAATCTCATAACTTTGAAATATTTGACCGGGTTGGATTTCTTAACTATAAAGAGGTATAGAGGGTAAAGATATTTAGCCTTCAGCACTTGGCTAAAATTCTTTCAGCTAAATCATGCCGACGCTGAGAATATTTACTGCCACTTGTCGCCCGTTTTAAGTATCGCTCACATAAGGGTGCAGCATAGCGCATTTCTTCGATTGCCGATTTAAGCTCAATTTCATTTAAAGCAAGCAGAGTATAAAAAAATGGAAAACGACGCCATTCGCCATTACCCAGACGGTATGTTTTCAATTTTTTCATCCCAGCGGCAAGTCTTTGTTCTTTTTTATCCAGTCCGCCGACCACAATATTCCGCCAGTAGGAAGCCGAACAGATGCCGCAACAATACATGCCATGCACTTTCCATTGAGTCTCATACTCCCTTAGCCTTTTTAACATACTAAGGTTGGCGCGATTCAAGGCATTTTTAACATTCGCATCCGGAACATTCAAGAGTATCATGGCTCGGCATGCCTCTTCGCCCAGAATATGACTGGTTGCGGCATTGGACCGAACTGATTCACCAGTGAAAACTTTTACTACTCGTTTGAAATCCTTATCGGTTGGTGCAAACATACTTGCATATGAACCCGGTTTACCGCGCCGACTCGCAATCCATTTTGCCGCTTCTAATTTTTGAGTCTTTGTTAATTTATGTCCATAGAAAAAAGCTTCATTTATCGCATCAAGCGTCCCGGCTAAGCTGTTAACGCTAAGTATTTTCATCGCCGCCTCCTTTAAAGGAGATAAACCTATCGCTGCACTACCAGTTTCTGGGTGCGGTTCAGGTTTTTACTTCTAAGTTTTACGAAATACAAGCCAGTTGGTAACTTGCTTAGGTCAACTAATAGGGGAGAGCAGGAAATTGATATTTCTTTTACCTTCTGACCTGACACATCATAGAATTCAAGTCGCTGAGCTGATTTTAAATCCGCCGGGAATCTTACTTCAAGCAGACCGAAGCATGGGTTGGAACTGATTTGGAATTCACTAAGTTCATCATTTCTTATTTCTTCGATTCCGACGCCATATCTCACCTTAGCTCGAATCAAGTGGTCTGCCGCATCCATACCCCAGGGTGTGCGCCAACCCGAATCAGGGAAATACCAGAATTGACGGGATACTGAATCAAACGCTTGGTCTGTGCCGAATACCATATCCCAAACATTTTTCTGAAAGAAGCAGATGTAGAAATCACCGCTGGTAATTGTAACTGGACTAGTCAAGTCGTAGTCCTTGAAACCCGGTTGGGTACGAGGGGGAATATCGAGCCGCGCTCATTGTAAAGGACGGTTCCAGGTAATCCGGATGGACCGTCATCGTCATAAATGCGCATGTAGATTTGTGTTCCGTCGTCATAGTTGATTTCGGCTCGTGTGCCAACAATTTGACACGGATATTCACGCGGCGTGAACTTAACCGCTGCACCGAATGAATCGCGGTCTGAACTCCACCAGGTCCGGTGTGTGCCGTCATCATAGGCAATCGTTTCCTGAGCCGTAGTATCAAATCCTAATGGTTGAATAAAAGAAGCTGAACAAATAGTAGGTATTAAAGAGATAATAGTCAGCCCAGAAAATAAATATTTTAAAAATCGTTTCCTATACACCTTCCTCTCCAAATTAATACACTAAGCTGCTCGTAATCTTAATTGTAATTATGTTGTTGTCAATCAGCAGACATATATTCTATTTGGACGTGCTTGTCCTTTTATTCTTAGTAATTATTAATCGGGTAATTAGGTAAGCTATGACAAGACTGATTAAACTTGTAACAACATCCAACCAATCGAAGGTGTATTTGACCCTTGCCAGAATGCCCGGGCGCGGCAGAAGCTGGGCGAATTCTAATCCCAAAGCGATGACACCGGCAACAATCGATGCCTGAATTAGAGTCAATCGTGATAATTTACCTGTGCTGGATAAAATCAAAAAGAATAAACCAGCTGGACCAAGAAAACTTGGGGCGACTCCAATCATAGTTTTGTTAGCCCCTATATCCACCCAACGTATTGCTTTCACTGGTATAATTAGCAGTAAACAGATTGTCCTAATCCACCCGTACAAACGTTTCACTTTTTTTGTCTGGATTCGATTCACTGAGTCTATCGATTTATTGTCGGTCACATCAACGTACCGAAATCTTAATTCTAATTATTGTGTTGTCAATATTTATGTAAGCGTTAGCTGTAAAAAACTTACATTGATTACGGCGCTATGAAAAGAGATTACGGAGATAAAGAATTTGCCTTATTATGATGTTTATTGGTAAAATCCAAAGTTTGGTTAGGGGTTAATTTAGTAAGTAATATAGAAGACAGTAACCTAAACCGTTAACCGAGGCGCTCCGTATGTAACTCCCCAATTTACTCCGTAGGTCGTTCCCGAAGTAATCCCCTAAGTAGCCCCCAGAGTGACTCCGTAAATAACTTAGCAGGCAACTATCTAACCTGCTCCCTAAGCTACTGAGGGAGCTACCCCGTAGGCTACCCCCTATACCGCTCCCTAAGCCGTGTGGGGGATAACCCACCCCTAGGATAGGGCTAGGTGGCTGTGCAGAAAATATATAAAGATGCACCCTCTCCCCTTAATAATTCTAAACCATTCTACATATTCACCCCAACCCCATCTTTTCTCACTTCTCTATTCCTCAGCCTGCTTACTTT
>Ga0315296_10000689_pt1 | contig 30310 bp, 25 predicted proteins | sample YL17G14_18_MG_FD_203921 | JGI IMG/M metagenome (GOLD analysis project Ga0315296, IMG submission 203921) | Sediment microbial communities from Yellowstone Lake, YNP, Wyoming, USA - YL17G14_18 | ecosystem: Environmental > Aquatic > Freshwater > Lake > Sediment | place: USA: Wyoming | collected... | reverse complement strand
CGTATGTCACTGGTAACCGAAATGCCAACATGAACCCCTTGACAAGCGGAGCGCTTTCATAGATGAGCGACAGCGAAGAATCTTGGCCCCGCTCAGGGTGACAGAAAAGCGTCTAACCGAACAGTATTGTGGCTAGACCGGCACTGCGGAATCCGGCGTGGCCGCGCTCCGCGTCACCGCTTGGCGCGCCGGGCATAGCCACGCTATATGTATTCCCGACTTCGCCCGGCCGCGCAACATTAGTCTTTGCGCGCCTGGCTACTGCTCGCGGGCGGCGCTGGCGAGTTCGGCCGCGGCTTGCGCCAGCGGCTCCGGCCAGTAGCGTTCCTTCGCGAGATACTTGGGGTCGCCAACTTTGGCGTCGGCTGCGATGGCCTTGCGCGCCTCCCCCAGGGCCTTCTGGTCATCCTTTAGCATCTTCAACGATACGGCCAGGCCCATGTGTGACTCGGCGTGATCCGGCTCCTTGGCGAACACCTTTTCCCATCGCTGGACGGCGCCTGTGAATGCGTAGCGGCGCCCGGATAGTCGCGCGAGTTTCATCGCGCGCTGCGGCTCAAGCGCCAAATCTCTCCAGCCCTGCTGCTTCATCACCTCCTCAAGCACCCAGCCAGGCACCTGCCCGCGCACCTGGGGCAGGCGCGTGACCCGATAACTCAGATCCGCGCAGAATGCGACGTTGAAGGCCGCAAGGTCTTGGTCCTTGGGATCTTCCACCCTCAGGTGCGCCATCACAATCTCCGCCGCGCCGGCGGGCTTCTCCACGTCGGCCTTCAGATCGTCCAGTGACACGGCCTGGGTGCGCTGGGAAGCCGTTTCAGCGACTTCCCGGGCGGTGGTGATCGTGTTTCTCAGAATGGGGCAGCCCGACAGCAAGGGAAGGACAACGGGGAGGAGGAGAAGTCGCAGCATTAGAGAGCGCATCATTGCAGGAGCCCTCCTGGCGGCGCGGCATGGCGTCGCTGTGCTCTATTCGAGCCGCGCGCACTATCTCCTGCGGCAATCCCGCGACAGCGCTTTCGCGCCCGTGCGGCACAGTGGGAAACCACTCACCACTGGCGGCATGGCGAGCGTGGCACGCTTCTTGCGCGTGGGGCCAGTAGAGTCAAAGGCGGAGGTGGTGAGAAGTGGCGCGAGGGATTGTGAATCGGGCGGTCGGTGGGGTGCTCCTGGCTTTGTACATCATACTCGTCGGCGGCTGTGGCACCGGCGGTCAGTCGCCTCAGGCTTTCTCCGGCAGCGTCAAGGGCGCGGTGCTGGACAGCAGGAGCGGGGCGCCGGTGGCGGACGCGAGCGTGCGCATCGGCTCCATCATCGCCCATGTGGACAAAGAGGGAAAGTTCGTGATGGTCGTGCCGCTCGGCAGCCAACAGCGTTCTGTTACGGCCGATGCCTACGAGACGTATTCCGATACCATCGCCGTAGCGGCCGCTGATAACGACCTCGGCGCGGTGTACCTCTTCGAGTTGCCGCCGCCGCCGCCGCAGTTCTGACGTCACTCGGACCGATGTTGGCGCGCACCAGCGAGGATCGGCGGCCGTCTTGGTGCTAGCCGCAAACCCCATTGTCGGCCACCACCTGGTCGCGCACCGATGCACCCGCTTTGACACGCACCGATCCCCCAAGGATCGAGCGCCACACCTCGGCGTCCGCCTCGATGATGACGCTGTCGAGCAAGATGCTCTCGGTCACCCTCGCGCCCGCGCCGATGACGCACCCGCGGCCGCAGGAGACACACGGGCCCACCACTCCACCGGGCTCGATGCGCAAATCGCCGGCCGCGATGACCGACGGCGCGACATTGGGGGATGACAGCGCCGGGCGATTGCGGCAGAGCAGATAATGGTTCGCTTCGAGCATGTCGGCGGGGGTGTTGACGTTCAGCCGCCACTCGTCGAGCACTTCGTAGGCTACGGTTCGGTGGTGGGTAATGAGATGCTGGATGGCGTTGGGAAGCTCCAGTTCGCCGCGGCTCGTCGGCTCAATCACGCTCAGGGCTTCGAAGATCTGGGGCTCGAAGATAAACATTCCGGCGCTGGCGAGGTCCGATGGCGGATGGTCGGGCTTCTCCACTATCCGTCGGATAGTTGGTCCCTGCAATTCGACGACGCCGTGACGCCGTGGGTCCAACGCGTGGAAAAGAGCGAGGGTCGCGACGGCCCTCACTTCGCGGTGGGGGCGGAGCAAATGCGCCACGGGCCAGGTGGTCAGGTTGTCGCCGAAGATGCAGAAGAAGGCTTCGTCGCCGATGGCATTGCGGACCGCGTTGAGAGCATGCCCGGTGCCCCGGGCTTCGTGCTGAACAGCATAGATCAGATCGCAGCCGCGAAACTGAGGGCCGAAGTATTGCCTCACCTGCTCGCTGTTGGGGGGCACCAGAACGATGATTTCGCGTACGCCCGCAGCCGCGAGCTGATCCAGATTGTATTCCAGCAAGGGCTTGCCGGCGATGGGCAGCATCGGCTTGGGCCGCGTCGCCGTGAGCGGCATTAGCCGCACCCCGCTGCCGGCGGCGAGCACCACGCCTTTTGACGGAGGACGTTCCATGTCACCGGCTGGCGGCGGTGATGGTCGCCATCAGCTCGTCGAACGTGGCGCGGGCCTCATCGGGCGATGAGAGAGATTCCGTCTGCACGTTGAAGTTGCCGTCCCACCGGTTGTAGCGCACCAGGAGCTTGATGCGGTCATTCCATGCGGCAACTACCGCGTCATCCGTCTCCAGGTAATCCAGGTGCGGGCAGCGGGCGCTGAAGATTTCACGCACGCGAGGGGCGACGCGAGTCTCGAACGCGCGCTTGCCCCGGCCGAAGGGGCTGCGGCGCTTGCAGATGGTGGTGGTGGGCAGCGAGGCGATGAATTGCGATAGCGTTTGCCCGCGTGCTTTGAGCGCCGCCGTGATGCGCACCATCATCGCCGCCGTCATGATGCCGTCGCTGTAAATCAGGAAGTCGGGGAAGATGTAGTGCCCATTGGGCACGCCCCCGAAGCTCGCCTTGCTGCGCTGCACCCGTTCCGCGACGAAAGGATCGCCGACCGGCGAGATGATTACCCGGTATCCCCGCGCGCGCAATTCACCTTCCACCATCAGCGATGAATCGAGGGTGATGACGCGCGGCCGGCGCTTATCCCCGCACTCCAGCGCCAGCGCCAGCAGCACCAGGTCGTCGGGCAGGTATGCGCCGGTATCGTCCACGATCACCGCCCGGTCCGCATCGCCATCGAAGGCGACACCGATATCGAAACCTCCATCGCGGACCAGTTGCTGCAACGCCTGGACGTTATCCGACTTGGGCTCCGGGTTCACGTATGCGCCCTTCGAATCCAGGAAATAGGGGTGGAGCCGCTCGTTGATACTCCGACGCTCGCATCCGAGCCGGTCCAGCAACAGCGGCATCACCAGGTTGGCGAGCCCGAAACGGCCGTCAATCGCAACCCGCACCCCGCCCTGGGGCGCGGCTTCGGCTGCGGCCTCCTCGATATAGCTCTGGATAATCTCGCTCGCATCGCAAAGCTCGTAACCATCGAGGCGCGCGTCCCCATCCGTCTCCAGCCGCTTGCTGTCCGCGAGCACATCCGCCAGCAGGCGATCCTCAACCTCCGGCTTGACGACTGCGCCCGAGCTCTCGAAGAATTTGAGGCCGTTGTACTCCGGTGGATTATGGGAGGCGGTCACCACCAGCGCGCCATCGCCCAGACGGCTTGCGGCATAGGCTGCCACCGAGGTCGGTAAGCAGCCGACGTCCTTGACCTTGCATCCGGAGCGCAGCAGCCCCTGGGCGGCAAAATGCTTCAAGCTGGGGCTGGAGTAGCGATGATCGGATGCGACCAAAACCACGGGCGCGCCCGGCCCGGTGCGCTCGCAATAGTAATTGCCGAAATTGAGCCCTGCCGCGTAGGCTATGCCGTGCGTAAGCTGCCGGTCATAGACTCCCCGGAAGTTGTACATGAGGTGCCGCGTCGGCGCGCAGGGCGTCGAGCGAATCGCGCGAGCGCCTTGCCGCCGCGCAGCTTTGGCGGCGACTCTGGTGGTGGGCCCTGCTGCCATCGGCAAACCTCACCTGCCGCCGAAACGCCAGGGGCGCTGAAACGGCAGGTCTTCGCCTTCAGTTGAGGACTATGATAGTGCGGTTGGAGAAGATATGCAGCAAGAAACGTACCAGATTCGCGCAAATTCGCGATTAAGCACCTGGACGGAGCGGAAAGCGAACATGCCCGGCGGCTCCTTCGTCATCCCGTGTCTGCAACGCGGGTAATAGCAGCCTACATGCGTATCGCGTGGCTCACGGAGACGCGAAGATCAGCGCGCGGCCAGGGATGCTGTCAGCTTCAGCCGACATACCGTTCAACTGCTGATGGGCTGCATGGCTGCCGCCCTGCGCCGACGTCCCACCAGGCAGGTGTGACCTTCTTTCGTTGGTATGGTACCACGCCAGCCCGCCTCGATCCGCCTCAAAACGGGCAGGGACAGAGAGGCTGTTGCACAATCCGCCCAGGCGTAACTGAAGGCGCATTCGCGGGGCTGAGATTCCACGCTTCGCGCTCCGCGCTGCGCGGTTAGGTCGCTCCGCGACCGCCGTGGCGGCCCGGAGGCCTAGCCACTCTGAATGACATGCGCGCAGGCATGCGAGTCTGCGCGACTGAATTGTGCAACAGCCTCCAGAGCCCCGCCCCTACCAGGTTTGCGTGCATACCAACGCTCCGAGGTCACGCCCGACCAGGGCACGCCTGGTCAACGATTCGGGGATTTGATAGAATCACCGTGAGAGGCGCCCTGATGCCCAACCGCGAGCCAGTGCAGACAATCGAGACCGCGGCCGCCGCGGGGCTTTCTCCCTCGGACCGGCGTCTGCTGGAGCGGGCGGCAAGTGACCTTAAGGTCGCCGCCGACCTGGCGCACGCGGACCTGCTCATCCTGTGCCCAACGGAAAAGGCTGGACAGTTAGTGGTGGTGGCGCACGGGCAGCCCTCGACCGCGCATTCCCTCTATCCGCGCAGGCGCAGCGGCGATTTGGTGACGGTCGAGCGCGACTCAGCGATGTGGCGGAGCTTGAAGCGCGGCCGCCCGGCGCGAGAGATGGAAGGCTTGCTCGTCAGCGGCGTACCCGTGGAAGAGCGGGTCACACCGATGCGCAATCGCAGCGGCGATCTCATCGCAGTGCTTGACATGCACCGCAGCGCCTATTACCGGCGGCCGGCGCGGCGCCGCAACCCGGTGCTGCGAGATGTCGCCGCCAGGCTCAGCACCATGCTGTTTGCGGACACCATTGACCCGGCGAGCATGGAGAAGCTGATCCACGCGGGCGACGGGATCGTTGTGTACGACAAGACCGGCGCTATCGTGTATGCTGACGCGCGGGCGCGCGCCATCTACCGCAAGTTGGGGCTGCACAAGGTGGTTGGGTCGCGCCTGGATGAACGCAGAATGCCGGGCGCTGCGGTGCTGAAGACGAATCGCTTTCGCATTCACAGCGAGCTTGAGATTCAGGTGCGGGACGCGGTGATCATCAAGCGGGTGATTCCGCTGGGCGCGGCCGGCCGGGACCGCGAGCAGTTCGCGGTAATCTGCGATGTCACCGACCTGCGGCGCCGCGAGCGTCAGCGCCTGGTCAAGGCGGCGGTGGTTCAGGAGATCCATCACCGGGTCAAGAACAACCTCCAGACCATCGCCAGTTTGCTGCGCCTGCAACTGCGCCGCGCCTCCAGCGAGGTGACCAAGCGCGCGCTGCGCGAGAGCGTCAACCGCATCCTGAGCATCGCGACGGTGCATGATTTCCTGAGCCGCGAGGGCACGGAAGCGGTGGATATGAAGGAGCTCGGCGCGAGCCTGCTGCACTCGGTGCTCAACAGCCAGGCGGCGGCGCAGGTGCGCTCTCAGGTGAGCGGTCCCCATGTGTCCATCGGCGCGGCCCAGGCGACGCCGCTGGCGCTCGCGGTCAACGAACTGGTGCTGAACGCGGCGGAGCACGCCTTCCGCGGCCGAGCGCCGGGCCAGGTGAACCTCAACCTGTGGCGGGAGGGCAATAACCTGGTGCTCGAGGTGCGCGATAACGGGGTCGGGCTGCCACCACGTTTCTCCCTTGACGCAAGCCCAAACCTGGGGTTGCAGATTGTGCGCACCCTGGTGACCCAAGATCTGAAAGGCCGCTTCGAGATGGGCAGCGATGACGGAACGTGGGCGCGAATCGTTGTGCCGTTGGAAAGGGCGGAGGAGGCACATGAGCAAGCTGCGGGCGCTGATCGCGGATGACGAATCGGTCATCCGCATGGACGTGCGCGAGATGCTGACCGAAGCGGGACACCAGGTCGTGGCGGAGGCGGCGACCGGCGATGAGGCGGTGGCGAAGGCGCGCTCCGAGCGGCCGGACATCGCCATCGTGGACATCAAGATGCCGGGGATGGATGGGATTGAGGCGGCGCGAGTGATGATCGAGGAGGAGATCTGCCCGGTGGTGCTGCTGACCGCTTACGATGACCCCGAGCTCGTTGCGCGCGCCAAGGAGGCGGGGGTCTTCGGCTATGTCACCAAGCCGTTCGAGGAACGCGACCTCTTCCCCGCGATCGAGATCGCGCGCAGCCGCTATGAAGAGATTCGCGGGCTCAGGCAACAGGTGAGCAGCCTGGAGGAAGCGATCGCTACGCGCAAAGTCGTGGAGCAGGCCAAAGGCATTCTGATGGAGCAGCACGGGCTGACGGAACGCGAGGCCCACCGCCGCATCCAGCAGGAGAGCATGAACCGGCGCAAGTCCATGCGCGAGATCGCGGAGGCTGTCATCCTGGCGGCGAACATCGCGGGAGGTAAGGGCTGACGCTGCCGCGAACCGGAACCCGTCAGACGCTCGAAGCCTCCGGCGCATGTCATTCTGAACGCAGTGAAGAATCTTGGTTCGGCATGAGCAGACGACGGATTCCCATCGCGAGCATTGCGACAATGACGCTGTGAATTGTGGGGGCTCCATGACCACCGACCGCTTCGATCACCCCACATACCTCATATGCCCGGAGCTCCGCAAGCTCTTCGGCAATGCGTTTAACATCTACGACCCGCAGGGGCAGCTTGTCCTATATGCCTACATGGGGACGTTGCGGGGATTGCAGAATGCAGACATCCGGCTCTACACCGCCGAGGACAGGCAGATCGAGGTCCTGCTCATCCAGGGGCGGGACCACATTGACTTCCTGGGAACCTACGATGTGACGGACGCCGCGACTGGCCAGAAGATCGGCGTCCTGGAGAGGAGAGGGTTTAAGTCCGTGGTCAGGGACGAATGGGTCATCATGGACGCGGAGGATCATAGAATCGGCGTCATCAGAGAAGACAGCATGGTTCTCGCTCTGCTGCGGCGGTTCCTGAAGGCCCTGATCCCGCAGACCTATTACGCCGAGATCGGCACCAGCCAGGTTTGCACGTTGAAGCAGAACTTCAATCCCTTCGTGCTGAAGCTCACAGTTGACTTCTCGCAGGACCGGAGTCGAGTGCTGGATAGACGACTGGGCCTCGCCGCCGGGGTCCTCTTGTGCGCGATTGAGGCCAGGCAGGGCTAGAGGCCATTTCAATACTCGTCGGGACGAGACCCTTCGCTGGCGCTCAGGGTGACAATACCGGTGGTGGCCGCTTGGCATGTCATTCAGAGCGAAGCGAAGAATCTCTGTCACGCCTTTTGAAATGGCCTCTAGGCCTTGCGGCGTGCTGGGATGAAGGCCGGATAGGTCGGCGGGCGTTACCTTCACGCCGGTCCGGTTTTTTCGGCGGGGGCTTGAAGGGATGACGCGCTTCAGGTAGAATAGCGCAGTTGGAAGTAGGGCCGTGGCCCGACGGCGCGGTCGGGCTAGGGAACCACAGTGGGTTCGAGACGAAGGCGTCTCGGTGCGTTTGGCATCGAGGCGCTTTTTTGCTTGCGGGACGCGTAGGCTTGGGTTTACCGGTCATTCCTCTCCCTGGCAGGGAGAGCCGTGGTGCGTCAGAACCCGGCAGCGGCGCCCGCGAGGATCGTCGCGCCGAACATCAACCAAACGGAGGGAGAAGAGAGATCATGCCCTGGTACAACGAGAACTCAAGGTCAACGAGCGGCACCGCCCTGCGGGCGCGCGATGCGACGCCAATCAGCGGGATGTGCCCCCTGTGCATCCGCGAATGCACGGTGCTGTGCGAGATCAGCAAGTCGGCTTTTCGTGGGCGCGAGGTGCTCTATCCTAGCCCCGAGATGTTCGGCCACAGCACCGCCGCCTCGAACAAGGACTACCTGCTCAACTGGTCCGACATCCAGATCCAGGTGGAGGTGCTGGGCGCGGAGGGCGTCGAGGGTGACCCGGATCATGCGACTTTTCCCAACGTTGACCTCTCGACCACCGTCGGCGGCGTGCCGCTGAAGATCCCGGTGATCCTCGCGGGCATGGGCTCCACCGATGTCGCCACCCGCAACTGGGAGTCGCTCGCGGCCGGCGCGGCTATCAGCGGCACCATCCAGACCGTCGGCGAGAACGTCTGCGGCATGGACGCCGAGGCGACCTATAACGGGCAAGGCCGCGTCATCGAGTCCCCGAACTTGCGCTGGCGCATTGCTTCTTATCGCAAGTTCTGGGACGGCGTGCACGGCGACATCGTGGTGCAGACCAATGTCGAGGATCAGCGCGCGGCGGTGGACCTCTACGCGCTCAAATCGCTGGGCGTGAACATCATCGAGCGCAAGTGGGGCCAGGGCGCCAAGGCGATCGGCGGCGAGGTGCGCGTGGACAGCATCGAGAAAGCGCTTATGCTCAAAGAGCGCGGTTACATCGTGCTGCCCGATCCTGCGGATCCAGCGGTGCAGGATGCGTTCAAGGACGGCATCTTCCGCACCTTCGAGCGCCACAGCCGCGTCGGGTTCCCGCAGGAAAAGGGCTTTATCGAGGACATCGCGTGGCTGCGCGAGAACGGCGCCAAGAGGGTCTTCCTCAAGACCGGCGCGTACAACGCGGCGGTGGTCGCGTTCACCCTCAAGTGCGCGTCACAGGCGAAGATAGACATGCTGACTTTCGACGGCGCCGGCGGCGGCACCGGCATGAGCCCGGTGCCCATGATGAACGAGTGCAGCACGCCCACCCTTTACCTGCTTGCCCAGGTGCTGGAGGGCTGCCGCATCCTGAGGCAGAAAGGTAAGCACGTTCCCGATATCGCCTTCGCCGGCGGCTTCGTCAATGAGACCCAGATCTTCAAGGCGATCGCGATGAGCAATTTCGGCGATGGCCCGTTCGTTAAAGCGGTAGCCGTCGGTCGCTCGCCGCTGACCGCGGTCATGAAGTCGGACTACTTCGTCCAGCTCCACCGCGAAGGAAAGCTGCCGGGCAGTTTCACTAACCTCTATGGCGATGACCCCAACCATTTCTTCATGGCCAGCGCGGAGTTGCGCGATAAGTACGGGGACCAGGTGGGCACTGATATACCATGGCCGGCGGTGGGTTTATACAGCTACCTGGTGGATCGCATCGGCGTCGGATTGCAGCAGCTCATGGCCGGCTGCCGCAAGTGGCGGCTCGACTTGCTCGACCGCAGCGACCTCATGGCGCTCACCGAGCGCTGCGCCAAGGTCATGGGGCTGCCGCTGCCCGAAGAGGCCGGCCGCGATGCATTCCACCGCATCCTGGATTCTTGAGCCACAGTAAACCCTGTCGTCCGCAGGGCGCCCCGACGCATCGGGGCGCCCTTGCCATTTGCAGGGAACGCCCTTGGCGCGAGCGAACCGTCGGACCCTAGAGGCAGGACTTGCAGCGCCGACGCACAGCTTGACGATCGAGGGTACCCAAATGCCGACAGATTTGCGAACAGATACGAGCTCGACCCCGGATGAGGAGATGAGGGAGGCCATGCGGCGCGCCGAGGTCGGCAACGATGGCTTCGGCGAAGATCCCACCGTCAACCGCTTGCAGGAGATGGCCGCCGCGCGCCTGGGCAAGGAAGCGGCCCTCTTCGTCCCCAGCGGCACCATGGCGAACCTCGTCTCTGTCATGGTTCTGTGCGAGCGGGCTGATGGTTTGGTTGCTGGCCGCGACTGCCACATGCTGACATTCGAGCGCGGCGTCGTGCCGCTTGCGGGTGTCGTGCCCCTCGTGGTTCGCGATGAGGACGGCTCACCGGATATTGGCGAAATCCGCGCGATTCTGGGCCGGCGCAGCTTCGTGCGAGCGAAAGTCCTGGCGCTCGAAAACACGCATAATTTCGCTGGCGGCGTGGCTCTCGATTGCGCAAAAATGCAAATCTATGCCGACCTCGCGCACGAGCACGGGCTCAAGCTCTATGTGGATGGAGCGCGGATATTCAACGCCGAGGTCGCCTTGGGGACGCCGGCGGCGGAGCTATGTCGCGAGGCTGACTTGGTCTCGTTCTGCCTGTCGAAGGGGCTAAGCGCGCCCATCGGCTCTGTCATTGTCGGCAGCGAGGAAAGCGTCCGCCGCGCGCGAGAGATGCGTTGGCTGCTCGGCGGACAAATGCGCCAGGCGGGGGTTCTGGCGGCCGCGGGGATCGTCGCCCTGGAGAAGATGATTGGGCGGCTGGCGGAAGATCATCGGAGGGCGCGCCGCCTGGCCGACGGGCTGGCGGGCATTGCCGGACTGCGCGTCGAGCCGCCGCAGACCAACATGGTGCGCGTTCACATCGAGCGCGAGGGCATGGATGCCAAAGCATTCGCCGACGGCATGGCTGCGCGCGGCGTGCTGGTCATCAACTACAGCGCCACCATCGTTCGCATGTGCACCTATCGCGACATCAGTGACACGGATATTGACACCGCCATTGCGGCCGCGCGGCAAACGATGGCCGAAGCGTGAGCGGCGCCCTTCGCCGAGAGGTAGCGGAATCCCGACTGGGGAACTCTAATCAAGGAGCACTGGTTTGCCGCGGGTGGTGGTAATCGGCAGCATCAACATGGACCTCGTGGTGCGAGCGGAACGCTTGCCGCGGCCCGGCGAGACCGTGCGCGGCACAGAGTTCCGTACCATCCCGGGCGGAAAGGGCGCCAACCAAGCGGTAGCCGCGGCGCGCCTCGGCGCCGAGACGCACATGGTCGGGCGCGTGGGTGACGACGACTTCGGCCAGCGCCTGCGCCAGAGTCTCGCGGACAGTGACGTGCACCTCCAGTATGTCACCGCCGATCGAGAGCATCCGACCGGCACCGCGATGATCGTAGTCCAGGAAACGGGTGAGAACAGCATCGTCGTCGCGGGCGGCGCAAATGACGCGGTCGGCCCGGCGGATGTGGAGGCGGCGGCGGCGGCGATTGAGGGGGCGGACGTGGTGCTGCTGCAACTGGAGATCCCGCTTGATGCAGTGAGGGCGGCGATGGAGGCCGCGCGAAGAGCAAAGGTAAAGACGATACTGGATGCGGGACCAGCGACCGATGTGCCGGAGGAAATCTGGCGCCGGCCCGACGTGCTTTCGCCTAACCGGGTGGAAGCGGAGGCGCTGCTTGGCCATCCAATCGCTAGCGCCCTTGAGGCGGCGCGCGAGTTTATGGCGCGCGGGGTGGCAGCGTCTGTGGTAAAATCAGGGTGTCAAGGCTGCGCCTGGGCATCATCCCAGGGGTCGGAGCACATCTCGGCCATCGCGGTGCAAGCCGTTGACACTACCGCGGCGGGCGATGCTTTCACCGCCGCCTTGGGGGTAGGGTTGGCGGAAGGGCAGGAGCTGGCCGCCGCCGCAAGGTGGGCGAACTTTGCCGGCGCGCTGGCGGTGACTCGCTTCGGCGCCCAGCCCTCGATGCCGACGCGCCGGGAACTTCAAGACTTCATTACGCGCAGGGTTTAAGAGATGGCGATCGAGATCTGGCCCTCAATTATGTGCGCCGATTTTGGCCGTCTGGCGGAATCCCTAGGTTGTCTGGAGCAGGCCGGCGCCGACGGGATTCACCTGGACATCATGGATGGACACTTCGTCCCCAACATCACATTCGGGCCCGTGGTCGTGGAGGCCATTCGCGCAGCGACGAAGCTGCCGCTCGAAGCCCATCTGATGATCGCGAATCCGGATCGCTATATTCGGGACTTCGTCAGCGCCGGGGCGGACATCATAACCGTCCACGCCGAGGCCACGTTTCATCTCCAGCGCAGCCTGCAATCAGTGGTGGACGCGGGAGCGCGCGCCGCGGTGGCGCTGAACCCGGCGACGCCGCCAAGCGCAATCGAATACGTCCTGGATGACGTGTCCATGGTCTTGGTGATGACAGTCAACCCCGGCTTCGCGGGACAGGCATTGGTGCGCTCAGCGCTGCCCAAGATAGATCGGATACGCGAGATGATTCGGGAGCGAGGGCTCGAGGTGCGCATTGCGGTTGATGGACATGTGAGCCTAGACACCGCTCCCGACATGGCGCGCCGGGGCGCGCAAATCCTGATCGGCGGTCGCTCGGGGCTATTCCTGCCGGACCGGACCCTGGCCCAGGCGATGAACCAACTTCGCGCCGCCCTGGCGGCGGTCGCCGAATGAGAGGAGCCGATGGTGCCAACTGAGCAGCCGGAGAGAGCTGCGGAGAGAAGCGAACCCGAAGCTCCGCGACAGGAGCAGGGAGGCATTGACTTCTCGCGCTACCGCATGAATCCGGTGGAGATCGAGGAATCGAAGGAGACGGCGCGGGCGGTGCCCCGCCGCATCAGCGTATTCTTCCTGGTGCTCCTGATAATTGCCGGCGCGGTCATGACCATCGTGTTGTGGAACCGGCAGGCGGCGGAAGTCGCGCCGCCAGAGTCGCTGGACCCCGCAGTGCGCGAACGCGCCCAGGAGTTCACAGACAACGTCACCAAACGTATCCAGTCCCTCCAAGGGTACGTGTACGACGTTGACTACAAATCCCCGACCGAAGTGGACATCTTCATCAGCCCCAGCGTTCTGGACAAGTCGGGCGCCGAGCGCGCAATTACCGACGAGGAGGTCCAGCGAGCCACGGAGCGGGTGGTCAAGGAGTTCCGGGGCTACGCGCCCCATAACCGACATCTGACGGTCAGGGCTCTCGTGGTCGAGCACGCGCTGCAAGCGGAGAATCAGTCGCCGGTTGCCATCGGCACGTACGACCCGGACACAGATTCCACGACGGTCAAACTCACGGCTCAGATCCCCATGCCCAAGGAAAGCGGCGCTGGCGAAGCTGCGCCGCCGGGTGAAGGGCACCTCGGAGCGCAGGGCGACGTCGGACCCCGTTGACCGCGATCGCGGATGATCTGCTGCACAGCCGCGTGGGTCTAACTCACCCGCGCTGGTTGTTCCCACGTGCCAGGTATGATGCCGGCTCCATCCGCCTGCTGCCTTACAGGTGGGCACATGACCAAGCCAGTATCGGCCTTATCCCTCTGGAAGCTAGCGTTGATGGTTTTGGTGGACACCGCGGGCGTGGTCATCGCCGCCCCATGCGTCGGGGCGCTGGCGGCCGAGGAGCCTAAGCCCGTGCCCGCATTCTCGCCCGTGCTCGTGGAGGTGCGGCTGGTCGCGCAGTCGGTGCGGCCGGGTGGGCGCTTGGGCGTGACTTACGTCTGGCGCAATGACGGCGCGCCGCCGGACATGGACTACATGGTGTTCGCGCATTTCGAGCACCCGGAGCGCGATTGCCGGCAGATCGTGTTTCAGCAGGACCATTTCCCCCTGATCCCGACCAGCGCATGGGAGAAAGGCCAGGTCATCGAGGACGGCCCTTACTCTATTCCCGTTCCACCAGACGCGGCGGAGGGCTCTTACTGGGTACACGTTGGCTTGTGGGAGCCGCCAGGCGGCGACCGCATATGCGAGAAGTATTGGGGGCAGATAACTATTGACGCCTCGGCGCCGATGCCGGATAAGCTGAAGCCGCTGAGCGGGCCCGAGCCGCCTCGCCCGACTGCGCACTTCGACGCCCGGCTTACCTCGGCGCAAACAATCGAGTCCGATGACATCGCGTTCACCGTCAGCGCTGATAACGGCAGCCATCGGTTGCTCGATAAGCGATCCGGTGTCGCCTGGCATTCGTCGCCGTTGATTGAAGGTCTGGGCGATGTCGAGCTGCGGCTGGCCTCGGGGCGGACGAAACTGGCGCACCTCGGGCGTCCGCAGCGGCTGCGCCGCGAGGGGCAGAAGATCGCACTGGAATATGAAGTCGCTGAGGCTGGGCCGCGGTGGCGCATCATCATCACCGCCCGCATTTTGCCCGATCCAAGAAGCCTTGAGCTGTCATGGGCGGCAGCGGGGGAGGGCGCGGAGGTCGTCAACATCACCCTGCTCTCTGATGCCCTATGGACCGCCGATCGGCAGGGCGGATATGTCATTGTCCCCAGCCACCTGGGGCTGATGCTGCCCGCTGACAGCGGGGAGGCCTACTTGGAGCGCTACGAGATGTACCGCTGGGGCGGCTGCCAGATGGAAATGCTGGGGGTTGTGAGCAGCGGCTCGGCGGCGCTGGTGAGCTGGCGCGATGATTACGCTTTGGCGTCGGTGAAGAGTGTCGTCGGCGAGAAGTCGGTGGCCCCGGCGCACCAGGTGCTCGCGCCATCGCTGCGGATTCAGACGCCCGGTTCAGCAGTGCGCATCACTCTGTTGGGAGAAGGCGGCTATGTCGAAATCGCAAGAGCCTATCGCGATATCGCCCGCGAGAACGGATGGCTCGTGAGCTGGGAGGAAAAAACGCGGCGCTGGCCCAACCTCGAGCTGGACAAGTTGCTGGGCGCGCCCGACATCAAGCCATTCGTTCTCAGCCGCACATTGAAATCCTCGCGATATTACGGCGGCCCTCCGAACGCGGATGAGGACGTTAGCCTTGGTTACACCTTTGACGAGGCGGCGCAAATAGCGGAACACCTGCGCCGCGACCTGGGCATCGAAAAGGCGCTGTTCGTTCTCGCGGGTTGGATCCACCGCGGCTACGACAACCAGCACCCGGACCTCCTGCCGGCCGCGCCGGAGTGCGGCGGCAACGCGGCTTTGGCCGACGCCTCGGCGCGCATCCGGCGCCTGGGCTATCTTTTCGGGCTGCACGACAATTACCAGGATATGTACCAGGACGCGCCGTCGTGGTCCGAGCGCGCGATCATCAAGCAGCGTGACGGCAGCCTCATGGCCGGCGGCAACTGGGCCGGTGGGCAGGCGTGGCTGGTATGCTCCAAGGAGGGTCTCCAATTCGCGGCCCGACCGCAGCAAAACTTGCCGCGCGTCAAGGAGCTATTCGACCCTAACGCCTATTTCATTGATACGACCTTCGCCTCCGAGCTGCTCCAGTGCTTCGACCCCGCGCACCCGGAAACCCGATGGGATGATATGAAGTACAAGTCGGCGCTCTCGGATTTCTCGGCCAGCCTGTTCGGCGTCCATGGCTCGGAGGAAGGGATGGAGTGGGCGGTGCCGCATGCCGCCTATTTCGAGGGCCTGCTCACCGCGTGGGCAGATCCTCCGTACGGCCGGCGCATCCCGCTGTTCGAGCTCGTGTATCACGACTGCATCGCGATCTACCCGCACCAGGGCGACCGCGCCGGCCCCAACCAGCCCGATTACATCGTCCGCCTCATTTCTCTCGGCCGCATGCCGCTGTACGCCTTTGGCAGCCATCTATACTGGCGCGAGGAGCGCGGCGAGCCCCTTCGCGCCAGCGCGTCAGTCGAGCGCCTGGCGCAAACCGGGCCGCGCAGGTTTGACATCACCTATCGCTGGTCGGTAGAGGAGGATATAGCCGCCGACTGGCGCGTCTTTGTTCATTTCACGAAGCATAACGGCGACGTGGTTTTTCAAGGTGACCACGAGCCGCAGCCGCCAGTGCATACATGGAAAGCGGGGCAGCAGATCGTCGTCGGTCCCCTCGCGGTTGAGGCGCCCGAGGGCGTGGAGGGAACCTTCGACATCCGCATCGGCTTGTTCAAGCCTGAGAGCGGTGAGCGCGCGCTGCTTGCCGATGCCGATGACGGCATGCGCCGCTACACGATCGGCCGGGTGCGCGTCAGCGGGCGGGGCCAGAATGCGCAGATCGCCCTGGAGCGGCAGGAAGCGTCACCCCTTGACGTGCTTTGCCTCGCGCGGTCCGACGGTGGCTGGGGGCAGAACCTGTGTCTGACAGACAAGTTCATCAAGAACACCTACGAAGTCATGTCGCCGCTGAATGAGCTGACTGCGAAGCTGCCGATGACGGATTACCAGTTCCTGACCCCGGACGGCCTGGTGCGCAGAACCGTGTTCGGCGGCGACGTTGAGGTCATTGTTAACCTTGGCCGCGACAACTACCGGGCCGTCGGCGCAAGCGGCGAAACGCTGCTCCCACCCTATGGGTTCTCCGTCCGCGCCCCGCAGTTTCAGGCCTTCCATGCGCTCTCGTGGCGCGGCATCGAGTACCGTCGCCCGGCGCTCTTCGCGATCCGCTCGCTCGACGGCCGCAGCATAGAACAATCGCAAAAGCTGCGCATCTTCCACGGCTTCGGCGATCCCAGGGTCAAGATCGGCGCCAAACAGTACGTCGTGGATACCGAACGCATCGTCGGCGGGAAAGATTGACGTGACTTCACGCAAGCGGGTGCAAGCGGCATTCGAACATCGCGAGCCGCATCGCACGCCGTTCTTCGAGAAGCTCATCAAGAGCCCCATCGCGGACCTCATCCTCGGTCGCCCCAGTGTGACGCATAACTTCGTGCACCGCATGCGCCTGCTAGCGGAACGCGATTGGGAAGAGCTGGTTGAGGCGGAGGCGGTGGAAGTAGTGGATACCGTGCAACGCCTGGGCATGGATCTCGTTCGCCTGGGAACCAACATTGGCTGCCGTCTCCAACGGCCGGTGCAGACTGGCGAGTTCACGTGGCGCGAGGGTGATAGCATCGTCCGTTTCATCCCCGGCAGCCCGTGGGTCGAGCGCTGCGCGATTGACGGGCGCGCAGCGACGCCTGAGGAGGAAGAGCAGGCGATGATTCGCAGCCTGGAACAGGACGCGCCTTTGCCGGCGCCGCCCAGTGACGACCACTTCTACGTATTCAAGCGCGCCCGCGAGCTGCTCGCGCAGCGCGGTCTCGATCCCGCCATCTTCGTATCGGTGTACACGATGCCGGTGTGCACGCTGCCGCGCTACATGTTCGCGTGGTTCCACGACCGGCCCGATCTGCTGCACCGCTACTATCGCAGGTGTTCCGAGAATGCGCTGTCGCTGATCCCGAAGCATGTCGCCTTGGGCGCCGACATTGTGGGGCTCGGCGGCGACCTTGCCGCTGACAGCGGGCCGCTCATATCGCCCGCGCATTACCGCAGATTCATTCTTCCGCACCTCCGCGAGCAGGCCGAGCTATGCCACTCCTTGGGCGTATGGTGCACCACCGCATCGGATGGCAACCTGTGGTCACTGCTTGATGTGCTGCTCCTGGAATCAGGCGTAGATGGGTTCGAGGAGATAGACTTCGCCGCGGGAATGGACCTGCGTCGCTTGAAACAGAGATATGGCGCTCGCATCACGTTCATTGGCAACATTGATGTTCGCTGGCTGCTGACCGGCGCCTCGCCGCACGAGGTGGAGCGCGCCACTGTGGATTGCATCGAGGCGGGTTGGGGCGACGGCGGGCACATCCTGATGAGCAGCAACTGCATCCACGAGGGGGTCCGGCCCGCCAACTTCGAGGCCATGGTGAACGCGTACCGCAACTATTTCGGCATCACGGATGGGCCCGCGCCGCTGGCGGTGCGGCATCTGAACCTGCCGGGATACGCTATTCCTTCGTAGGTTGTCGGCGGACAAGCGGAGGGGTGACAATGGGTAATCCTATTCTCGGGCTATCAGGCAGCCCTCGGGCAGGCGGCAATACCGATATGCTGGTGCGCCGTGCGATCCAGGCTATCGGCGCAAACACCGGCCAGGATGTCAACTTCATCCGCGCGGCCGACTTTTCTCTGAAGCATTGTGTCGGGTGCCGTCAGTGCATGACGCTGGGGCGCTGCGCCCTGGAGGGCGATGACCTCGATCAGATCATGGCATATCTTTTCGCAGCCGAGATCATGGTCATCGGCTCGCCCGTTTACTGGCACAGCCCGCCCGGGGTAATGAAAGACCTGATGGATCGCTCTCATGGATGGTACACCAGTCGCGCCATCTTCGCTGGCAAGCGCGCGGCGATCATCAGCGTCGCCACCGACAGCGGCTTCGAGAGCCACGAGCAGGCGATCGAAAGCTGGCTGGCGTGCTACGGGGCGAAAGTGGTGCACAAGGCTCGAATCTACGCCTGCGAGAAGGGGGATGTGCTCCAGCGGCCAGCCGAGCTGCGGAAGCTAGAGGGAGTCATTCGGGCACTGCTCGAGTAGGGACCGGCGCGGCGCACGCGAGAGCAAGGCCGGGTGGTTCCCTGGGCGCTGGGCGGGGCGCTGCCGGCGGAGGCTAGTCGGGGATCTCGGCGCCGGTGATCTCAGCAATGAGATCCTCAATCAACTCGCGCTGGGCATTGGCATCCTGCGCTAGCACGTGGAGTTCGGCGAACTGCGCCTGCGACGGGACCATGACTTCCGTGGCGAGCGATGTGCTCGCCGGCTTGACGATGCCCGGGATCCCCTCCTGGTTGAGCATGTCAGCGAGCATCTCGACCGCGGCTCGGGTCGAGGTAAAGATACTCACCGTCCTGCCACCGCGCAGGCGCCGGGCGCGGCGGCCGTCAGCCTCATCCAGGCTTGCCACCAGGTCCATATCGCAGTCCGGGCATCGTCTGAGGCCCTCACGGAATTCGTACCCACACCCCGGGCAGAACGCCATGTCCTGTCTTACCTCCTGATCCAGCGGTAGTGGAATGCGCGCCTGGAGAGGGCAGCCGGGGCCAGGCGCGCGATGTCGGGGGAAGCAGCTAATGGGAGCACGGAATGCGGCAACCGCACAAGACCCGCGGCGATAGCTGTCGCGGCCCTGTATGCCCGCACCTCGCGTGAACGCGCGCGCATCTTCAGCTAGATCATCCGGCTCATAGCTTGACGCGGACGCCTTCGGCGGCAGACCGGTAAGCCGCCTCGATTACGAGCTGCGCCTTCAAGCCATCTTCGCCAGTCACCTGGGGTTGGCTTTCGCCCCGGACGCAGTCGAGAAAGTGGCGAATCTCCAGGGTGAAACGATCCGGGCCCTTCGGCTTCACCGTTCGCCACCCTTTCATACCATCCACGCGATAGCGCAGGGCGTTGCGGTCGTAGTCCACGATCGCCGCGCCCTTTTCGCCGTAGATCTCGATAACGTTAACACCATAGGGCGTCACCCAGCTCGCCTCGATGACTCCGATGGCGCCGCCCGCGGCTGTCAGTAGCATCGCCGCCGAATCCTCGACATCCACGCGCTGCGCCAGGGTGTTGGCGGTCGCGGCAACCTCTACCACCTCGCCCACCAGAAAGCGGAAAAGGTCTGCGCTGTGGATCGAGGTATCCAGGAGTGTCCCGCCGCCGGCGACCGCCTTCCGCCCGAACCAGGTCCCCTCCATGGCTATTCTACCACCAAAACGGTTGCGGTACATCAGGATCCGCCCCAGCCGCCCGCGGGCGACAAGGGCTTTCGCCTTCATCACCGGCTCATGAAAACGGTGGCAAAACGCCGTCATCAGCAGGACGCCGCGGTCCCGCGCCGCCTGCACCATCTCGCGCGCCTCGGCCGCCGAATAGGCCAGCGGCTTCTCGCAAAAGACGGCGACGCCGCGCTCGATGCATGCAAGCGCCGCAGGCTTATGGGCGAGCGGGGGCGTGCAGATACTGACGCCATCGGGACGCTCCGCGTCGAGCATTGCCTCGTAGTCGCTGTAGGCATGCCCCCCGAATTCCGCGGCCGCTAGCTGGGCGCGCTCAAGATCAATGTCGGCCATGCCCACCAGCCGCGCGCGGCTATCCGCCGCATAGGCGTGCATGTGAGCGCGGGAGATGCCTCCGGTGCCGATAACGCCGATTGTGGTTGGAGTCTCGCTCATGGAAGCGCGCGATTCCTGTGACGGTTTGTTCTACGCAACGGCAATTTCCCCTCCTGCCGCGAGGCGCGCATAGGTGTCTGCGCGGGCGCGGCGAAAGGTGCGGTCAAGGCTGCAAGCATGATCAAGCGTCACCTCCTGCTCGTCGGCGCGCCCGGATGCGGCAAGACCACGGTCGCGCGCCGCACGGCAGAGCTCTTGCGCGACCGGGGCGCCGAGATCTTCGGGTTCTGGACCGGCGAGATCCGCGAGAGAGGCGCGCGCATCGGCTTCGACATCGAGTCACTGTCAGGGGACCGGGCGATCATGGCTCACGTCGGCTTCAAGGGCGGGCCGTCCGTCTCCAAGTATGGGGTGGATGTCGAGGCCGTCAACCGCATCGCGGTCGCCGAAATACGCCGCGCGCTGCGCGAGGCGCGCCCAGCGGCAATCCTGGTTATAGACGAGATTGGCAAGATGGAGCTGTTCTCTGCGGAGTTCCGCGACGCGGTGACGACGGCCATCGGCGGCCCGCTGCGCGTCCTTGCCACCGCCATGACCAAGCCGCACCCATTCGTGGATGCGCTCAAACGGCGCCCCGATGTCGAAACCGTCGCCATCACCACCACAAATCGCGACCGCCTTCCCGAATTGCTAGCCGCCGAACTGACCAAGGCCTCGTGAACGCGTTGGATCGCCGCCGGGCCGCGCCTACATTGGCTTCAACAGCAGGTAGTCAACACCGATCATGCAGCCGACAGCCCCGACGTTTTTCCCCGTCACTTCGAACCGGAATTCGTGGTCGCCCGCCGCCAAGTGCACCTTGCCAAATGAAATCTCCGGGCTGGCGATGACCCCATCGTTGTATCCGTCAAACGGTTGCCCCAGCGGCTTGCCGTCAATCTCCAGTTGAAATACCCCGTAATCCCGGGCCTTGGTGAAGTGCCCCACGACCTCGTAGTCACCTTCGGTGTCAACGTGAACCGGCACCGCGACGAATCCGCCCGGTGCGCCAGAGCGGTACCACAATTGCGCATCACCGCTCCAGTCGTAGCCAAAGGCCGCCATCGGCTGGGCGCTGACCTCACCGCCTTCGGCGCGAGCCGCGGGCACCAGGCTTTCCCCTTCGATCGCCCCCGCCACCACCTTGGGTTGTCGCGCCGTCCGCGGGACGCGCTCCGCGACCGGCGGCAGCGGCGACCAGTTGTAGTGTGGCTCCGTCTGATACCAGTAGGCCTGGCTCGACACGTCATCGGAGCGGTCGTTGGCGTGACCGTGCTCGATGGTGACGCGGATGGACTTGCTGAAGTGCACCGGGTCGAGGATGTGATAGCGATAGACACAGGTCTTGTCGGCGAGCGCCTCACCGCGCCCGACCACCGTGCAGCCGAGGAAGTTGCCGGCGTACTCATGCCCGAAACCCCAGGCGGAGTTGAAGTAGTCCTCGGAGCCGGTGCCGATGATCGAGGGCGTCTGCTCGCCGTCAATGAACATCATGTCATCGCCCTCGCCCCACCAGCCGCCGGAGAGCTGATGGACGCTGTAGTTGCAGCCGACATAATGCCCGCGGCCGCGCGCCTCGAGGATGACATAGTTGTCGGCGCCGGTGGTGTTGGGGCTGCCGTCGGTGGCCGTGGTAGGATTCTCACGATGCCAGCGCGCATGGAAATAGGCGGCGTCAGGGCCGAGCGGGCGGTCGTAGGTCTCATAATCCACGTGGTAGTAGAACGCGCCAACGGGCTGCTGGCCGTCATTGGTGACGGTGATTCGCGCCGACTTGTTGAACGGCATCGGGAAATAGCAGTTGAAGCCGCGAGAGGTGATCATCGCCAGGGGCAGGCTGATGTAGTGGGTGACGATGCCGTGGCCGACTCCGAAGAAGTCACCGACGGGCGCTTCCACGCTGGGGTTCTCCTCGCCATCCCAGTACATGCGAAGGGCGAGCTTGCGCAGGAAGGCGTCCTCGTCGCTGGCGATGGTCACCCAGATGTGGCGGATGCAGCCTGGCCCTTGCAGGTCCGCGAGCGTCAGCGTCGCGCCCGGAGCGATCGGCCGCGCATCGGCGTTTCCCCCCGAGCGGTCGTAGCTTGACATCCGGGCGCTGTGCGCCTCGCGCAGGTGATAGAGATCGTCAATCGTTCCTGCCCCGCAGCTCCCCAGCGTGACCAGCACCAAGATTACCGTCCACAGCCCCGGCTTCATTCTCATTGCGACCTCCGGCTGGTGTTTGCGCCGCAATTCTGCGGCACTTGCGCAACGCCTTCCTCGAAAGCGGAAGGTGCGGCGGCGGCGGCGACGAATGAAATAGCCAGCGGGCGCAAGCGGCCGCGAAAGGAGGCGCGAACATGTGCAGCAAGGTGTTGTCGTCGGTGATTCTGTGTGCGATTGCAGTATTCCTGGTGATGAGCGTGGTCGGCGCGGGCCCGGCCCAGGCGCAGGGGGCGCTTGTGGCGGGGGCGGCCAAGGCGAAGATCACGCCCCAAGGGCCGGCGTGGATGGCGGGCTACGATAATAACCGCCGCAGTGTCGGCGTGCACGATGACCTGTGGGCGCGCGCAGTGGTGCTCAAGAGCGGCGACCAGATGTTGGCTATCGCTTCGGTGGACGTGCTTGGCTTTCCCAGTATCTATGTGCAGCGCGTGCGCGAGATGGTGAAGGCGGTGCCGGCGGACGCCATAATCATCGCCGCCACTCATGTGCACTCCGGGCCCGACGTCATTGGCCTGTGGGGGCCGGCGGAGGGCCAGTCCGGGGTTGACAAAGATTACGTGGATTCCGTGATCAAGACCGTTGCGCAGGTTATCGAGCAGGCTGCGGCCGGCATGGCCCCCGCGGGGCTCCGATATGCGGCGGGGGACCTGCCGGGCGTATCCAAGAACATTAACGTGGCCGAGATCTTGGACACCGGGCTGGCTGCGCTCCAGGTAGCGGGGGAGGATGGCAAGCCCATCGCCACCCTGGTCAACTTCGCGTGCCACCCCGAGATCATGAATAACAACCAAATCACCGCAGACTTCCCGAACTGGCTCTATCAACGGATCGAGGAGAAGGCTGGGGGAGTAGCGCTGTTTATCAACGGCGCCCAAGGCGGGATGATCACTGCCAATATCGAGAACATCTACGACAAAGGCAAGGACAACTGGGACGATGCTGCCCGCATTGGCAACGCTATCGCCGACAAGGCGTTGGAGGTGCTGGCGGCGGCTAATGCAGTGCCGGATTCCGCCATCGTATTGCGGTCGAGCATCCTGCGCGCGCCCCTGGGCAATGCGCGATTCGAGGCCGCGTTCTCGGCCGGCGTCCTGCCCGATATTCGCGAGGACGGCAAGGTCAAGACCGAAGTCGCTGCCGGCGCCATTGGCCGCGCCGAGTTCGCCACCGTCCCCGGCGAGGCGTTCCCTAACATCGGCTTCCTGCTTAAGCGCTGGATGACGGGCGAGGTCAGATTCATCTTCGGCATCACCCAGGACGAGCTCGGCTACATCATGTCGCGCGAGGACTACGGCCTCAAGCTCTATGAGTACGAGACGAGCATGTCGGTGGGTCCGGAGATGGGCCTGCTGCTGGTGGAGGCCCTGCGCCCCTTGATCGAGGCGGTCAATCCCCAGGCACCGGCGGGGCCGGTCGCCGCGGCCGGATCCCTCGACCAGTGGTTCCTGGCCTTGCCCAAGCAATTCAAGGCCGACGCGGCGGGTGACTTGAAGGCGGTTTACTACTTCAAGGTCACCGGCGAGGGGGGCGGCGACTATGCAGTCGCGGTCGCCAATCGCGAGTGCAAGGTCGAGAAGGTCAAGCCCGAGAAGGCAGACCTGACGGTGACGGTTGCGGCGCCGGACATGGCGGCCATTGTCGCGGGCGAGCTGGATCCCACGGCAGCCTTCATGACCGGTAAGCTTCAGATTGACGGCGATATCGCGCTCGCGATGAAGCTTGGGGATCTTTTCTTCAGCAAGTAAGCTGCGAGCGAGGTGCAGCCGAGGGTTCAGGATGGGACAGCGAGGTCGAGCCGGGCGCGGAGGTTCGACCTCGCGCCTTATCTTGATGGCGGCTATTGATGCTTGCACGGCTCATGGAACAATCAAAGCCTGAAAACACCCTCGTTTCAGTGTGCGCGGTGTTCCTCTTGCGTGGCAAGATTCAATAATCGCGCGATTCTTGCACTTGGCTTTTGCTTAACCGTGCTAGAATAGTTGGGTATAAGGAATTTGTGTTCGTCCGGTGATGTCTTCGCGCCCGGATTGACAGGCGTCCGACATAGAGCGATGGAGGTGCTGACTTGGGTACGATTTCCAGCCGTCGTGAATTCCTGCGACGACTTGTGGCAACCGGCGCCGGTGCCTACGGCCTCGGACGGTTCGTCAGGCGCGCGAGCGCTGACAAGGGGTCGCCCGCGGGCTCCCGATCCAAGGTTGTGATCGTCCGTTCGCCGTCCCTGGGGCCATTCGATGGCCGGCCCCAGCCGGATCAGAGCTTGCTCACCGATATGCTGGGCCAGGGTATGAAGGCCCTCACCGGACAACCAACGGCCATCAAAGCGTGGGCGAAGGTGTTGAAGCCGGAGGACCTGGTGAGCATCAAAGTCAATTGCCTTGGCGGGCCGCGCTGCTCCAGCCGCCCGGAGCTGGCCAACGCCGTGGCCGCGAGCGCCCAGATGGCTGGCGTGGCGGCGGATAACATCATCATCTGGGACCGCAGTGGCCGCGAGCTGCAAGAGGTGGGCTTCACCCTCAACCCCAACAGCGCAGGCATCAAGTGCTACGGCACTGATGGCGATTACACCGATGAGATCGAGCATCGTTCCTTCCGCGGACGAATCTCGCGCATTCTTGCCGATCACACCATGGCCTTGATCAACCTGCCCATCCTCAAGGATCACGACAACGCTGGCGTCACCAACGCCCTTAAGAATCACTACGGCACCTGCAACAACCCTGGCGCGCATCACGCCAATCACTGCGACCCTTATCTCGCCGACCTCAACGACTTGCCTCTCATCCGCGACAAGACACGGCTTATCGTGTGCGACGCCATTCAGGCGGTATGCCACGGGGGGCCGGGGTTTGCCTCCCCTGATTATCTGTGGGACGAGAAGGCCCTCCTCCTGGGGTTCGACCCGGTGGCGATTGACTTCATCGGATGGGAGCTCATCGAGCGCCGGCGGCGCGAGATCGACGTGCCATCGCTTGCGGATTCCGGCCGCGAGCCGAAGTATATCGCGACCGCCGCAGCGCTTGGCCTGGGGGTGGCCCGTCGCGACCAGATCGAACTCACCGAGATCAATGTGTGACGCGTAATCAGAGCACGGGATGAGGCGCAGTCACAAATGACAGAGGTCAAGAACATTGCGTGATAAGATCGGCAGAAGGGAGTTTCTTCGCGGCGCCGTGACTGTTGGCGCGGCGGCGCTGATCGGCGGTTGTGGGCCCCGAGGCGGCCGCGGCGCCCGTATCTCCGGCGCCGCAGGGCCGCGTGTGCCCGAGCACGTGATGGGGGCGAAGCCGATGCTGGTGATCGCCGCAGGGCGCAAGATCGAGGACCGCGTAAGGGCGGCGGTCAGCGAGCTGGGCGGCATGGGACGGTTTGTCAAGCGGGGCGATACCGTGGTCATTAAGCCGAACGCTGCCTGGCAGCGGTCGCCTGCGCAAGCTGCGACTACCCATCCCGAGGTCGTAAGCGCGCTCATCAAGATGTGTAAGGAGCAGGGCGCGACGCGCGTGCTCGTTGTCGAGCACATGATTGACATGCCGCCGCGCCTTATCTGGGACATCACGGGCCTGGGCGCCGCGGCGCGCGGCGCTGGCGGCGAAGCGGTCTCGGCGCATGACCAGCGCGGCTACGTCAAGGTCAACATCCCGCACGGGAAGGTTCTGACCTCCGATGAAGTCATCCGCGACATAGTGGAGGCGGACGTCTTCATCAACGCGCCCATCCCCAAGGTCCACAACGCCAGCGTGATCACCGCTTCGATGAAGAACATGATGGGGGTCGTGTGGAACCGTCAGTACTGGCACCAGGTCGGCTTACAGCAGTCGATCGCTGATTTCTCGACCGGGGTGCGCCCGGACCTTATCATCTTGGACGCGAATCGCATTCTCCTCACCAACGGGCCCAAGGGCCCCGGGCGGACCAAGGATGTGCTCCAGGTTGTGGCCGGCTTCGACCCGGTGGCGGTGGACGCCTACGCCGCGACGCTGCTCGGATTCCAGCCGTCGGAGGTCCCGCATGTCGAGCTGGCCTACAAAGCCGGGGTGGGCCAGATGGACCTGAGCAAGGTCCAGATGAAGCATGTCAAAGCCTAGAGCCGCAACAGTCAGAAGGATATCGCAGGGGCTTTTCCTCGCCGCGTTCTTGTCACTCTTCACATTGACCGTCTGGCCCATTGGCCTCGCCGCGCCGGTTGACATCTTCCTCCGCACCGACCCACTAACCGTTCTTACCGCCCTGCTAGCAGCGAAAGTCTGGGTGCTCAGCCTGGCGCTGCTTGCGCTTCCCGTGATCGTCCTCACCCTGCTCGCGGGACGGGCCTACTGTGGCTGGGTCTGCCCGCTGGGCACCACGATAGACCTCTCCGACCGCCTGTTCTTCGCCGCAACGAAGTCGCGCCCGATCACGGAGCGCCGCCGCTGGAAGTACTATATCCTGGCGGCGGTGGCAGTAAGTGCGCTCTTTGGCGCGCAGCTAGGATATTTCGTTGACCCCATAGTTGTGCTCACGCGTACGCTTACCCTCGCGGTCTTCGGTCCCTTGAGCGCGCTGGCTCAAGCGCTGGCAGGCATCGGGTGGGTGCAGGACGCCTATACCTACCTCCAGAACCACGTTGACTTCTTCGCCCGCCAGGCGCTGCTGCCGCCGCAGCAGGCGGTATTCCGGCTAGGATGGGTCGCGCTTACGATATTCGTGGGCATTCTGGCGCTGGGAGCCCTGGAGAAGCGCTTCTGGTGCCGCAACCTGTGCCCGCTGGGGGCGCTGCTGGGGGTGATTTCGCGGGTTCCGCTGCTGCGCCGCCGGGTCAGCGATAACTGTAGCGCCTGCCTGCGCTGCGTGCGCCAGTGCTCCACCGGCGCGATCAACGCCGAGGATCCGACGACCCATCGCATGGTCGAATGCATCCAGTGCTACAAGTGCGCCGCGGTCTGTCCCGAGCAGGCAGTGCGATTCGTGCCGCAGTTGAGCCTGGCGGGGCGTGAAGCGCAACTCGATCTTTCGCGCCGGCGCCTGCTTGCTTTCGGGGCGCTTGGGCTGGGATGGGCGGCGATGGCGCACACCGTCCCTGCGGCGCGACCGACCGTCATCGGCAACCCCTCGGCAAGTCCGCAGTTGATACGTCCGCCTGGCTCGGCGCCGGAGCCGGAGCTTCTCGATCGCTGCGTGCGCTGCCAACAATGCGTCAAGGCGTGTCCCACCAACGGTTTGCAGCCAGCGCTTGCGGAGGCAGGGCTTGATGGGTTGTGGACGCCGGTGTTGGTGCCGCGCATCGGATCGTGTTCTGAGAAATGCAATCTGTGCGGTCAAGTTTGTCCCACCGGGGCCATCGAGCCGATACGTGTTGAAGACAAACCTGCGATCTTCATTGGGCAAGCGATCATTGATCGCAGCAGTTGCATCGTGTGGGCCGCCGACCAATCCTGTTTCGTCTGCGATGAAGTCTGTCCCTATGATGCAATAATTCAGAAAATGGCAGAAGGAAAAAAGCGACCGATAGTGAATGAACACACATGCACCGGATGTGGCGAGTGCGAAAAGAACTGTCCGGTGCAGCCGCTGGCCGCGATTAGAGTCTTTTCTCTGGGCGACCGGCGTCATTGGGGCCGACAGCGTCAGCGTGTCTGGCGCTATGGCAAGCAGCGCGCTGATGGAAGTTGATGACGCGCTGCGAGACGCAACGAAGGTCAGCGCAGGGAGGGAGGTGATATGATGGCCACGGCAAAGAAGAAGGCGGCCAAGAAGGCCGCCAAGAAGAAGAAGTAGATGGATCGCAGTGGCGGGGCGGCACGACATCGGTCGCCCCGCCAACTATCTCTCGCCCCGCCAACTATCTCTCCCCCCGCCGCTCCGTCTCGCCCTGCGCCATTCATGCGCGCGGATGCGCCCGGTCGTAAACCTCCTTCAATCGTGATCGCGTGACATGGGTGTAGATCTGCGTGGTGCCAAGGCGCGCGTGGCCTAGCAGCTCCTGCACGGTCCGTAAATCCGCGCCCGCCTCCAGAAGATGCGTCGCAAATGTGTGGCGCAGGGCATGAGGGCTGATGCCGCGCCGCCCGCTCGTGCGCATCACGTATTTGTGCACCATCCGCCGCAGCCCGCGATCGCTCAAGCGGGTCCCATTGCGATTCACAAACACCGCCGGCTCGTCGCGTTGCGCGCGCCCCCCCAGAAGCGCCGCCCGCCCCTTGCTCAGGTACTCGTCCAGGGCTTTAGCCGCGTATGACCCAATCAGGACGATGCGTTCGCGTCCTCCCTTGCCCTTGATCCGCAGCTCCGGCGCCCCGCTCAGCACCTGGCTCATTTGCAGGCCGACGATCTCGCTCGCCCGCATGCCGGTCGCGTACAGCATCTCCAGCAGCGCGCGGTCGCGCAGGCCCAGCGGCGTGTCCGGCGGCGCCGATAGCAGCTCGCCAATCTCCTCCGGGTACAGGAATGCGGGCAGTTTCGCGTGCCCGCGGGGCGCGCGAATGCCGACGGTCGGATCGCGCGCCGCCCCGCGCCGGCACAGGTACTTGTAGAGGGAACGCAGCGCGGAGAGCTTGCGCGAAATCGAGGTCCGCTCGTATTCCTGCGCATGGAGGGCGGCAAGAAAGCGCCGGAGCATAGCCGGCTCCGCAGCCTCCCACGACTTCACGCCGAAGCGGTGGTGCAGAAACTCCGCGCACTGCGTGAGATCGCTCGCATAGCCGCGCAGAGTGTGCGCCGACACCTGCCGCGCCGAGCGCATGTATTCAAGGAAAGCGTCTATCTCGCGTTCCATGGCCGTGTTGTACACCGGGATATGAGTGATAATGAAACCGCCGATAAACGCCGATGGCGACGGGACGCGACCTTGTACCATTGGCTGCGGATCCACGCCCGTCAACCCCTCTCCCTCTTGGAGGGAGAGGTGGGGTGAGGGTGAAGACCCACGCGGCGCACCCTCACCTGTCCCGACAAATCGGGACGTCCTCTCCCTGGAAGGGAGAGGAGTGAGCAGCTACCGTTTGAACCGCCGGTTCAGCGCCAGGATGAACATGGCGATGAGCGGAGGGCCGATAACGCCCTCCGCCACCGATGCACAATGCCCGGCGAGATACATCGGCACGAGCGGCTTATCTCCACGCAGCAGAAAGCACATGACCGAGTAAAGCACATGCGGCCGTCCGCCCGCGACGGCGTGCGCCGCTCCCGATGATGGGACGGTCTGCAAAGCAAGCGCGGGGATGGCGGCGAAGGCGAGCGCGAAGGCCAGGATCGCGCCCACGATCCACGCCAGCGGCAGGATGTAGTCCTCGCCGTACCCGCTGATCCATCGGTAGAGCGCGAGGAAGGAGAAGTTGCGTTTCAGGAAGCGCAGAACCCGGTTCTTGGGCGGGTTCGAGAGCCGCCGCATGTGCATCTCGCCGAAATGGAAGTCGCCCGCGGTGATGGGGTCGCGATGCTCTTCGTAGTTGTGCTTCAACTGCCGGTAGAGTTTGCCGATCAGGGCATAGTCTTTCTCTTTGCCTTGGTCTTCCGGCCCCAGCTCATCCCAGACCGCAAAGCGACCGCCTGAACGCCTGGCCCACTCCACATCCGTGAAATCCACCTGCCGCACATCGGTTCCGAGAAATTGCGTCCGGCCGAGGGACACATGCTGAAATACAGCTTTTTCGGGCTGATGAAAGCGAGCCCACCTGAAATAGGCATCCGCTTGCCGGGAGAAGACCCAATAATCTTCGTGTCCGGAGAACCGCGCCTCGCCCTGGAACGTCGCCCACCCGAAGTCCGCCCAGCCCTGGAACCTTGCCCGGTAGAAGCTCGCCCCGCCCTGGAACGTCGTCTTGATGAAGCGCGCCTCGCCCTGGAACGTCGCCCACCCGAAGTCCGCCCCGCCCTGGAACATCGCGCCGCCGAAGTCCGCCGCGCCCTGGAACGTCGCGCCCGCAAACAAGACCGGCCCGTCGAAAACCGTGTCCCTGAAATCCGCGTCACCCGGGAAGACAAACCAGATGAAGTCATAGTCCTTGCGGGCCAGCATGGCTTTGATTTCGCGCTGGAAAGCTGCGGTATCCTTGTCGGGCTTTTCGGAGTGGCAGATGCACAGCCCCTGGTCATCAATCGGCTCTCGCCCGCAGTGCTTGCGGCCCTGCATCATCACGGGGCATTTGGCGGCAGGTTGCGCGGTTGAAGGTTCAGGCATCGCTTCATGTCCCCCACGGTGTGACCTTTTTTCGTTGGTCGGTATGCAGCGCACTCTTATGTGGCACAGCGGCCCTCCGCTGTGGCGGGGGCGCGC
>Ga0315296_10000688_pt1 | contig 30338 bp, 37 predicted proteins | sample YL17G14_18_MG_FD_203921 | JGI IMG/M metagenome (GOLD analysis project Ga0315296, IMG submission 203921) | Sediment microbial communities from Yellowstone Lake, YNP, Wyoming, USA - YL17G14_18 | ecosystem: Environmental > Aquatic > Freshwater > Lake > Sediment | place: USA: Wyoming | collected... | reverse complement strand
AGTAAATCATCTTTATTATAAACAACATAATTTACATGATATGGAAACCATGCACTTATAAAATCTTCACTATAATCTCCAGAATTTTCTGGTTGAACAAGGACAACGTTAGGAACTTTATGCCCAAAACCGTCTATTATCTCTCCCCACGTCCCAAATGTTGCTTTTTTCATAACAGCAACAATTACTTTAGATTTTCTCAATTCTCTCTTCTCAGTTTCAACAACTCTATCTCGAAATTTTTTATCATGAGTTCCATAAGCTCTTCCAACATTTATAGGAGCCCACCAAACATTATATTCTTTTGAAAGTGAATTATAAATTTCTTTTAAAAAATCTTCCCCTTCTGTAGTTTTGAATGAACCAGAAAGAAATACTTTTTCTTTTTTCATAATCATAAAAAGAACAGAAAAAGATTTAAGGTTAACCTAAACGAAAGGTGCTTAAGCTTTAACTTTCAAAACTTTTATATGCTGAAACTAAGAAGTATTGAAACTATAAGAAAGGGACATAATTTTGTTGATGAATTATGTGCAATGCCTGCTGTTGAATGGGCAACACCTAAGCAATTAGAAGATTATGACAATGCCTTAAATCAGACTGTTGGCAAATTAAGAACTATAGATAGCAATGTTGAGTTGATAATAAGCAACCCAGACGAAAACATAAGATTGGCTCTTAGAGATGCTTATTATCTTGAAAGAGGAATTTCTGTTAAGGAATTAAAATTTCCCAAGTATTTACCTCAAGGCAAAGTGCAAATACAACGAGACGTGATAAGATTAATGGTTAAAGTAGCCAAAGGTAAGGAATCAGTAGCTAAAGATATTAACAAAGAAATAAACGAAACGCTCCTTCAAGGAGAATGGGACGCAAATCCAAAGATAGGAGTTGCTTCAATAGATGATAAAGAAACTGAGCTAAGATTGCACAATTCATTAAAACATTTCACAAGATATTTGAATGCATGCGAGCATGAATTCTATAAACAAGCATTAGCTACTCAACTAAACCATATTTTGCATTATTATCACATGGTTTTGCAGGATGCAGAATTTAGAGAAGGTAAAAAACCTCAATCTAAATTAATTGAAGAGGGAAACTATATCCTAAATTATTCTAATTTAGAGAATGTAACTGATGCAATCTATTATCATCGTGCTCGTGACTATTTAGTAGAATGTAGGGATTTTTGGAGTTTTTTGGACGGAAACGAATATAGTAGAAGGTTTCTAATAAGAATGGAAGATGTTCATCCTGGTTTGAAAACCAAATTAAAGAGTTAAAATGAATGTAAAGATGAGAAATTAAATTATTCCAACGCTGTCACTCTGGGGCTTGTGGAGGATTTTCCATTAATTCGATATCCTTTTTAGTTACTTCACCTATTGTACTTAAAAATCTTCTAAAAGCTTGTTCATCTTTTATTTCTTCTAAAATGTTAGCTGCAAATGTTTTAGAGAAATAACCACCTAACCGTCCACCAATTATAAAATAATTTTCAGGTCTTTCTTCAACTTTTGAGATCTCTTTTAAAATTTGTTTAGGAGTATAAATTCTCATTCCAGCTACTTGATTTGCTACATACATTGCAGCAGCTTCTGATTTTCCTTGTAAGATGTAAATGTAATCAAGAACATCCAAAACAGGTATTGGTTTGCCTTTAAATGTTTTACTAGTATGAATTTCAAGTTGTATTTTTTCAAAATTGTATTTTTCATCGATAGTTAAATGAGAAAGCTCTTCAGCTAATAGACCTTTAATAAATTGCTCTTTTTTACTGGAAAATCCTCTTTCTTCTATGTAACTAGTAATAGCTAAAGGGTTTACACATACAGCATATTGAGGTTCAACATTTCTGAAATTTTCTGGTTTCAAGTTAGAGTGAACATGTGCTGTAAGTGCTGTTGCAAATACTTTATCTTCTGTATCATCACGAAAAGGAGTTATACCTAAAACTACATCAGGTTTTGTATCATATTCAAAAATTCTACCTACAGTAGTTGAAACATCGTTTTTTACATTTCTTAAAATTTGAATATTTTCATTAAATTCATATGTAAAATCTTTACCTTTGCTCTTAAAATTAGATTCTAGATGTTGCATAAGCTCATTTAAGTTAGTCATAATGATTCTTCAATAGAAAAAGATTTAAGGTTAATTTTTATGTAACCTTATTTCAGTTTGTTTTCTAGCTGCTTCATAAAGTCTTTCACCAATCGATATAAGTTTATCTTTGTTTTCTATTCTTTCAACCCATCTTCTTGGTATTCCATGAAGTCCTTTGAAAGCCCCATTTATTGCTCCTGTTATGGCAGCTATAGAGTCAGTATCACCACCAGCATTTACAGATGTCAATACAGCATCCTCGAAATCATAAGGATTGTGATGGAAAGAATAAATTGCTAAAGGTACGGTCTCTCTTGCCAACTGACTGTTTCCAAAAATTTTTATAACTTTTTTTGGTTTTTCATTTCTTATCTCATATGCCTTTTTAACCTTTTTTGCAATTATCTTGCTTTTTCTGCCAACCATTTCAGTAACTATATCTGACATTTCTTTAGTAGAATACGTCCCTCTCGTAGCTAAAGTAACATATAAAGCAACAGCCTCCGAAGCAGCGATTGGCCCTGCTCCTAGGTGAGTGACTCTGCTAGATTTGGCAGCATTTCTTGCAACATTATCCAAAGCATCCCAGTAAACTAGTCCTATGGGAGCAACACGCATTGCAGAACCACAAGATTTTGCTTTCACACCACATTTATCTGGAAGCATACCAGAAACATAATTGTTAACAGCTTTTTTGAAAGTGCTGCCAATCCATCTATCTAATTCTCGATGCTCAACAACATTTCTTCCATATTCGCCTAATAGCTTCTTTGCAAAATGATTAACATCTAAACCATTGTTTTCTACAAGACTTTCAGCCAATACTATTGCCTGCTCAGTATCATCGGTATACATACCAGCCTTTAGTTTATCATAATTGAACTGTCCTTTTGGAGGATCTAGATAGTCTGTTATTCTTCCAAATGTTTTAAGCAAATCAGGCTGTTCATAATCTTCACAAGGCATCCCTAAGGCATCACCTATGGCAAGCCCAACCATAGAACCGATAAATTTATCCTTGTAGCTTTCTGTCATGTTAGAAAGTTTGAGGATTAGAAATTTAAGGTTGATTCTTCTTTTCTCTCCAGAACAAATCCTCCATAATATACCGTCCAGCTAAGCCTTTCCATTTCCCCCATAATCTTTCAGCCTTTTTCAATATCTGCTCTCTAGAGTGTTTCTCATCTCTAAACAATACTTTAGAAAATATCTTCTGGCTCCATATGTCTATGACAAGAATATCATGATGCCTCAAAGCCTCTGCCAGAATTATATCAGCAGAGTAAGGTCCTATCCCCTTTAGCTCCATCAGTTTTTCCTTTGCACTATCCTTCTTCATTTTCCTTAATTCATACTCATCTATCTCTTTGTTTGCAAAACTCTGCGATATTGATTTTATATAAGGAGCTCTGTATCCAAGCTTGCAATCCCAAAGCTCTTTCTCCTTTGCTTTAGCAATCCTTTCTGGTTTAAAGAAAGCAAACAACTCTTTGTTATCGAAACTAACTTTTGTTCCATATTTTTCTAACAGGTTTTTAAGCATTGCTCTCGTTCTCTTTACATTTGTGTTTTGCAAAACAAGAGAGATTACCAATAGCTCATATACAGAATTCAGAGAGCATTCCCTCATACCGTAAACACTTTCAAATGTCTTATTTAGTATTTTACTTCTCTTGGCTAAGTTCATAAAATCAGATATATCCTCGTCAAAGCAGAACCTCCAGTTTAACTCTTTCAATAGTTCTCCCTTCTCTTTTGTATTGAGCCTTGATTTTGAGTAAACCCCTATCTTAACCTTTGGTTTGTTTGTAGTCCCAACAGACCACATTTTTATTCCAAATATTTTGTCTAGAAACCTCATTGTAAACCAATACTTACCATTTTCATAGAATTCTAAGGGTGTTTCAAAATGAGATGGTTTGTAGCTTGACTCAAAGTTAAATGGTGGAGATGGTTTTATTATTTCTGTAAAGATTTTCTTTAGTTTAACTTCTCTCATTTAACCACTAAACAAGTTTCATCTTCTTAAGTAACAAATAAGGATATCCTTTAAAGTCTTGTTCTCCAGTTTCAGCTTTTAACTCTTTAAGTATATCGTAAAGAAGTTTCTTAGCCTCTTCAAAATCAAGATCATTTTCTACTTCCAGTTCAATAAAAGATCCTAAATCTTTAACATCGTCTATAGCGATCTCAACTCCTTTATAAGTCCAAACGCTTCTCAATTTTTCTACAACAACAATCTCTTTGAAATCTAAAGTTTCAAAAATCTTTTTCAAAGCAGTAACATCCTCGATTTTGGTTTCAAACTCCTTACAGTGTATTCCATCAGGATACCAGTTCTTATAATTTAGAGTGATTTTATCACTTGTTTCTCTGATTCTTAGCCACTCGTTAACCTTTTCCTTGGCTAAAAAATTACGATGAGCAGGAACAAAGTATATATCTTTTTGAAATACATTCTGTTGTTTGGATTTTGCTATTTTATTTAATCTTTGAATCAGATCCTTAGCATTGAGAAGAGGAAATTTCAATTCAACTTCAGTGTATTCATTATTCATTTAATCACTTCAACTTTCTTTAACTGACCTAATAGGCAATAATGACCTTTTAATGATTCAACATGTAAATTAAGAATTTTGAAATTTCTAAATTCTTTTCTTAAAATGTTTTTATTAAATCGATAGTGAGGAAGGTCTTTTTCAGGGCCTCCTAACATAATGTAAGTTCTTGGTGCAATATACTTTATTCCATAAAGTCTGTCTTTAGGTATATATTTTTTAGGGACATACTTCCTTACTGTAATAAAAATCAAGCCGTTTGGTTTAAGAATTCTTTCCATTTCCTTAATAAGTTTTCTTATCTCTCCTATTTTTCCATGATGCAGCGTTTGTGTGCTTATTATAGCATCAAAAAAATTGTTTTTATATGGTAATTTCTCATAAATGTTACCGATTCGCAAATTAGCTTTTAGTCCTTCTCTTTTGAGCCAAGTTTTTGCAATCTTTACACCATGCTTAGAAATATCTAACCCAAAAACATCGAAACCACGTTTAGCTAAGTAAATTAAATGTCTTCCTGAACCACAGCCTAAATCAAGAACTCTTTTGACATCATGTTTTTTGAGTAATTTTACAATTTTTGGGATATCTTCTTGTGGAGCGATGAACATCTTCCCTTTATTTTTAAAAATTTCATCCCAAGCATCTCTCTTTAGTTTTTTCATTTTCTCACTTCTTAGAATTTAGGAATTAGAATTTAAATATTCTTATTTTTAATAAAAAGTTTAAATTTTTTAATTTATTATTAAACTTATGAGATATCTGATAGGAGAAGAAGCTCGAGAAGCAGAAAAATACATTCTTGAAGCTGCCGAGGAAGCTAAAAAATCAACATGCAAAAAATCTCAAAGAGGAGCGGTAATTGTTAAGAACGGAGAAATAATAGGCAAAGGTTATAACAAGGTTACCAATGAGAAGTATTGTAACCCTTGTATCAGGGAAGATATAAAAGATAATAGCAGAGCAGAGCTATGCTCTGCTTCTCATGCCGAGCAGATCGCTATATTAGATGCCTTTAAAAAAGGTAAAGATCCAGAAGGTTCAAGAATGTATCATATAAAAGTAAAGGATGGAAAAATAAGACCTTCCGGAGATGTTTCCTGCACTGTTTGTAGCAGACTTGTTTTGGAGACTGGTATCAGCGAGTTTGTTCTTCTTCATGAAAAAGGACTTGCCGTATATGATTCTAAAGAGTTTAATGAAAAGTCTTTTGAATATTTCTTAAAATAAGTTTTTTAACGCTAGCGCGGAATTTAAACTTAAAGTGCAATGCGGCGGATAGGGTTTAAACCCGTAGACACTACTTCTTTTCAAATCTATCGTTATCTCTGCTTCTTAATTTATCCATCATTCTTTGCCAAGACTCGTCCAAATCAATTCCCTTTGAATTAGCAAGACAACAAAGGGTAAAGAAAATATCTGCAATTTCACCACCAAGCTCCTTTGATTCCTCTGGAAATTTTTTCTTCTTTATACCGTATAAGTGGTTTATCTCTCTAGCCAATTCACCTGTTTCTTCCATTAATCTTGCTAAGATTTCATGTGGTTCCCAATATTGGGGCTTAAACTGGGAAGTCCATTCGTCAACATCATTTTGTATCTTTTTTAATGACATAAGAAAAATTATATAAAATTGACATATAAAGTTAACGAGGAATTGTTTCAAATTTAAAATTCTGTTTTAAATCTTAATGCGGAGGGTCAGATTTGAAAGAGAAGAAACTACGTTTCTTCCTCTACCATCTTCCTTTGACATAATAATCTTTTTTGTCATATTTCATTTAGTTCTAAATTCTCTATACCAAAGACAGATTTTACTATTTGTTTGAATTCCTCTAAATCCTTTTCTTCACATACAGAAATATTACCCTTAATACCGGCTGTATGATAAGTTTTTCCTTTTTCTTGCTGTATCAGTTGTTGAGTTTTAAATGTTAAATAAGTTCTATCTGAAACCATAGTTTTGCTTGTTTCGGTTGTACGCATATATGCTTCAGGAAGTGATTGAGGATTATCTGATAAAGTTCTCGTCTCAATTGTTCTATAACCATGAACTTCAAGTTCTTTATCGAATTTAGAAAGGAGAGGTCTAGATTCTATTGACTCTTGTGAGGCTGAAGGAACATCAATTGAAAATGATTTATGTTTCATATTTTTATTAATCGTCAGTAAAACATTTAAGCTTATTCCTGACCCTCAGTGAAGAGCATGCGGAGGGTCAGATTTGAACTGACGAAGGGACTAACCCACAAGGTTTCTTATTTGTTTCTGAGCATCGCATCCTAAGCTTCGCATTTTTAGATCTTGCGCCTTAGACCAGACTTGGCTACCTCCGCATAAGATTAACTTTTTATTAGAATAATATAAATGTTATATCTCTATCTTTTCTAACTCTGTTCTAAGCTTTGCTATCTCTTCTCCTATTTTGGAAATATTTTCATCAACCTTTTCCTCAGGTATCCTAACCAGATGCTTTATACCTCTAGGCAATGTGAATTCTCTGCTAAAACTGTTTGTAGCATCTGAAAATCTTTGCAAAGATTTTTCCAATATCTCATCAGACTCTGAGTGTATCTTGTTTATCTCCTTTCTTATTGCTAAAAGGTTTTGAATGTTTGTTATAGTTGTTTTCAATTGGTTGATATTATTTAAAATCTCTTTGTATTTATCAACCCTTACAAAAAGAGGAGCAATCTTAGGGGTTTCTTCAATCATTTTATCTAAATCAATTACTTCATGAGGCAAAGGTTCTGCTGCTATTGGCTCAAAGAATTGTTTTCCAGAAACAGTCTTTTTGATTTCCTCTAGATTTTCCATCAAATCACTAAGAATAATTTAATTGATTTATATTTATTTGTGATGGTAAGGTGAAAACCGAATAAAAAGATATGTTATTTAAATAAGTTTGATCAATCTTTCATTATGAAAACTTTAATTGGAGCTTTAATAGTTTTGGTTGTGTTAGTAATTGTTCTTTCTGTATTTTTCCCCCAAGGTCCTGAAATTTCAGATAATACAGTAAAAAGGTTTTCTTCATATGAGGAATTGAAAAACTTTGTGAAAACTAATATGGAAACTGCTAGTATGTATTATGGTTATGGAGTATTAACAGATGGTTTTGCTCCTATGATGGCAAAAACTGCTGCTGTTGGCGAAGCTGTTCCAGCAGTGGCTGGAGGTTCTGAAGATTATTCAACAACAAATATTCAAGTAGCAGGAGTTGATGAAGCAGACATTGTAAAGAATGATGGAAAATATATCTATGTTGTTTCTGGAAAGAAGATTGTTATTATCGATGCTCATCCAGCTGAGAATGCTAAGATTTTATCTGAGATAGAATTGAATGGAACTCCTCAAGAGATTTTCATAAATGGAAACAAACTTGTTGTTTTTGGAAGTGAATATGGATATGTAGAATCAGAAGTTAGAGGCATTGCAGTTCCTGAGTATGGAGGTTATTCAACAAGGACTTTTATCAATGTTTATGATGTCTCTAACAGAGAAAACCCAGTTATAAGAAGAAACTTTTCGATTGATGGTAATTATTTTGACTCGAGAATGATAGGAGATTATGTCTATGTTGTTACAAATCAACCAATATATTATATTGAAGATGAGATAGAAATTCCTAGAATTTATTCAGGTGGTGTATCTAAACCTATCTTCAACTTTCCAGAATTGTATTATTTTGATGTTCCTGATTATTCTTACACTTTTACAACAATTTTGTCAGTAAATACTCAGAATGATAATGAAGATTTATCAAGCAAAGTATTTCTTACAAGTGCAACACAGAACATGTTTGTCTCATTGAATAATATTTATGTAACTTATACGAAACGCTTAAGCAGCTCTTACGTAATGAACAAAATGATTGATGATGTCTTTATACCAATTGTTCCAGCAGATATCGCTAACAAAATAATTGAAATAAGAAATTCAAATCAAAATTCTTATGAAAAATGGAAGAACATAATGGAGATAGTACAGAATTATTCTGAAAGTTTAACTGGAGATGAGAGAAATAATTTCACTAAGAGTATGCAAGAGAGGATGAATAATTTTTATGAAGATATTGCCAAAAAGACTGAAATGACTGTTGTTCATAAAATTTCTATAAAAGATGGAAAAATAGAATACAAATCTAATGGAGAAGTTCCAGGAAATGTTTTGAATCAATTTTCAATGGATGAGTATAAAGAATTTTTCAGAATAGCAACCACAACAGGCCATGTTTCAAGAACTGGTGAACCAACATCTAAAAATCATGTTTATGTTTTAGATGGCAATCTTGTTATTATTGGAAAACTGGAAGATCTTGCTCCTGGAGAGAGGATTTATTCTGCAAGATTTTTAGGAGACAGGGTTTATCTTGTTACATTTAAAAAAATAGATCCTTTGTTTGTAATAGATTTAACAGACCCTTACAATCCTAAGGTTCTTGGAAAATTGAAAATACCAGGATATTCGGACTATTTGCATCCTTATGATGAAAACCATATTATAGGAATAGGTAAAGAAACTGTTGAAGGAGAAGGAGGAACCTTTGCATGGTACCAAGGGATAAAGGTATCTTTGTTTGATGTTACTGATGTTTCAAGTCCAAAAGAAATATCAAAATATAACATAGGTGACAGGGGAACTGACTCGGAAGCTTTGAGTGACCATAAAGCATTCTTATTCAGTAAGTCAAAGAATTTGCTTGTCATACCTATTTTACTTGCAGAAATAGATGAGGAAAAATATCCAGGAGGTGTTTCACCTTCTACTTATGGTGATTATGTCTGGCAAGGAGCTTATGTATTAGATCTTTCTCTAGAGAACGGTTTTGTCCTTAAAGGAAGGGTAACTCATTTAGAAGGGGGTGAAATAGAAAAAAGTGGTTATTACTTCTATTCACCATCTTCTGTTAAAAGATCTCTTTACATAGGAAATGTTCTTTACACTCTTTCAAACAAAATGATAAAAATGAATGATTTAGGGAATTTAAATGAGGTAAATAAAATTGAACTTCCTTATGAACAAGAAGAATATCCTTACTGGAGATAATTTTTATAGATGGTGCGTCGGCCGGGATTCGAACCCGGGTTTCGAGCTAATTGCTTCTTATTGGCAAGCTCGTGTCTTAACCAGCTAGACTATCGACGCGTTGACCAATAAGTTCTTTTTTGTTTCTTATACTTTAAATAATCTTTTATCATTTTAAAATGATCGAAAGCCATATCTTTTTTATTTAATTTTTTAGGATTATAAAAATCTGGTATTTTTGCATCGCTCCCTGCTTTTAATTTTCCAGAAATTATCTTTGCAACAAATACTGTTGGTATGTAGTGACCTCTGGGATCTCTATTTGGATCAGAATAAACACCTAAAATGTCAATAAGCTTTACCTTCAGGTTTGTCTCTTCTTTAGCCTCTCTTAAGGCTGCGTTTTCAACTAATTCATTATGATCAACATGCCCTCCAGGTAAAGCCAGTTTTCTTTTGAAAGGTTTTCTTCCTCTTTTTACAAGAACTATTTTATTCCCTTTTTCTATTATGATATCAACAGTTGCAACAACCATATTATCACTTAATATTCCAAGCTAAAAAAGCTGCTAGCAATCCAACAAATCCAGCAACATAAAATGCAGACGATAATGATATGGCATCGATTAGAAATCCTCCTAATGCAGGTCCTACAACATCTCCAATTCCTTGCAAGGTTTTTGAAAACCCTATCTGCTCACCTCTAATCTTAGCCTCTGTAGAATCCATTAAAATTGTTTTAAAAGCTATTCTATAGATATAGAATCCGATTGAAACTATTATCAATACTAAAAAGAATTGGATTATAGATGTAGAAAAAGGATACAGCAAAATGAAGAATGAAAATAAGAAACTTCCTAAAGCTACTGTTTTAGCTCTCCCAAATTTATCAATCCATTTTCCACTCCACCAAGCAAAAACAGAACTTATCAGATAATCAACAAATAATAACAAAAATAACAAACTTTCTGATATTCCTATACTTTTAGCTAGAATAAAGAATCCTGGAAAATAGGCAGCATTAAAATTAATGGCTATTAGAAATCCGATAATTGCAATTATTATGAATGTTTTTGAATACTTCTTAATTGATAATTTAAATCTACTTTCGACTTTGGCTTTTCTTTTTTCTTTAAAAAATAATAGAAATATCAAAAATTCAATAAATATAACCAATGAAGCTATGTAGAATCCAAAGGTTAATGAGACATACGTTACTATAATAAATCCTATTACTGTTGCCAAAGCTCTGCTTAAAGGAAATATTGTACCTAGCTTAGCCATAATCTTTGCTCTTACTTTTTTACTGAAAACATCTGCCTGTATAGCATCCAAAACAGAATCGCTCAAAGTTTCACCAATCTCTTTAATACCATTGACAATCCCAAATTCATGTACCTTTGTTAAAAATGGGAAGAAAGAAATTGAGATAGAATCTATCAGCAATCCTATAGAATATATCTTTTTTCTTCCAATTATGTCTGATATCTTTCCTATTATAATTCTTGAAAACAAAAGGATTATAGAAGCAATTGAAAATATGATACCTATTTGGGATGCAGAGAATTCTTTCGCTAAAAGGAAAAAAGGAAGTATAACGAATAAAATTCTATCGTCAATCTCATCTAAAACTGTTAAAATTGCAAAAATCCAGAAGGCTTTTCTTGTATTCATTTAATTCACTTTTTTAATGTATTTTGAACTCCGATATCGTTTCTAGTAAATACATAATTATAAATATAATTTGAATATTATTAATAAGTAAGGAGGAAAATTGTTAGGTGGATTGAGATGGTTGCAAAAAGGAGAAGAAGAGCAAAAAGAGCTGCAGCTGAGGCAAGATTGTAGTTGAATAACTAGAATAGGAGAGCTGCAAGAACTTAAAAATAAATTTTTTTGGGGGGCATACGCCTCTCTTTTTCTTTTAAGACGATTAATGATTATGGAAAAGTATAAACTGGTGAATAGGGCATAAGGACTTATAAGTTAAGAACGAACGCCGACGGCAGACTATCAGAACTCAATTCATAAATCCGTTGGTATATTCTCATAAAGTATAGGTGTTTTATATATTATTCTACATACAAAGATATAAACATTAGTATAAAGTGGTTCTATGGATAAAGAAACTATTGAAGAAATGAAATTGGCGAGGACTTTTGAATCACCAACATCTTCAGGGTTTGGAGTATTAGCAGAAGAATTTGGTCTGTCAAAATTGGAAGTATTAAAGAAAGCAGATGAAATACGACATAGAGATCCTAGAGTTATATATCAAACCCCTTCTCTTGATACTAAAAAACTATATTTAGAAGAAAATTTAAACGCCGAATTTGTAGAACATACAAAAGAATTAAATAAGCTCTATTTTGAAAAATTAATGACAGAAAATAAAATAACTTTAATATTAATAGAAAAATTGGAAAAGAGATCCAATAAAAAAATATCCAAAGAACTTGAAGAAGCTTTTAAACCAGAAACTTTATTGAAAGATACTCTAATATTTTCAGCGTGTACTAATACTAATGATAAAAGATTTCAAGAATTTTTGAAATGGGTAAAAAGTTGAAGGATGAAAAGTATGGGTAAAGTAAAAATTCAAGAAGTAAAAGGTAGATTTTCTATCACTTTGCCAAAAGATATTATTGAAAGAACTAATCTAAAGAAAGGAGATTCTTTATTTGTTTCTTATGATAGGAGATCCGATATAATCGAAATTGAAAGGAAAAAAGGAATAAATATTTTCTAAACTGATTTTACTTTGATTTCTTCATAACAATAAGCATTCCCTTTAACAACTGCTCTTCCTTTTATATGCTTTGCTCCACCTCTAGGGAAAATTATTTCCTTACCTACAGCAATTATTGTTCTTGCTCTAAATTCATCTTGATTTAAAAATTCTATAAATTCTTCAGGTATAATTTCCATCTATAGACACCCATTTTTCATCTCTAATTTTACGACACAAAGCTAGATTAGGTCCTTTCCCAGCACATCTAACTGCATTAGAAAATATAGGATAAACCCTTTTAGCAACGCATAATAATACTTCAGCTTTAATCCCTTTCGTCAACTTTGGCAATTTTACCCTCTTCCCTCAAATCACTAAGAATTTTCATAACTAGTTCTATATCTAATTGTAATTTTTCTGCAATTTCAGTAGTATAAACTCCTTTTTTATGTTCATCAATAAATTCTTTAATCATCATCTTTGCTTGATCATAAGGAACTTTTCTAACAAGAATTACTTTAGGTGTCACTTCTCTTATCATTTCAAATCTTTTTTCATAATTAGAAATAATTCTTTTAAGAGATTTATTTTCATTTAGTAATTCAAAATAACTAAAGATTTCAGAAGGTTTAATAAAAGGTCTGATATCAGTACTAATAACATTATCATCAAATTTCCATTCTATAGTAGTTTTATCAGGTCCAATTAAAGTTACCATAATTATTCACTTTTTAATTTTTCAACAATTTTAATTAGTTTTTCAACAGGTCCTGCAGTTTCAGCAATCGTACCTACATGAATTATTTTCTTATCATATTCTTCGGGATTTTCATGACCAATTGTTATTAAACCTTTAGCTTTTTTACTTCCTATCAATAAAATAGCTGGTACGACATCAGGATCAAATTCTTTTAAATCTTTTAAAAATTCTTTATTCAATAGATTATCCATATTTAGACCAACTAATTTAACTTTTTCCGTTTCCCTTTTAATTTCTTCTGGATTAGAACTAGTCATAGTTTCACCTATTTATTATTAGTAATCTCTTTATATTTATCACTTTCCATATTACTTTTTGGTAAGAAAACTTTTTAAATCTGTTTGAACCATCTAATTGAAAGTAAAAAGAAAAAGTGGAATTTAGGTTTTATTCTAAAACAATATATTTATTTTCAGAATCCACTTGGAAGTTTATTTTTAAATTCAAATTTTATTTTAGATTTTTTAATTATTTTTTCTTGCATATAAGTTAAAACGAGATTATTCCATTTAATGAAATTTCTTTTCCATTTATTATTTTTCCAAAGATAATCTTTAAAAGCATACTGTAATTCCAAATTGTTTAACCAACCAAACATTATAGAAAAATGCAAATTACGTCTACACTCTTCTTTATCATATAAAGGATAATATTTTAAATCCAGTTTTTTAGCATTAAACATCTTAATTATAGGTACTATGCTCTCTACATTAGTATGCGTATAAATATTTGAAAGAAATCCATAAAGTCCAGATTCATCCTTTAATTTATTTCTTAAAAATTTAGGTTGAAAATGTTTACCATTAAGCCATCTTTCTGTCTCTTTCTCATTTTTTTGAAAATAAGATATATGAAGTAAATTTTCATATAGATTTCTAATTAATGCCATACTAACTTCATAATAACCACAAAATATACAATCATTTATGCATTGTAATAATCTAAAATTTCTTGTAGCTAAAGTTAATATCGCAAGTTGTTTTTTAGATCTGATGGCATCTTTTTCAATTAGAACAAAAAGTTCTATATTAATTCCACCTATATTTCTTAGTAACTGATGCTCGAATTCAAAATCTTTCGTAGTAGCTAATGTATTATCAGACATTACTTGTTTTATTGGTTTTTTTGGTTTCGCGGATACCATAAAATCATATTTTATTCTACAACTTTACACTTAATTTTAAATTCATTCAATTTATTTTCATCAATTGGAATTGAATTTAATTCGTTAATAAATTTTTCAACAAAATTTAATATGCTTTCAGCTTCAAGAGGATTATGAATCAGCCCATTATGTAATCTCTTACTTCCTTCATCAAAATAGTCATATATTAAGCTATAAGATGGTAATTGTAAACCCATAGCCTCTGCATCTTTTAAGAACAATGACATAGGTTGTATTTTTTTAAATCCAAATTTTTCTTTTATTGCCAAGTCTATTGCAACCCTTATATGATTTAGAACTTCAGCCCAATCGCCTCTATCAGTTGCTTCTCTTGCTTTTTTAAGTTCATCTTTAGATTCTAAGAATTTCTTTTTTAAAATTCTTTCTCTCATTTTTCTATTTTCTTCTATTTCTTTTAACTTATCAAAAATTCTTTTATCTGCTTTTATAGATATTAAAGCTGTTTTTATTTCTTCTAAAGATAGCTTGTTAACAACTGCATCTATATAATCATCTCTTGTGGGTTCAGATGGTTTTTCATCAAAACCATAAAGTTCAAAAGGATTACGTGCATCAATATCAAATTTTCTTGATATTTCTTTCAATTGTTCTTTTTCTAAGAGCCTTAATACACTGATTCTTTCACGGCGGGCTATTTCACTTCTTTCAATCTCCTTAACTACAATTATGGCACCTTCTTTTAGTGCATTTCCCATCTTTTTAATTTTTTCTTTCCAGCTCATTTTTATCATTAATCATTAACTTTTTAAAGTATTTATTTTTAGTATGAATTTTTATGTAAACTTGGCTCTCATAAATAGACAAGAGTCAAACGCAACATCATTTTGTTATCACGTCATATTTTTTGTTTTATAAATTGAAAAATAATAATTTAGAAATATTTAAATATTCATCATTTCATACTACTTTTATGAAACAAAGTATCATAAAACTATCAGAAATTGAAAAAAAGTTTCTTATTTCTCTGCTTGAAGATGGTAGAAAAACAAATTCTCAGATTGCCAAAGAAATAAAAATAAGTAAAGCTACTGCTGGTAGAATAAGAAGTAACCTAGAAAAAAGAGATATTGTTTCTGAATATATACCTATAATTGATTTAGATAAAATTGGAATTAATGTTTTTCTTGTTGTAATGCTTCAATGGAGAGGTATTAAAATTGAAAAATTAAACATGATACTTTCAGAATTAGAAAAGAATCCACATGTAATATTTCTTGCTAATGGAGAAGGTTCTGAAGGTTTAACTACTTCATTATTTTTTGGCTTTAAAGACATAGAAGATTATCATAAATATTTCAATAATTTTAGGAAAAAATATAGTGAATATATGGGAAGAATAGTAACATTAATATTGCCATCTAAAGAAATAATTAAACAGGACTTTACACATTTAGTAAAATATATACTTAAAGGAGGATGATATGATGAATAAAAAAATTATTCAATTGTTTATTATAACCTTTTTTGTATTTTTAACTTTACCGTCTTTAGTCTTAGCATTTGATATGGACATATCGGTAGCACCAACAGAAAAACTGAGTTTTAATTGTGGTGGTCAAGAATCAGTAACTGTTAGTTTAACAAACAAAGGAAATTATTATGGTGCACTCTGTTGGTGGAGTCTTGATAAATCTAGTTGGACTAAAGGAACGAACTCTTGTCTTTCTCCTGAAGGTGGAACCGGTACTTTTTCTATTAATTTAAATGTACCAAATACTGGTTTTACAACACATACAGTATATGTAGCATGTAGAAATTATGGTCATACAGAATGGATTGTATATCATTACAATGACTGTTTTGATACTATTTCATGGACTAATGAATCATATTATGAAGGTTATACAAAAACTACCAATTGTTTGATTAATAGTCAACAAGATGCTGATTGTGTTTATCAAGGGAATGTAAAACTTGAATGTAGTAGTTTAAAACAAGTTGCAGAAGCAGAGATAAATACTGCTAAAAATCTTATTAGCGATGCACAATCTGCTATAAATTCTGCTCAGAGTAAAATTCAAGAAGCATCTAAAATAGGTGCTGACGTTATTCAAGCGAATAGCTATTTATCTTCTGCTAATACAGCATTAAATAATGCACAGACGTATTTGAGTTCAGCTCAAACTTCTTATAATACTGGTATTTATGAATCTGCTAAAAATAGTGCCCAACAAGCACAAACTTATGCAAATAATGCCAAGACTTATGCTAATCAAGCAAAGTCTTCAGCAGAACAAGCTATGCAACAGGTTTCTCAGGAAAAGATTGATGCAGCAAATGCAAAATCATCTGCTTATTCTGCAATAGACACTGCTAAAAAGGCAATAAAAGAAGCAGAAGGTTTAATTAATAATGCTACAATAATTGGGATGGATACTACGCAAGCAGAAGGTGATGTTGCAACTGCAAGATCTAAATTAAAAAGTGCGGAAGATTATTATTCCGAAGCAACAAGTGCTTTTGATGCTGCAAACTATGCTTTAACAAAACAGAAAGCAACTTCTGCAGGATCGTATGCTAAAGACGCAGAATCCTTAGCAACTTCTGCATATAACTCTTTATGGGTCGTGTATTCACAAAAAAGAGTAGCGGCTGAAGCTATTACTAATGCTGATAGCGAAGTAAGTCAAATGAATGAGATTAACACAAAAATGACATATATTTTAAGAAACATGAAAACTTATGGTGTTGATACCACAGAAACCAAAACAGTTGCTGATGAAGCTAAAACTAATACAGACACAGCTGAAGATTTACTCTCTCAAGCCAAAAATAGGTTGAATGCTGGTTATACTAGTGAAGCAGCAGATTTAGCTGTCCAAGCCAGAGATAAGGCAGCAGCTTCACATAATAGGCTTGATACTGTTGTATTAAATCTGAAATTTGGAATTCAAGATGCATTAGAAGCTGCGTATAATCAAAAACAAACAAACTTGAAACAGGCTAAAAGTGAAGTGCAAAGTGCAGGTCAAACATATGGGGCAGATAATGAATTGATAATCAAAGCACAAGAAGAAGTTTCTAGTGCTGAAACTGCTTTGAATGATGCCAAATCTAAGATGGACGCAGTTGAAACTTCTGAGAGTTTGACAAATTTACTCACAAATGCAAAAGCTGCTTTTGAAGGATTAGACACAGCACAACAACAAATTGGTATGGCAAAAGCTGATGCTAGTGCTGCTGGAATGGGATTATATCAAACCATTGCAATTGGTGGGGCAGCTATAGCAGCTGTAGGTGGTGGTTTCTTATACTGGAGAAGAAAGAGAAAGAAGGGGGAAAAAGCTGAAAAGGAAACAGAAGAAAGAAAAAAGCCTGATCAATGTAGCAAGTGTGGAGCAAAATTGAGTAAAAAACATAAGTTCTGTCCGAAATGTGGAACAAAGGTGTAACTTAAATGTTAGTATTAATATTTTTAACTTTTTTTGTATTTTTGATTCTTTGGATTGGTGATTTTTACATAACCAAGAAAATTGTTAAAAAGGTTGGTACTAAAGTTGAAATTAATATCTTGTTAAGAAAAATTCTAAGTTTTCGAGGAAAATTTATTTGGATTTTTAAAGCAATTGAACTAGGGCTTTTTCTTTATTTAATCTATTATATTCAGACATTCAGCGGAGAGGTATCTTTCTACATTCTGCTTGGTTATATTTTATTTTACACAATCTTAGTTACTAATAATAGCAGAGTATATTTTCAAGTAACAAGAAAGGCGAGTGAGGCTTTTATGTTAATGTTCTTAGTTATCTCCATTTCACTCCTTGGATTTATTTATCTCAACTTTTTGATGTACTCTGGATTAGTTATGACTTATGAAGAATTAGGGAAGTGTCAATCTAATTACAAAAATGTCTATTGGGAATGTTATCAAAAAAATGTAACTTCTGAAGTGCCAAAGGAATTGGAAGATATTATTGGGAGTTTTGACATTAGCATTCCAATGCCGTGATGAGAATGAAAAAAATATTGGTTGGGTTCATGTTTGGAATTATAATATTCACATCTTTAGCTTTAGCAGTAAATTTGGATTTCAATATAGGAGTAGAGGATAAAATATTTTTTCCTAATGAAACTATACCAATAAATATTTCTATAATTAACAGAGAAACAACTTTTAGTGCTAGGAATGCTACTTTAGGTGTTTACATTGGAAAAAGAGAATATACTTTTGAATTAGGAGATATTAAAGCTGGAGATTCTCTTTTGAAAGAAATAATTTTACCTGAATTTCCGCCTGGAGACTATATAATAAAAAGTCAATTGAATTATACTGGATTTTTTGATGAAAGAACAACTTTAGAAACTTATAATTCTTTCCATGTAAGATTTCCAGAAATGGAAAGACTACCTAGAAATATAGTAATCAAAAGTTTTTCAATTCCAGAAAACATAACTGCTGGAGAAACTTATACAATCTCTATAAGAGTTTCTAATGAAGGTAATGTGGCTGGAGATCTTATAGTTAGATTAAGCTCTTTAGATGTGAGCACCTCAAAAGAACTTCATCTAGAACCTGGAAATTCAGATACAGTTAATTTAAATGTTAAGTTATATAATCCAGGGGTTTCTATTATTGAAGCAAGAGTATATGCTATTGTAAATAGTATAAAATATTTGTTAGTTTATGATATTGCTACTGTTTTTGTTAGAGAATCAAATATAGCAAAATTATCTCTTAGTAAATTAGAATTAGCAGATGAACCTGATAATAAAATTAATCAAAATGATATGGTCATATTAAAGATAAATATCCTGAATAATGGTACTTGGTTAGCTTCTAAAGTAAATGGAATTTTAAGTTCATCCATACCAGAAATAGAAATTATTAAATCAGAAGGAGATTTTGGTATAATACCAAAAAATGGATTTTCTAATGCCATATTTGAAATTAAAACATCTAATGCTAAGATTGGATCTGCTGAGCTTAATTTAGATGTAACTTATACAGATGGTTTGGGTGAACATTCTATATCTATTCAAATACCAATAACTCTTTCAGAAGGAAGTGAAATATGCCGATCAAATAATGATTGCCAAGAAGATCAAATATGTTCTAACAACAGATGTGTGGTTATTTCTTGTGAATGCGGTGAAATCGTAAACCATCAATGTATAAAATATGATTGCTGTAACGATTTGGATTGTGAAGAAGGTTATATTTGTAGTAATTATAGTCATGTTTGTGAGCCGTCTAAAGAAATTAAAGCTGATGTTCTTATAGCGACATCAAGCAAACTAAAAAGCAATGATGATTATAATAAAGCTCTTAGAGAGTATAGAGAAACTATTTTAAAAGAAGGTTTGACTTCATTTTATATACTTGTTGATTCTCAAAAAGTTCAAGAATTATTTAATATACAACCTGCAAATTCTTCTGACTGGAAATCTGTCAAGAATGTACTTGATAAAATTATCTATAAAGTAGAGCCAGATTATCTTTTGATTATTGGTGGTGTAGATATAATACCACAACCACCAGCAAAAACCGAATCTAAGATACCAACTATACCTACATCTGATGATAGGTATACTGATATAGACTTGGATGGAATACCTGATGTTAGTGTAGGTAGAATACCTGATTCAAAGGATAATATAATAGAACCTATAATAAAGGGTTTAGATTCTTCTATTAAATTAAGAAAAATAAAAATTTTTAATAAAGTTATTCTTGGAGACATTTGTCTTTTTTCTCCTCCATTATGCCCTGGTATAAGTGATGTCAATTTATTATCAAATGCAATTTTTGATAAAAATTGTAAAAACAATGAGTATTGTTACCCAGCTCCTCCATATTGTATTGATTTAAAATGTGAAAATAAACGAGAATTTTATAATTACCTTCTAAATTCTGATATTATCAATCTAAATGCCCATGGCTCGCCATTTAGTTTTTCTGCTCTTGCTGCAGATAGAAAATGGTATAATGTTCTAAATTCAGAAGACTTATATAAACTACAATTTAATACTAATCCAATTTTATTTACAATAGCATGCCATGGCGGAACTATTGATTGTGAAGAATATGGATGCATAACAAAACGTGGTAATGTTTTTTCTTTTCTTAATAATGGTGTCGCTGTTTATATAGCTAATACAAGGTATGGTTACGGAGGATTGACTGCAAAATATCTAAGTAATTTTTATAAAAATATTAGAAATGGTAAATCTATTGGAGAAGCTATTTTAAGTATGAAAAAAGAAGAATTACAAAATTCATATACGGATTTTGAAAATGCTGTAATTTATGAAATCCAAGTTTATGGTGACCCGACAATAAGACTAATAGGTGTTTAAAAATGCAAAAAGAATTGATATTGATAGTAATTTTAACTTTGTTAATCGTTATTAGCGGTTGTATTAAACAAGAACCTAAATCAATTAAAGAAGCAAACATTTGTGGTGACAATATTTGTGGTGCTACCGAAGATTGTAATAACTGTGAAAAAGATTGTAAATGTAAATCAAATGAATATTGTAGTGATATAGGAACGTGTAGAAAAAGTGTTTGTGGAGATGAAACTTGTTCAAGCGAGGAAAATATAACACAAAGTTGTTGTGAAGATTGTGGTTGCCCTTCTAATAAAATTTGTAACAAAATAATACAAACTTGCCAAGAAAAAGCCGTTATTTCTGAAGAGGATGTAAGAAAAGTAGCAAATGATTATTTAAATAAAAATAATATAAATGGAACAATAATAGAAATTATAGATACTTATTACAAAAATGAAACAATAAAACAAGTAAATATTGATTGTAAAACTGAAGAAATACCTTATCCATGTCAAATTATTTTATATATTAACGATAAAGGGGAAATTGTAGAAGAAATAAGAACTGTTTAGATTACTTTTTCATCTTATCCATTTGTTTTAGAATTTCTTTTCCTAATTTAGTTATACGATATAGCTTCCCAACTCGTTCCTTTGGAGTTAAACATTCAACAAGTCCTTTTTCAATGAACTCTCCTAATGCTCTGGAAACATGTGTTGGGTATAAACCAGTTTTCTTTGAAATATCACTTGGTGTAATGGGTTCGGTTAAAACAGATAGAATCTTCTTCCTTTGCTCGCTTCTTGCAATAAACGATACCAAATCCCACCTAACCATAAATTAGTTTTCAAAGACATAATTTATCACAATATATGACCTAACTATTACCAACTTATTACAATCTTTTTATATTTATTTATCTAAATAAAATTATGGGAAAAAAGTTAAAAATAATACTTGGTATATTTGCAGTGTTATTTCTTTTGTCAGCAATAGCACCATTTTATACAGGTTCAGGATACCGAAGATATGATTCAGAACCAACAGGCCAAGCCGTAAGTAGGGAATCACAGCCAGCTACAACTATTCAACCATTGATTACTAAATCTGCAGTTGAGATGCTTCCGACTCCAGAAGAACTGCCAACAGAATTTACCATAGGTGAAATCAAGGATATAACAGAAAGTATGACCAAAAACGCACTCGGATTTGAATCTGGAAAAATGCTTTCAATTGATAAATATAAGATTTTAGGTACAGGCGTTTATGATTATACTTCTGTCGACTTTAGTATCCTTAAATTCTCTACAATAGATTATGCAAAATCGTTCTTTAACAATAATGTCAATAATGTGAAAAGCAGCGGTGGATATACAAAACTGTCTTTTTCTACTGATGCTGAATGCTTTTCATGGAAAACTGACTACGGATATGATACTGGCAAAATCGGAGAAAGCATTTGCAACAAAAAGAATGTTGTATTTTGGATTTCTGTTACTATAGTAAAAACTTGGAATCAGCCTGATAATTATCTAAAGTATATGACACTTATTGTTGATAGAAAAGTAATGTAAATTGTAAAAAATAATGTAGAAACACAAAATGTGAAGCTTATGAAAAAATGGGAATATAAAGTAGTCGTGTTCAAAGAGCCAATATCTGACAATCATATAGAAATGCTTGATAACTTAGGCAAAGAAGGATGGGAGCTTGTTGCTGTGGTTCCGATAGGAAGAGGTGGTTTTGGTGAAATGTCTTCTTCAAGATTCTATTTTAAAAGAGAAATCAACAAATAAAAAAATAGTAGTAGTCGAAGCTGAAGCTAGAGGAAGCAAATTATTTACAGCTTTGCTCATTATAGGCATTATAATTTTTTTATGGTCATTAATATTAATGATCTCAGAAGGGACCCCGTTGATGTCGATTATTCTGGGAGAAATTCTTTTATTAGGTGGGTATGGTTTTATAGCATTTCTAATTTTGTTGATGTATAATGCGGCATTACAAGGATGGAAAGGAGTATAATCCTTAAATCCAAACCAATTTTGTAGCCTTTACGGAAATCTGAAGAGACCCTCAACCCCATTTCTAGGAAAAAACTTGAGGAAACTTTTGAGAATATATTGTAGCGTGCATGTCAAAACCTTTATTTATGTTTTATATTTTCTCTTTTCCAGCCAAAGTTTTATCGCCTCTTCCAAAGCATTATTTATTTTCGTATCAGAATCTATGACAGCTTTTCTAAAATCTTTCCATAATTTTTTGTCTATTTTATTGCTTACTATCATTCTTTCCATAGTAAAGATTTATATATATCTTTATATAAATATATAGTAAAGAAATAAAGAAATCTTTATTTGATAAATATGAAGCAGATATTCATCAATGTCAAAGAACAGAACCAAGAAGAAAGAAAAGATATAATCAATGCTCTAAAAAACGGTGGAGTTAAAATCAAATGGGATTATTGGTGTGGTTATATTGTTGCTGAGGTCGATGAAAATGATAAGCTCTGAAGAAATTATAGAAGAGATTAGAAAGTTCAGCCCTCATACGGAAAGGCTTACTCTGTCTACATTGTTAGCAGTAAATCAGAAAGTCAATGTAATAAATATATCCAAAGCTGGCTACGGCAAGACTAGAAATTCTCAAGAATTGCTAAAAATGCTTGATATAGAACACAAACTGATTTCTGGTCATATAACACCAAGAGCCTTCTTTGATATACTAAGAGAAGATCAACTTACCGTTGTTGATGAATCTACAATATTATATAATATGGAAATACTGAACCTGCTTCTAGGGGCATTGTGGAACGGTATAGTGATGTGGGAAAACAACCATTCGAAAGAATTCCATCGCTTCAAAGGAAATATCGTTTTTAATACGAATTATTTACCTGTTTCACCATTCGTAGAAGCACTCAAAGACAGATGTATTTTCAATTTTATTCAGCTAATCTCTCAACAAATCAAAGAAAAAATCAACTCAAAATTTTCATATAAACCAAACAAAGAAATCTGGCGAGAAATCAAAAATAGAGTATTTCAAAAAACGGAATTAACGGAAGTAGAATTAAAAATTCTACTTGATAGTATCAATCACCCAAAATCAGTTAGAGATATATGGAGGTTGGAAATAATTGGTAAGTTTAGCAAAACTTTAGTAAGCGACCTAAGTTTAATAAATTATTTTATTGATAGAGACAATATCTGGGAAATAGTAAATTCCACATTAAAAAGGTCTGAGAAGGTAAAAGCTATTGCTAAAATCAAAAGTATAAGTGATAGACAAGCTAGGAAGTATGTTCCAAAAATGTAAATTTACGCGTAAAGGCGATTTTTGATAAAGAACATAAAAAAACTTTACACCTTAAAAGACTGGTTCACGTCTCTTCCGATATAAGTTCGTTGAATCTCAAAAGTTAGATAGGCTAGTAGAGAAAAAATCAAAAGTGTAAAGTCTTGTAAGGCTTTACATGCCTGCCCCTCTTTTTTCGATATAAAAGAGTAGAAAGGGCTGTTTTTTGTAAAGGCAAAGTTCATAATTTTTTTTCAAATTCTTTGTAAATATACTCTAATTGACCATTTTCTATTTCTTATAACATAAATCCTTATAAATTTTTTATTGAAATTATTAACCATGTTAGATTCATTGAATTGCCCTGAATGTGGGGGCAGTATTAAAGAGGATGTATCAAGAGGCGAATGTTTTTGTTCTAAGTGTGGTCTGGTTGTTGAGGATAAAATATTTGATACTATTTTTTTAACCCATGAAGGACAAAGAAAATACAGGAATCAATATGAAAAACGATTATATGAAAACATGGGAGAAATAAGAAAAATCGTTAACAAGCTTAATTTGCCTTCTGATGTTCATGAAGAGTTAAAGAGATTCTTCCTCATTAATTACCAAAAGAAGTATACAAAAGGAAGACCATTCAGAATTACGATAGTTGCTTTGCTACTTAGTTTGTTAGATATTTATATCTTACTTATTTTAGACAAGATGACAACTGAAGATTATGAAAAGTCTAACAAACTAAATGAGAATAGAAAAAAGCTGGAAAGCATGTTTGCAACTATTAAAAAGGATTTTCCAAATGAATATGAAAAGGCAATAAAAACTTTAGATTTATACTACAGACCCAAATTGTCTAGGTTCCTTAAAAATGAATTTAAAGAAATAGAAAAAAGAACAGGAATACCGCTCAAATTATCTATTTTTGATATAAGAGAGGTTGACAAAAACCATTATTATGCTTACAATCCAACATTTCATAAATTATTTAAAATAAAATCTAAACCGCTTTCATCTTACACCACAGATAAGATGGAAGAAGAGAAAATAGAATATGCAAAAGTCATAAGAAATCGAGGTATCACTTTTTCTATCAATTTCATTAAAAATTTGGATAACAGCAAAAGGCAACTCACAAAGAAAGGTCTCGTCTGTGCGTGTTGTTATCTTATAGCAGATTATTACAAAAATGGTTCTTGGATTGCACCTTGTTCTAAAATAGAGTGGATGAGATTTTTTCACATAGATTCCAAAACATTTTATTCAAGAATCAAAGAATTAATGAACATTCAATGTAAATGGGAAGAACTTTCTGGAATTTCTAACGTAAAAATTATGGAAAACTGAGGCAAAGATAGACATAATATATTAATGATAACAAAAGCAACGGTCTCCATAAGCTTAGATAAAAAACTTCTACAGCAGATAGATTCTCAAAGAGGTCTAGCTCGCCGTTCCGCTTTTATCGAGTTCCAACTAAGAAAAGCCATAGGTGATTCTAATGAAATCAAAAACTGAAACTCCTGATTTCAACAAAATGACTTTAAAAGAATTGTGGAACTACATAAACGCCGAAGCTAGACGGAGGTTGGAATTGAAAGAAGAATAAAAAATAAGAAAGGGGGAAGTTATGCTTCTTAATAAAACATTGAATCTTTCAAAATTTAGAGAACACCTATCAAATGATAAGCTTATTCTGGAAATTTTAAAAAATTCTCCGTGTCCACTTCCACTAAATTTCATTGCTTCTTTAGCATCCTTACAAAAAAATCATACTTATCGCATTTTGGTATGCTTGGAGAAATATGGCTTTGTTAAAAAATCAACCGTGCAAAAAGCCTCTTTCTATACATTAAAAAGTGAAGAAAATGGAAAATGAAATAATCCCAGAGCAACTATGTAGACTTGATTTTAGATTTGTGAAAATTAAACCTAAAGAAAAAATACCATTTGAGTTGGAATGGACTACCAAAAACAACTATAGTTACAATCAAGTAGAATTGACAAAACATTTGATAGAAGGTGGAAATCATGGAGTAGTTTGTGGTTATGGAGGTTTAATAGTTGTTGATAGCGACACTAAAGAATTAAATGAAGCCATGAAAAAACTACCAGAAACCTTTACAGTAAAAACAGGAAATCCAGACCCAAATAGGTTTCATTATTACTTTATTTGCCATGACTGCAAAGAAAGCTTTGTAATAACTAAAAATAAAATTCATTATGGAGAAGTTCAATCTACAGGAAGACAAGTAGTAGGCGTAGGTTCAACACATCCTTCCGGAGGATTATATTTAATAGCAAATAATAAAGACACAGCTACAATAACATTTCAGCAATTAAAAGAAGTCATAAAAGATTTAGTTTCTGAAAATAAATTTACAGAAAAGCTTATAGTGGCAGTAATACCAACTGCTAAAACTATACCCGAAAACATAAAAGAACTAATAAAAAGTGGTTGTGAAGAAGGGAGAAGAAATTTCAATACTTGGCTCACCGTAAAAGAATTATATAAGCTTGGTTATGACCCAGAAATTATTTCAGAAAAGGCTTTAGAGTTTAATAAAAATTGTAGACTGCCAAGAGATTTTAGAGAAGTAGAATTGCATATCAACTATCTTTTAAGAAATGCTCAAAGATACCTTAATGACAAAATAAGCGTTGAAGAGATAGAAGGGATAATGGAACAACAAATATTAGAACCTGCAACAGCACCAACTACTGAAGAAGTAGAAATACTAATTTCTGATTTGTCAGCAGAACATATTGGTAAGAGAGTTATTGTAGAAGGAAGGGTATCTGGAGAGATAACACAGCTAGCAATTCCTAAAAAAGTTAAATGCTTTGCTTGTGGTAATGAAGTTGAATTAGAGCCTTATCAAGCAATTTTCAAGGAAAGTTTCAAATGTGATAATGAAATTCAATATGAAGATGACAAAAGTAAGACAAAGATAAAAAAATGTAATAATATGATGAGTATTATTGAATATAGCAATTATTCTATTCTTTTTGTTCAAAATTTATTAGAACAGATTACAGGTTTTGACAAAAGGTTTTACAAACCTATGAAAATTTATGTCATTAATCAAGTTCCACCTTCAGCTAAAAAAGTAAGAATAATAGGAACTGTTATTTCTGATCCGAAAAAAGCAATAAGTATAATATCCAATAGTGTTGAGCCTTTAGAAATAGAATTTATAAATTTCATGATTACTGAAGAAGATAAGCAAAATTGGATAAAATATTTTGTAAATAACAATTTAGATTTGAGATTACAAATAGCTCCTGACATGGTCGGTAGGCCATTAATTCAAGAAAGTAGGTTACTGGTCTTACATAGTCCTGCAGAAATATTTGATATTGATGGAAAGAAAATCAGAGGTTGTTTGAAAGAAGTTTTGATTGGTGATACAAAGACTTACAAGTCGGAGAGCATGAGAGATACTACAATTTCTTATTATCATTTTGGAGACTACATAATTGCTGAAAGTGGAAGTAGGGCTGGAATCACATATACGATTGATATAGACAATAAAGCTATAATCTGGGGAGCTTTGCCTTTGAACGATCTAGGCTATGTATGTATTGATGGTTTGCAGAGATTACATTCTGATGAAATGGGAGAGTTTAGAGAGGCTTTAGAACAGCAAAGGGTAATAGTCAGAAGGTCTCAATCAGGAGAAGCTCTAGCAAGAACGAGGATAACAGTTGCACTAAATCCTAACAAATCTAAGCCGATAAATCAATATATTTTAAAATGTTTGTCTTTGCTTGATACTTATATCTTTAATGAACCTGCAAACCTAACAAGATGGGATATATTTTTGGTTTTTGCTGATGATGATGTTTCAAAGAGTTTAATTGCTGAAAGGAAAAGAACAGAAAGGCCTATACCAGATGATATTTTTAAAAGACATGTTTATTGGGTGTGGAGTAGAAAACCAGAGCAAATTGAATATACAGATGAAGCTAATAAAAAAATAATTGAAAAATCTAAGGAAATTATGGAAAAATATTCAATAGCTTCTTTACCATGCATTCATAACGGATTTAGAGATTTACTAACAAGAATAGCTGTTGCTCATGCATGTTTGAATCATTCTACTGATGAAACACATGAAAAAGTCATAGTTAATAAAACTCATGTTGAGAAAGCAGTTGAATTTTATGAAAAAATGCTCGAACCCTTAGAAATTGGAAAATATAAATTAACTGAGGAAGGAAAACTTGAACTAACCGATAATGAATTTACGGAAATATGCAAAACTTTGGATGAAAATGACTATAAAATCTTAGAAGCTATCAAAATGCAATCTAAAAGTTCTGGTATTTTAGCTACTGAATTGGATGTTTCTGATTCTACTATAAAAAGAAGCTATACAACTTTAAACCGATTTGGTTTAATCAAAGCTACAACAGGAAAAGGCGTTGAATTAACAGTTAGGGGTATTAAATTCCTGAGAATGATAGCCTCCTCAGGTAAGAGTGGCATAGTGTCAAAAAATGACACTAAATCAGCAAAAGTATCAAAAAATGACACTTTGACACCTGAAAGTGTTGATACTCGCAATTTAAAAAAATATAGCGAATATGAAAATAAGGAAGTTTAAATCCTGATTTTTCTATATGGTTAGTATGGGGCTATTTAATAAGATAGCATGTCAGAAATGTGGTAAAGCAGTTAGAATGACTTTCAAGGTTGGAAAGCAATTAGTTTGTCATGACTGTTATGTTATGCTTGAACATCCTGAACGTCTCAAAAAGAAGAAAGAACGACCGAAAATTCTATTAAGTACATCAGCAACATATTGGGGAGGTCATATAAAACACCCCATTGGAAAAAATGGAGAAAGTGGAAGACTTTTAGTGACAGAAGAAAAGATAACATTTAACAATATAACTTTTTTATCCAAGAATAAATGGACTATAGAAATTCCTTTGGAGAAAGTCCTCTGGGACAAAATCCTTATTGGTACTGGAAAAGATATAGCTTATGAACAACAGATGAGTGGATGGGCATTTTTTGCTACAGGATTACCAGTATCAACCTATAGCAGACAGACCACGTTTTTCACTATCACATTTAAAGACGAAAATAATGTAGTTCATTCACCGAAATTTCAAGTAAAAAATACAAAAGAATTTAGCGAGGTTCTATACAATAGAATTTCAAAAATTAAAAAGAGAGAACTAACTAAAGAAGATGCGGAAGAACCTTTAAAAGTTCTTAAAATGCGTTATGCTAAAGGAGAAATATCAAGAAAAGATTTTGAACAAAAGAAAAAAGATTTAGAAAAATAATCCTTAAATTTTGATTTTTCAAACCTTCTTTTTTTCGTAAAAATCAAGAGCAACTCCCTTCTCTTTATAGATACTACGATCACCAGATACTGATACTACTGCAACTTCGTTACCTCTTTCATACGTTCTTACACTTACACCAGCAGGATTAATAACTGAGCTAACCTTTTCAAATCCAGCTCTAGGTAGAAGTTTATCTAAAGTTTCAGCATGTTTTATATCAAATGGAAAATCTCCCATATTTAATACTTTGATAGAAAATTATTTATTCTTTTCTTAAATTCTCTTTGATTTGATTTCTTTCAATTCTTCCATTCTCTTTTGTATCAATTCCTCAACCAAATCCTTCAACTCAAGCTTCTTTTGTTCTTCAACTTTTAATCTAGCTTTTTCGGTTAAGGCAGCATTGCAGATAGAACAATATTCCAATTCAGGAGCATTCTGTTTTCCACATCTTGAACAAAACAAAGGTTTTATATCCGAATTATTTGGATTAGCCAAACCATAGAAATTAAGTATAGCTTCATCAGTATCCTCTCCTGAGAGCTTGACGTATCTTTCAATAACATCTGAACCTTGAACTTGACCCATAAAATTATAAAGAGCTGGTGTCGGAATTTTGGTAGCTAAATGGGTATATCTAGTTCTTCTAAAAGTGTAAGGAGTTATGAGTTTACTTATACCAGCTTTTTCTTTCCATTTATTGATCAAGAACTTTAAGGAAGAATAACTTATGACTTTCCCATGATTCCTTGATCCTTCATTAACCCATAGATAACTATCTAACTTAGACTTTGGATGTTCTATTTGTATCCATGCCTTAAGGTGTGGAACACATGAAATAACCCTTATTATTCTTGATCCTACCTTTCCACTATGAAGTTTTATCTTAGCTCCATAGTCATCAAACACTACATCGCTAACTTTCATGTGCAATAGTTCATCGGGAGCTCTACAGCCACTTTCGTACATGAATGAAACTAAAGCTTTTTCTCTTATTCCTTCAGCTACGTTAAAGAGTTTCAATACCTCTTCTTTGGTAAGAATAACAGGATCTCTCAACCTTTCCTTCCTTGCAGTCGTCTTAATCCA
>Ga0315296_10000687_pt1 | contig 30344 bp, 21 predicted proteins | sample YL17G14_18_MG_FD_203921 | JGI IMG/M metagenome (GOLD analysis project Ga0315296, IMG submission 203921) | Sediment microbial communities from Yellowstone Lake, YNP, Wyoming, USA - YL17G14_18 | ecosystem: Environmental > Aquatic > Freshwater > Lake > Sediment | place: USA: Wyoming | collected... | reverse complement strand
GCACCAGACAGGAGGGAGCTTTTCCATATTCTCCATCGCCCTGGCGCCGTCCCTGACCAGATCCAGGCCCTTCTCGCAGATATCGATGCAGCGTTTGATGCTGAGTATGTTGTCAACCAGGCCTTTGCGAAGAGGCTCGAGATCGTAGCCCGCGAACCCCTCCGACACCTCCCGGATTCGCTCCATCGCGTCGAACTTCTCCCCGACGCACTCCGCGACCGCCTGCCGCAGCGGCATTACCTCGCAGTTCTCCTTGAGAATGCCGCCCTCGGTCGCGTTTATTACCCTCGCCTTTGTCCTCGTGAACTCCACGCGGAACCATTCCTTGTAGGCGAACATCTGCCGGTTCGTCTTCACCGGCTCGCCGAAGATGTCGGTCAGTGTGTATGTCCTGCGCGTCTTCTCGAAGGACTCGACCGACATGTCCATCTTCTCTTCGTCCTCGAAGTATGTTCCCTTCACATAGGTCCTGCCGCCGGGAAATGACAGGTCCTGTCCGACGAAGATGATTGGATCGCAGCCCATTTTTCTGGCGAGATCGAACGCCATCGTCGCCACAGATCCCCAGCAGAGCACATGGCCCACGTCGGGAATGAACCGGCTCACCCAGGTCATCACCTTGTCGCCGTAGCTCGCGATGAAAAGGCGGTCCGCGAAGTATTCGAGGCTGAGCGGGTGAGTCATCGGCTCGGCAACGAGACAGGCCTGGCTCGTCACGGTTCCCCTGAGGTGACGCCAGTTCGCTTCCTGGGGGTCGCCGGTGCAGATGAGGTGGGGCTCGATGCCCGCGGCAAGGAGGGGACGCAGCGCGGTGTCGACCGAGATTATCACCGCCCTGTCCTTCAAATCCTTCAATTGGTCTATGTTCTTCTGCAGGCTGGGTCCTGCGCTGACGACGATCGCGGGTTTGTTTTCGAAGGCGCCGAAGAGGGTGCGCACGGGGGGACTCGTGACGACCCTGCCGAGGCTGGACATCGTGTTCTTCTGGTACGTCCACGCCATCAGCATGAGCGTCTGGAGATTCCCGCCGGTCGTCACCAGAACACCCTTCAGGCGTTCGAGGAAGGTGGAGTAGAAGGAAGATGATGGCAGCCTGGCGCGGCCCGTCAGCTCGAGGAACCCGACGCCGGTGCAGTCGCCGAGAGTGTACCTGCGGAGGAATCCGGCAAGGGCGTTATCGACGTTGGAGCCAAGCGTGATCACAATCCTGGGATCGGTGAGGATATCGCTGAGGTCGCGGGACGCGAGCGCCTTGCGGAAGCCCGCTACGTGAGGCTCGACGACCAGAATCTTGTGATCGTTCCCCGCCTCGCTCGCCAGTTTCTCGACCGCGTAGCCCAGCCCGAAGCCGAGCGCGACGAAGTAGTTGCGCCTGCCCTTGCCTATCGCCCTCTTGACCTGATCGACCGCCTCCCGCTCGGGATCGTAGGTGGAATGCAGCGCCACCTCAGTCTCGCCGGACAGCGCGAGGATCGTGGGCTGACCGTTGCGGGCATCCCTGATCTCAAAATGCAGACCGGGGAAATCAATATCTTCCGCGTCCGGTCCGCGCGCGGCAAGATCATCGGCAAGCAACGCGTTGTGCTTCCTGAGAGCTTCCAGGTTGCGACTGAAGAAGGACCCGCCTGCAGCCGCGGGCGAAAGATCGACTTCCGGATGGGTCATCGCCGACTCCTTTCGGCATTCATCGGCCGCACGGTGCGTCCTTGCTCGTACCCACCATTCCCGCCGCGACCCTCATCACGGCGGTCGGCCGAAGTTCCCATCCAACCCATCATCGACTCCATTCACCCTCCTCCAGTTCTCAAACATTCCCGCCCCCACCTGGGTGCCGGCGACAGGCTGAGCGAAGCGTGCCTGTCGCCGACCTCCAATGCTATTCCTCTTCCCTCTCCCTTTCGGGAAGAAACTTGACCAGCTCCGGAATAACGGCCATCCATTCATACAGAAGCGGCGAAAGCTCGTACTCTATTAAGTCCGCGAACAGGGTCCAGTCCTCATCCTGGATCGCCTTGAGCGTGTCGCCCGCCAGACGGTTGAGCCCGTTCAGCTTGTCCAGCAGGTTCAGATCGTCGATCCGAACCTGCGAGAAATCAATCTGGTAAGCTCCCCTGATGCCGTCGAGGACCTGGCCGAACGCGCCGATGACTTCGAGTGCAGCGCTCGAATCGCGAAGACCCGACTGCACGTCGCCCCCGCGAATCGCTCCCGCCGCCGCCTCGAGCACCGACGACAGGGTCGGCAGATACTCCTGGGCGTCCACGAGCGACTGGTAGGCGAGGTCCAGGCTGTCCGCGGTGTGTATCTGCAGGTCCGCCACATCGGAAAGCGGAAAAGCGCCAAGGCCTATCTCCTGACCCTCGTCCAAATCCTCCTCGTTCAGAATGACGCGCGTGATCACACGAGGGAACCGGACGACCTCCTTCTGGAGGTGATTCATCAGGTCCTTGAAGGTCGTCATGCCTTCGGTCTCGATCAAAGTCGGCTCCCCGTCGATTACGATTTCCATGGCGGCTTTCACCCTCAGGTTGCTGCCGCCATTCTACAACAACCTTCGCAACACTGTCAGCCCACGCTAGGCCGAAAACGATATGCCGCTGCTGGTCCCGCCCGAGCTCTGCGCGGCGCCCAGTCGCGCCTGGAGAAACTGGCTCGTCTGGTCGAACAGAGTCAGCGCGATCTCCATGTCCGTGAACTGGCGTCTCAACCGCGCTTCATACAGGCTCAACCGGTACTCGTAGTCGTCTATCCGCTTCACTATTCTCAGGAGGTCCTGGTCGATAAGCCCGCCGAGCTTGATTTTCTCGCTGACCACTCCCTCGGTGCCGGTATAGCCGTCGAGGAACGCATCCAGCCTCCTGGCCAGGCCCGCGTTCCGCGTGGCCTCTTCGCCGAACGAGGTCTGCGAGGCGATCCCGAGCTTGTTCGCGAGGCTTTCGCCCGCACCCAGATCCTGGATGCTGATTCTCGCGCGTCCCGAACTCGCAGTCGACACCAACTGCAGGTATCCGCCGTCCGTCTGGTAGACAAGGATCTCATTTCCAAGCCCCACCTGTGAAAGCGAGTTCGCGATCTGGGACCTTACCTGGGATGAGGTGTGATATCCCGGGCTGAGGGTGACGGTGGCCTGCACGGTGCCGTTGCCTACCGTGAAGCTGAGCGGGGCGGCGAGACTGACTCCGGCGGAAATGTTGATGTTGCCGGTGATCTCGGTCCTTGAGGTCATCTCGTTCGAGAACAGGTCCAGTATCGCCTGCGGATCATCCTCGAGAGTCTGCTGAAGGGTCAGGTTGTTCTGCAGTCTCTCGAGAATGGTGTCGGGATCGGTCGTGTCGGCGACGAGATAGGCGGTTCTGGCGAGCTCGACGCCCATGCCCACCTGGCCGGTGGTGATGCCGAGGTCGGAGAGCATCCGCACCGTGTCGGAGGAGATGCTCGCGACCGGAGTGTAAACGTTCAGCCTGAGGGAGGAATCGAGTCGGCTCAGAGTGGACGACCTGTACAGGGTCTCCTGCTGCCAGAGCTCTTTCCGCTCCGCCTCGTACGTGTCGATCTCGGTAAACGTAAGGCGGGCACGCTGCTCGTCGGTAAGCGCCGCGAGTTTCTCCCGCTCCTCGTCCGTAAGGGCATCGGGATTGACTGTCTCGATGAGCTCGTTGTACGAGACGATGAAGCCGGCGATCGCCTGCGTTGCCCGTGACGTATCCGCAGAGATGTCGACGGCGATCGGCTGATCGGATGTACCCCTCAGCTCCAGCGTGACGTCGTTCAGCACGTCGTCGATGGTGTTCGAGTCGCGTATGTATGTCTGCCCGTCCACCGTGAACTGCGCCTTCACCCTCTCCGACCCGATGTATTGAGACGTCTGGTACGAGTCGGTATATCGCATCGCCGCCCAGAAGTTGGAGGTGTCGGTGGCGGAGCCGATCTGGATCCGGTTGAAATAAGGCGGCTCGGTGAGGTCCTGGGACAGGATCAGCCTGTCCTGGGAGGTGTCGTAGGAGGCGATGACGCCTGCAGCGGAGTCGTTTATGCGCTGGATAATGTCGTTCAGGCTGTCGGCGCCCACGTTTGCGGTGATCTTCACCCCGTTGATGGTGAATGTCCCGCTGACCACCGGCAGCGTAAGTCCCGCATACGCCAGCGAGGACTCGGCATTGAGCGTCCCGGCAGTCGTGCCGGCGAACCGCACCGCTCCGCCCATGGTCTCGAGCCCCAGCCCAATGACGAAGTTGGAGGTGTCGCCCGGTCCGCCGAGGGTTATCGGCGACGTGTTCCCGGCGTCGGGACGGTGGATCGTGAACCGGTCGTGGACCGCATCGTATTCCATCAGGACGCCCGCGCCGGACGAGTTCACCAGCCCCATTATCTCGTCCAGGGTCTGCGTTGCCGGATTGTCGATCGTTATCTGGACTCCGTTGATAGTGAATGTCCCCGATGTCAGCGCGGTGTCCAGACCTGAGTTGTCCGCGGTTGTGTATATATTCAGGGCCGGCGTCGTAGTTCTCGTGGGGTCCGATATATCTCTCCTTCCGAAGATAAATGACGAGGTCGCCGGTCCCACGTTGAGCTCGCTCGACTGGTTCGAGTAGATCAGCGCGACGCCGTCGCGAAACGCTCCGCCGTAACCCTCCAGTTGCACATTCGGGATGAGATCGGTGATTGCCGTCCCGTCCGTTCCGACCACGCTGCGACGCTGAACGGGCCCGCCGTTGTCCGGCCTGAATATGGTCGTGAACGTGTAGTCGGTGTCAACCGTGGTGGCCGAATCCACCGACGGCAGAGCCGAATCGTCCAGGGTGCTGATATCGGTGTCCAGAGCCAGAGGGTCGGGGTCCAGGACATTCTCGAGTATTCCATTCCCGGCCGGATCGTCGGTCAGACGTATGTCCGTTCCGCCCTCGGCGGCAAGAATTCGAAGGTCATAGGCCCCTGCGCCGTCATCGGCAAGCTCCGCAGTCACGCCGGGAACCTGCGCGTTGATTGCGTCGATGAGGTCCTGCACCGTGCTCCTCGGTGTGACGCCGAAAACCGTCACCGGATCGACGATCCCCGAGCCGTCATCACGGTCTATCGTGAACAGCGCGCTCTCGGTGACTCCGAGCGAGCTCAGAATCGTGTCCGCGTTCAGGCTGACCGTCCCGGTCACAACTCCGCCGCGACCCTCAGTCCCGGTCACAAGGTGCCGACCGATCGCGGGGACCTGGAAACCCGATGTCCGGATCGTCTGGCTGATGTCGTCCGATCCCTGCTCCACCGTCACGAACGTGCCGGTATTGAGATTCAGGTTGCCGTCCGGATCGTAGAAATAGGCTTGTATCGCGGTCTCGCTGGGTCCGGTGGATTGATCCCTGAGGACGATCTTGCCGTTTTCCAGTGTAACTGTGGTTTCGTACGGCGGGTTGGGCGCGTCGTTGAAGAGAGTCTCGAGATGCGCGATCAGGTCGTTCAGAGTGGTGTTGGAGTCGATCGCGTAGGAATCGGTGACGGTGTCACCGTCGTATTGAGTGCCGCTTATCTCTATGGTCTCGTCTCCGGTCATCGAGCCGCCTGAGTACTGGTCGAGATCGACCAGTTTCTCCGCTCCGGTGGCGATATTGGCGGACGAGCCGGTTGTGAATGTCCGCGTACCGACTATGAGGCGGCTCGTGGCCACATTGCCCGCTGTAGTGTTTCCGACCGAGATCGAGAACGAGCTGCCGGAGTAGTCCTCATCGAGAAAAGTCAGACCGTCGAGAGAAATTGTGGACACGCCGCTCGGGTCTGTCTCGGTGGTGACGAAAGCTCCGTTCGAGTCGATCGCGACCTGTGCCTCGCCCTTGACCGCTGCGCGTATCGCGAGGCGCAGGCGGTCCATGGTGTCGGTCGCGTCGCCGTTGAAGGTGAAATACGCGGTGTTCGTGGATCCGTCCTTGAGGGTGACATCTATCTTTATTCTGTCGCCGGCGGTGATTTCGGCCTCACCGGTCCCGGCCTGCAGCGTGTCCTGGAGACGGGTCTGGGCCAGGGCGCGTGTGCCGCCCACGCTGTTCGCCGTCATCGCGATGGTCGCTATCCCGGCCGTATTGCCGTAGGCCATCTTGACCGCCGCCCGCTCAAGCGAGCGATCATCAAGCCCGCTGACCGCCCGCGCTCCCCGTGCAATTGACTGGATCGTCACCGAGTGGGTCCCGGGCTGCGCGTTGATTCCCGCCCGAACCCTGAGCAGACCGGGGACCGATGATTCGGCGAGCTTCGTAAGGAACGTGGACTGCAGTCGCAGGTCGAGCAGCGCGGATTTCAGTCCCAGGATCTTTGAGTTAACAAGCTGGTAGGCCGTTCGCTCGAAGGAACGCTGCTCGGCAAGGTCCTCGAGCTGAGTAATCGGAGTTCGTCGAAGACCTACCAGGGCCTCGACAACGTCATCGGTCGAAAGACCCGAGAAGATGCCGGTGAAGGATATGTTTGATGTCATGCCAAAAGCCGGCCCTGCTTCGCCAAGGCTACGCAGGGCGCCTCCGCTATTATGTTTATCGACACCTCCAAGCTCCGCTTGGAGGCGCCACGATCATGCCTTCGCACCATATCTTCATCCCAGCCCTTTCACGAAGGGGGGGCCCTCTGATCCTTCACCTGAGTGGAGCAAGAGGGCCCCCAACAGGTAGATTCCAGAAGAAGAAGCTCGGCATTCCGCCCTGCTCCGCCAAGGCTACGCAGGGCAAGCCCTTCACGCCGTCACGTCGGTAACAGCCGGCTCACCGGCTTTGATCGCGTCGGCGACACCCGGCAGATCGTAGGGCGGAATTCTTCGGATCACCTCACCGGTCCGCTGATTGATAATCTCGACGGTAATGTCACCGGTTTTCTTGTCCACGGTGAATTTCGCCTGGATCTCGAACAAGTCGAAGGTAAGGTTCACCTTCCGGAGCATCTCTGCGAGTTCCTCAATGGTCATTCGCTCGATTTGCACCGTTTTTTTCTCAATGGCACGACTCCTCCCGGCCGAGGAGTCCTGAGACTTCTGAGCTTCTTCCTTGTGCCGAATCTCGGTGACGCGACGACCCTCCTTCGCCAAGGCTACGGAGGGCTTGTCGCGCATCACTTCAGCACGCCTGACAAAGGGCAGGCTCTCCTGAGCCGCTCCCTGGCGCGCTATCCGCACGGAATAAGCTGCTCCCAGGTTTTCAATCGTAGCCATGAGATATCCTCCCTAACCTTCAAAGAAATGCTAGAGACGATTATCTCAGCAGCGTCAGGACCGATTGAGGCAGCAGGTTCGCTTGAGCCAGAACCGCTACGCCGCTCTGGAGGAGGATCTGGTTGCGGGTGAAGGCGATGACCTCTTCCGCAACGTTCAGGTCCCTGATTCCGGACTCGGCGGCAGCCAGGTTCTGCTGCGCCACGTCAAGGTTCCTGATGGTCGATTCCAGCCTGTTCTGGACCGCACCAAGCTTGCTTCGGAAGCTGGCGACCTTGTCGATCGCACCGTCCACCTGCGTGATGGCCCTCTCGGCAGCCTGCTGGCTGAGGACCAGCACGCCGTCGAGCCCGACCGCTCTCGCGTCCATCTGCCCGATCGCCAACTGGAGCCTCTGACCCTGGTTGGCGCCGATCTGGAACACCAGCGGATTCGGCATGATGTGCACGAAGGTCTCACCGACGTAGTCGGCGGTCAGGCTGACGATCGGCCTGACGTGCGGGTCGAGGTTGTACGGCGCCTGGACCTGGTTGATGGTCCCGTCCGGGTCGAGCTTGAAGCCCTGAGTGGTGTCGAATCTGACCTCGATACCCGCGAGGATGCCTCGAAGCACACCCGTGTTGCTCTGGCCCAATGCCACCAGTGACCCATCCTCGATGTTGACGATGCTGACCTGGTAGTTGGCGTACGTCGTCTCCGCGACCTTGAACAGGCTCAGGGCGTTGATCGTGTTCTCATCACCTGAGAACACAATCTCAACACCGGGGATCGGGCTGGTGATCGAAATCGTGCCCGCGGCAGGTCCGGTGAGATTGTAGTGGACCAGGTCGGGGTACGCGCCGCCCGCCATCGTCGCCTCAAGATTCAGATCGAGGGTGGAGGCGGGATTCGCCATCGCCAGGCTGATCTTGCCGACGAAGTCCTCCATCGTGTCGGTCTTGTTGATCAACATGATGGTTGTCCTGCCAAGCGGCACCGCGGCGAGCCCGACTTCAACGTAGTCGCGGCCACTGAACACGCCGTTCTCCGCGAACGCAGCTATGGACTGCAACTGAGTCGTGTTCTGGGCCGGCAGCACGTTGTTGGTGCTCACGTGGATGACGCCCGTCTCGCCGGTGACCAGAATCGCGTCGAACGCAATCCTCAGCCCGTGCAACGAGTCGAGGTTGAGGTTGGCTGACGTTCCGGCCTGAGCGATCGAGATGGTGTTCGATACGCTGCCGGTGTCGATGTTGGTCACGCGATAGGTCCTCTCCGAGAGTGCGGAGATGCGGAAGGTGTAGAAGCCCGAGGGAGTCGAGGTCTGGGTGACCGTGCCGTACTGCTGCAGCTCGTTCTGGCCCAGTGTGGTGATGATGATCTCGTCGGAGCCGGTGGTCACCGTTCCGTCGAACCTGATCATCAGCTCGCCCGTGGTGGCGCTACCGAGGGCGTGGGGGTCGTTGCCCTGGACAATCGAAACCACCCGGTTGGAGTTCGCGGTGATCGCCGCGGACACCTGATCGATGAACACGGCGGAGGGCGCGACGGAAGTGATGCCCGTGAGACTGAACGCCGTGACGCCGAGGTCAAGCTTGCTCCCGGACACATCCACGTCGGAAAAGACCAGATTGGCCACGGCGAACGACACGTTCTGGAGGTTAACAAAATGGAACTGGCCGTCGCTCGCACCCATTGAGACCGCGCCATCCGTACCCGGAGTTGTGAACAGCAGGTTCTGCAGGAAGGTTGCGATGCTCGCGTAGGTCGTGCCGACGGTGACGATCAGGGACGCGTTCACCGCGTTGCCCAGAACGTCGTAGCCCTCGATCCGAATGCGGTCGGAGCCCAGCGTGATCTCCTGAGAGTTGACCGCGTCGTAGATCGTGTCGGCGGCCACCGCTACCGAAGTGCCTACCACGCTGACGGTTGCCGACCCGGCGCTCACAAGCAGCCGTCCGTTGGCGGTCTGGCTCTGTACCTCCATCTGCGCGAGCCCGATGTTGCTCGATCCGGCGAGGAACTCGGCATGGTTGAGGTAGGTGACCTCACCATTGATGATTCCCGCCCGGTCGGCGCCCGTGATGGTGTGCATGTGGTCGCTCTTGTAAGAGGCGAGGGTGGGCGCTTCCAGAAGCGTGGTGTTGATGGTGAAGTTGCCGCCCTTGCCCACGTCGCCGGTTATCACCAGGTTCGTGCGGCTCGGGTCGTCAACACTCACCAGCGCTGCTGCGTTCCCGTTCAGGAGCGTCTTGGAGTTGAACTGAGTGGATTCGGCGATCCGGTCGATCTCATCAATGAGCTGATCGACCTCTCGCTGGATCTCGGTGCGGTCATTCTGAGTCAGAATGCCGTTTGCGGCCTGAGTCGCCAGCTCGCGGATGCGCTGCAGGATCCCGTTCGTCTCACTCAGGGCCCCTTCAGCCGTCTGGACCAGGCTGATGGCTTCCTGCGCGTTCTGACTGGCGCGTCTCAAACCGCGAATCTGAGCACGCAAGCGCTCAGAAATGGTCAACCCGGCGGCGTCATCGGCCGCTCGGTTGATCCTCAAGCCGGTCGACAGGCGCTCTACGTTCTTGGCCAACGCCCGGCTTGTCTGCCCCAAACTGCGTAACGCGTTCAGGGAGATAATGTTCTGGTTGATTTGTAGAACACTCATAGAGTCTCCTCCTTGAGACAATGAGTATTAGGATTCAGATAGTTGAGGCACTCCATCGCCTCAATTCGCCCGAAGTGCGTCCGGCTCTAAAATGCCCAAAGGCCTCCGGGACAGCCTGCTATCCCCAGGCTTCCTGGAACTCTACGAATCAGCACCTCCTGTTGTCAGGGGGAACACCCCAGTTCCCTCTCCTTGTTATCGCCGTCTCCCGGCGCTCCGGATCGTCGGAAAACAAGCCATGATAACGGGGCACGCGGTCCCGCATCTATCTTGTTCGGCAGACTTCGCCCGCACTTTAGCCCTGGGGGAAAAAATTTCTCGACATTTTTCCCACAGTCCGTCCGGTTCCCGACCGATACTCCGATCCCCATTCCGCGGGCCGGTTTGATCGAGAACCCGTTTCACGAGTACACTTTGCGTGTGTCCCCGCCCACGCCTACCGCAAGAGTCGTCATTGTCGAATACGACGGCGCCGACGTGCTTCCCCGGTGCCTGGCCTCGCTTGCCGAAACCGTCCGGCCGGATGTTCTCATCACCGTTCTCGATAATGCCTCGCCCGCACCTGCGAAGGACCTGATCCCGGACGCGATCCGTGACCGGATCGAGATCGAGCGCCTCGAGGAGAATGTGGGTTACGCGGGCGCGATCGCAAGGGCGTGGGACATCGGAAACGAAAGGTATCTGGTCATCGCCAACAACGATCTCGAATTCACCGACGGGTGGCTCGACGCGCTCGTCGAAGCCGCCGAGCGCAGCGGCGCGCACGCGGTCAGCGCTGTGATCGAGCACGAGAATGCCTCGGAGCTTGAGAGATCATCCAACGCAAGCCTCAACCCGCTGCTCTACCTGATCCCGGGCGTGTTCAGCGACCGAACCAGGGCGGTCTATCCGTCCGGAGCGTGTTTCCTCCTGCGCAGGGACCCGGCTTTTGACCGCACCTCCAAGCTCCGCTTGGAGGCGCCACCTCGCTTTTCTTCCCCTCCGCCGGTCTATCCGCCGTTTTTCCTGTATTACGAGGACGTCTACATTGGCTTCGTGCTGAGGGCGCTCGGCAAGACCGTCGTGCAATGCCCGCAAGCTCGTGCAAGGCACATCGGCGGCCATTCGGTCCGTAGATCTAACCTGAACCGGATCGCGTTCCTTCAGGAGAGAAACCGTCTTTTCTGCCAGCTCGTTTTCTTCGACTTGCCGACGCTTCTGGCATTCAGCCCGATCATCTTCTTCGATTCGCTCCTCAAGATTCCATCGTGCTGGGTGCGACGGAAGCCCGTGCTCGCGACCTGCTGGGCGCACATCTGGATGATTCTGAACATGTGCGAGGTCCTGAGAGTGCGCTCAGACCTCCGCAGACTTCCGGATTTCGACCCGCGACGGATTCTGCCTTATCTGACGGGCAAGGTTCTGCCGCCGTCGGCGCCTCTCGCCGGACCGATCAATATCCTCTCCACAGCCTGGTGCAGGCTCGTGGGCATGCCTATCGAGAGGGAGGCGCGCGGATGAAATCCGAAGCCTGCTCCGTCGAATCCAGGTGTCTGCAATTGAGGCAGGCCGCGCTAATGCTGCTCGCGGGGATGCTGTTTGTCCTGTCATTCATCCTAGCGTTCCGGGGATTCAGGCCGACATGGGGCGACGAGACATTCACCCTCCGCCTGCTATTGGCTTCATGGGAGGGATTCCGGGAGGAGATCGCGCGAGACGTACATCCTCCGCTGTATTTCGCGCTGACCAAGGTTGTCGCCGGGATTCTCGGGATAAGCCGAGTGAGGCCCCTTGTGCAACTCATCTTCCTGGTGCTCGTATGGACCGCACTTCGCCTGACCAGGCGACGCATAGAGTCCCAGAGCGATATCCTCTTTCCCGTGCTGCTGATCGCCTCGAGCGCGCACCTGCACCTGTTCGGCCCGATGATGCGCTACTATTCCCTCGCAGCAATCGGAGTCACCGCGTCCACACTTCTGCTTCTCTCGCCGGCAATACATGTCCCGCTTTTCGGACGAAAGCCCATATTGAATCGCGCGGTCTGGTATGGAGTGTTTCTCTGGATTGCGATCGCGTCGAGCTACCTGACCCTCGTGATCGTCCCAGCGCACCTCATCCACATCCTGGCTATGCGCAGGTCGGAAACGTGCAGGTTTCGGCTCGTCATGCTGGCGGCTCTGTTCTTCAGCCTTCCGTTTGTGCCGCTTTTTCTGGCTCAGATGAGTAATGTTGCCGCCACTTGGCCGGGTCTCTCGATGTTCGTAATCAAGGGCCTTGCGAGACTGGCTTTCACCGTCTATTCGTTCGGGATCGGTGAGTTCATCCGGCCCTGGGACTGGTGGCTGTCAATCCCCGCGCTTCTCGCATTCTGCCGGCTCGGGTATCTCGCCTGGACAAAGCGGGCGACACGACTCGGCGGCTTGCTCTGGCTGACCCTGGCCACGTCGATTCCTCTGGGGGTTCTAGCCCTCGCGAAAATCGGGGTCGGCATCGAGTTCACTGCTTCCCGGCTGTTCTTTCTTGCTCCGCTGTTCCTGATTCTGCTCGGTCTGGGGCCGTCGGATCGTGTCACGAGCGGGCTGAAGGGGCGAATCGGACATGTTGCGATCGCTGTTCTAGTCGCAGTGAATGTCGCGTCGACATACCACTACCGTAACGGAACCCACAGCCTCCAATCGACGTACGTGATCCCGTGGGCTGGAATAGCCGCGGATATCGACTCGCTGTCTGACAGGCCTGACTCGACCATGCTGCTCTATGATGATCCCACCATCACCTGGTGGCTTCCCGACCGCTTGAGAGACAGCCTGGATATGTCCAGCCTTTTGGGGATGCCTCTGGTCAGTTACGCGCCGGGGGCGCCTGTTGAGCGGCCGGCGACAGTTATTGCTTTGTACAGTCCCCGGGTTGTCTCGGATGATGATGTCAGAACCTACGTATGGTACATTTTCGATAAAGAACCGGTGATGACCCGCAGTATCGAATACGTCCAAGAAGACGAAACCAGCGTGGGATGGAAATCGATGTTATTAGGGCGGCCGGTTTATGAGGCAAAAAAGAAGTTAGTAGTCTATAATGCCGCCGGGTGAGTCAGGTGAAACTCAGCGATCATCTATTCGCTATAGCGGTACATGGCGCGATTCTTCTGGTCATTGTTGTCCTTGTGACGGCGACATCGTGCCAGCAGACGCCGCCGGCGGCCACTCCCGATCCGGTGACCGTGTTTTTCACCCAGTTGCTTGCCGGACTGGACATCGCGGGCGCGGAGAGCGTGGTGGTGATCGCGGTTGACGACAACATCGGGGCAGGGGAGAACCTCCAGCGACAGGTTCTGCAGGAGATCCAGTCGAGACTTCATCAGCTCGCAACCGTTTCGATCCTGGAGTACCCGAAATCGGTCCTGGAGCAGAAATTCAGCGAGATGGGGATCAGGCCGGCGGACGGGATATCGCCGCCCGACGCGACGAGGCTGGCGAGCGATCTCCATGCCGATGCGCTCCTTTACGCGTCCATCGAGAGCGAGGCGCCCGACGTGCATATCAAGCTCTACTCCGGCGAGTCCGGCGCGGTCGTCTTTGCCGAGACGCTTCAGAGCTGGCCGCTGCCCGTAACAAAGGAGGAGAAGCCGCTGGATCTGCTGGCTCTGCCCGGATCAGGCACCTCGACGCAGGAAGGCGAATCGACAGGCGGTGCGGGTGAAGAGGAATCATCCGGGACATCTCCGGGAGGCTGACGCGAGCCCGGGAAATCCCTGCGGGACTTCTCTTGGTTTACCAACTACCCACCCTCCGCGGTGGGTTGAGTTTTTTCCATCGGATAGCTCACTCGCGACGCTTCAGGATGATCGATCTGGCGGCGAAGAACACTATCCAGAACACGAAGAACAGAATGACTATCCAGCCCGCCCAGCCCGTTGCCTGGACAAGCCTTGCGGCAAGCAGGATGAAAGCCGCGAACGTGACGACAATCGCTGCAGCCCACAGCAGAACATGGAAAAGCTCTCCTACGTCGCGCTTCATGGTCGGTCCAGGTCAAATATCGAATAGAGCATCTGTTGTGTGGGGCAGGCTTTCCAGCCTGCCGATCCATCCCGTCATTCCCGCACGACCTCCACGTCCCATCGCTCGCTGACGTACAATCCCACCACCTGAACGCCCAGATCCCATGACTTGACCGCATCCATCGCCTTCTCGATCTGCGGCACCTGCTCCTCTCTCGGCACAGGATTCCCGGCGCAGTCATGATGCCCGACCACCGCGACAAGTCCCGACCCGTGCTTCGCGACCGAGATCGTCACCCGGCGCCTGATCGACTCGCTCAGGGCTTCATCGCCTTCCGCGAGCGCCTTGATCGGGCCCGCCTCGGTGACCATATCGACATAATCCATCCCCCTCTTGATCTTGAACCACATGATCACCGGCTCCTGCACGCGACCGTCCATGCAGTTTATTGCCGTAGCGAATTTCCCTTCCGCCATGATTCGGTCCTCCGGCTTGCTTTGCGCGATGACGCGATTATAGACGATCAGTCCCCGCCGTGTACCAGGTGACGCATCGAGTCGACCACGGCCCCGCCGATTTTCTCATATCCCGGCGGTGTGAAATGGACCCCGTCCGCATCGTATTCGTCCCGGATGTCCCACATATTGCCGGGCGGGCCATCTTCCCTGAATTGGCCCACATAATCGTCGTAATCGACATAGATGAAGCCCCGGAATTCTCCCGCAAGGGACCTCAACGCCTCGTTCCATTCGTCCCTGGTGGAAACCTGCTCACTCGTGCCCATCGTGAACGGGGGTATGCCCAGCACGACCGCCACGATGCCGTTCTCCCGGCAGTCCTTCAGCATCTCGTTCCATGCCCACCTGAAATCGAACTCGGACGTGCCGATCATGAGGTCTCTGAAGCCGGTCTCGATAATCGCGATTCGCGGCTTCAGGCTCACGCAGTCGTCCCGGAACCTTCTCTCGATCTCGGCCACCGACTCGTTTCCAGCCCCCATGTTCTGCATCGTCACATCGAGGGACTTGGCGACGTGATGAGGGAAAGACGCGGCAGGGTCGGACACCGGGATTTCCTCAATGAAGCTGTAGTTGCCGGGATGCCCGGCGACGATCGAATCGCCGATCGCAACCATCATGGGCGCCTGCATGTACAGCCTGATCGGGACAGCAGTGCCCGGAAGCGTAGCGCCGTCCGCAAGACCGTCCCAGTCGACATCCATATCTCCGGGGTTTGAGTCCATCCAGAATGCCACCGCGTTCTCGACATCATCCCTGGCCACAAGTTGCTCGGTCGGATTCGGACCATTCTGGGCGATTCTTACGCCGTAATAATCGCCCTCCTCCACATCAGTCACCGGGTCGGATAACAGCAGCTCGTTGACGCGGCCGGCGATCAGGCTCGCGACCATGTTCTCAGATTCGCCGACCCTGTCGTACGTCCTCCCCCGCTTGCGCCAGATCGTGATGTAGAGCCCGTCGGTGTCAGTCAGGTCGGCGATGTAGAGCTCGACCTTCTCGATCGTTCCGTTCTGCCTGACTCTCAGTTGCTGACCCCTGAAGAGGAATTCCCTTACCGACAGGCCTTGCGAGCCGATGCCGGCGCCGGATGTCGCGATGTCCGGATAACATGCGCAGCGGACAAGATCAGTGTTGCGCGTCAGAACCTCGGGCGTCGACGCGCACGATCTGATAACGACCAGAATCCAGATCAGGAAGAGGAGATTGAGCGCGACAAGCACGCGCGTCCGGCCCGTCGCCGTCTTCGACGTGCCGGCGGACTCCTCGAGCCGAGCCTGTTCTCTTCTTGCGTTATCAGTCATTGACAAACCGGTCGCGCAATCGCTCAACTGCTATTCGGTGACGACCTCGTACACCGAGTTCCAGAAGAAGTGACTCCCGCTCGTCAGCGGATCTCCCTCGCCGTAAACCCGCACCGTATCCTCGACATTGCCGCCCTCAATCGCTTTCTCCACGTATTGCGCCGGATCGCTGAACGCCTCGTTTGTGAGGATTTTCCTGAATCTGATTCCCCTGATCTCCGTTGTGTCCCCGACCGAGCTCGCCAAATCATGAAGATACAGGTTTTCGAGCAGGGTGTCGTTGAAGATGCTCCGATAGTTGAACGCGTTCGATGTCACAACAAACCTGACTCCCTCCGACCGAATCGCGTCCTCGAAGCTCTCCCGACCCATCACGGCGTCCAGCATCTGTCCGCCCACAGTAGCATCCGCACTCAGGCAGACCGCATCGATGCTGAACTGGCCCTGTATTTCGTATAGCAGGACCTTGTCGCCGGTGTCCGCGAGCTCGTTGAGCCGACCTGCAAGATCTCTCAGCAGGACGCGGTCGAGATCGTATCGCGGGTTTCTGCAGTATTCAGCGAACCATCCGGCGTATGCCGCAAGAATCAGAACGAGCAGGACTGGAATGGCGTAGCGCGTCCTCAGAATGGATCGAACGGTCTCGACGACCAGAACGATCAGCATCGGCATGATTGGGAGAAGGTAGCGGGCGACGTAGCGACCTGGCGGGAAGATGAGATAGACCACAACAAGCGGCAGAAACAGCAGGAATCCCTCCTTCTGCGTGCGTATCTTTTTCTCAACAAACATGAACAGAATCGCGAGAACCGCGAGTATGTACACGATGCTCTCGGATCCCCCGAGCTCGTTCCATGTGTATGCAACTCTCTCCGGCCACGGCATCCCACTTTCCTGCGCCCTGAACGCCCTGGCTATGATATTGCTCGGAATCAGCTCGCCGCTGCCGACGTACATGTACAGGTGGTAAACAACCAAAGGAATGAGCGAGTACAAGATGAATAGAAGCGTCCTCTTTCTATCCCCGGATATGAGAAGAATGTAGACATCCAGCGCGACAGTCACCGCAAGCAGTTCCGGCCTGACAAGATAGAGCAGCCCGGACGCTATCAAGGCCTCATTCCGGCGTCCGCATTTGAGGAGATAGTACGTGGTCGCTATTGCCAGAAACGCGAGGCCGGTCTCGTAGAGTTGCGACACACTCAGGAACAGGATCGGATTCAAGAGGGCGAGCAGAGCTATCAGCAGCAGGACGACCAGATCGCCCTTGATCGCCCGGTTCAGAAACACAATACCGAGGGCGACAAGAAAGAGATTCACCGCCTTGGTGACCGGCAGCCACGCGTGCCCGAAGAGGGCATGGATGGGCGCGTTGATTATCACGTGCAGCGGCGATGCCGCTCCGAAGCTCACCGTGTGCGGCTGAAACGAGAACGGCAGCGAGAAGAGATTCCTGAAGTAGGTGAAATAAATGCAGGCGTCCCCGGAAATGCTGTGATAGAAGACGAAATACGCCGGGATCAGGACCAGCACCGCTATGCCGAGCTCGGCCAATGTGCCCCTTTGTCGGTTATCGGAAACCATGAGGATGTGGAAACGCCGCCATTGCGGAACCTACCAGTCGATCGGCGGCTCGTCCGGAAGGAACTCGTACAACTCCTTCGTCACCGATCGCCGATCCTCGACCAGCCGATAACCCTCGCTCTTCTCAAGCGCGTAAAGAATCTGCACGACGCGGAACGGCTCGTACCAGAACGTATCCGGGTCCTGCATCCAGACTATCACGCCGCCCAGTTCCGGCGCGACCTTGATGCCGGCCGGATGACGGTCGGCGATCTCGACTTCGGGCACCCATTCGATCTCCAATTCCTCCTCATCGCAGTCGCACAGCGTGTACGCGTTCAAGACTGAATCGCCGCTGTAGTATATCCCGAGTGTGAACAGCGCATCGATATCCTCCCCGTCGACGGTGAATGACCCGAAGTCGATCGAGCCGTACTCGTACGGAGATTCCACTCCCTCGGGATCGGGGATTTCAAACAGAAGCTCGAAATCGTCCCCGCTCAGAGTGCCCGCGATCAGCCCGTCGGACTGCTCGTCGACGACGCTCCCGTCCCAGATCTCGGTGGATACGTCGTACGTGTACATCACGGCCAGATATGTATCGGTATATCCCTCGAACAGAATGCCCTGTACGTCGTGCGCTCCGTCCGGCAGATAGTACGCGACCTGGTCCCAGTACTTTCCGTCCCGCTCGATCTCGAACCAGTCGCTGGCTGCCTGAGATTTCAGCGGCAGGAGGGCAAGGAGAAGAATCGCTGACAGGATCAGTCTCATATCGGCGCTCCATCGGTAGGAGGGAATTATAGCCCAGTTGAGGCGACCACCTCACCCCCCGGGTCCTTCTCCACGCGAGACCTCACCCCCCGGCCCCCTCTCCACTCGTGGAGAGGGGGAGAGGGAACCGGCAGGATTCAATGATGGAGTGCAGGCACCTCTCTGCTTGGGGAGGGGGGGGATGGGAGGCGTGGAGAGGGGGGATTTTGTGAAACTATCGGGACGCTGAGTAATCGTTTAGAATGAAAGACCGAAACACATCTGACTTAGCGAGGAGACAATGATCATCGTGTTCAGAATCATCGGCGGCTTTTTCACGAGCATACTGGGCATCATCGGGATCGTCTGGGCGGTCGTCGCGCTGATACTCTCATTGATCTTCTGGTTCCCGCTGCTCGGCTGGGTGAACTGGCTTGTAATCCCGTTCACCGTCCTCGGGCTGGTCTTCAGCATGCTCGCGTCGATCAATGAGGACACGAAGCAGCTTGGCAAGGCGGGGCTGGTCATCGGCTGCACCGCGCTCGGGCTGAGCATCCTGCGCCTCATCCTCGGTGGCGGCATTCTCTAGCTGTCCTAGAAACCTCGCACGCACAGGACGCTTCCAGCATCATGTGCGTGTGTTTTCTGGAACAAGGACTTCAATTGCTATGTCGTCCCGGCTGGTGGCACCTACAAGCGCGTCCTCGCGCTTGTAGGTGTCTCAGCTTATGGTGACCTCCGGATCAGCCTCATCACAGATTCATCCTAGTGTGATGCGCCTACGATCGATCTCGAGCTGGAAGCTTTCCGTCGCTTGACTTCGGCGAGCTCGGTCGAACCGCAGATGGCGCCGGAGCTCATTTTCTTCCGCTCATACAACGGGAAACGATTCTCTGTCTATGAGAATCGGTCCGGGCGTGTTACTGAGCCACTCGCTTGCACTTGACCAATACCACTGTTCGGGATGTTCAACCAAGCCGCGTCGCACCGGGTTGTTGTGCGCGTACTCCAAGAAGCGCACCAGTTCGGCGTGGTTCCTGATGTTCCTGTCGTAGCCGCCGCCATCTTGCCAGAAGCTGTAGGGGTGGTGCTTCTTCCCGTTTTCCATGAGCCGGAGGAGATCGGGATGGTTGCGTCGGAGGAAGGCTATTGCTCTTCTCGCGACTGGTTGCTTGATCGATCTCAGGATGTCTGAGATCGAGTATTCGTCGTACCTGGGGAAGATCAGCAGGTGGACGTGTTCCGGCATGATGACGTAAGCCCAGAGATCGAAGCTGTGCTTTTCTCTTGCCGTGTTGATGGCGTCGATGAGGTAGAGTCGAGTGCGCCTGCGATTCAGGAACTTGCGGTTTCGATAGCATGAGAAGCTGAGTCCGTGGGCGCATCCGGGGATGTTGTGGCGGGTGTACTTGGTTGGATTGGAGCGAGCGGGCATCGGGAGTCACCATAAGGTGAGGCACCTACAAGCGCGTGGACGCGCTTGTAGGCGCCACCATCTGATAAACGTTGTGCTGACACGAAAGCTGACAGCCCCTTCCCACTCCTCCCTTCCTTAGCATGAGAAGCTGAGTCCGTGGGCGCATCCGGGGATGTTGTGGCGGGTGTACTTGGTTGGGTTGGAGTGAGCGGGCATCGGGAGTCACCATAAGGTGAGGCACCTACAAGCGCGAGGACGCGCTTGTAGGCGCCACCATCTGATCACCATCTGATTAACGTTGCGCGGATACAAAAGCTGACAGCTCCTTCCCACCCCTCCGTTTTCCTACTGCGGTACACCCTTCCTTGGCTCAATGAGGTCACAGGCTCAGGAAGGTGGCGAGCAAACGGGAACGCCGCGCCGACGGGGAAGGGCAGTCACCATAAGGTGAGGCACCTACAAGCGCGAGGACGCGCTTGTAGGCGCCACCATTTGGCTGCAGAGTATCATCCACTGCGGACAAAAAAACGGCGCACGGGGTGTGCGCCGCTGCGTAACGCCTTGATTCTCGCGACTCTTACTGCAGCAGGTGTATGTCCTTGTCCGCGCAGATGTCGCGGAGGATTTTGGGCCATACGGTCACGCTGCACTCGCCGAGCGCGGCTTTCCTGAGGAGGTACATGTAGGTGCGCGACTGTCCGATCCCGCCGCCGATCGACAGCGGTATCTCGTCGTTCAGGATCATCTGATGGTACGGCAGCTCCATGAAATGCTCCTGATGGGTCTCCTTGAGCTGGACCTTCAGGGTGTCCTTGGTGACGCGGATGCCCATCGAGGTAAGCTCGTGACGTCGCTTCGTCACGGGATTCCAGACCAGGATGTCGCCGTTCAGGCCGTGCATCTGCCGGCCGTCCTTCACGATTGTCGGGGTGATCCAGTCATCGTAATCGGCGGCGCGCATCTCGTGCGGATATCCGTCCTTCAGCATGTAGCCGATCCCGATGATGAAAACCGCCGGGTACTTCTGAATGGTCCGCGTCTCACGCTGCTTACGGGGCAGGTCGGGGAACATGTCGAGGATCTCCTCGGCGTGCAGGAACGTAAGCTCGTCGGGGATTGGCGGATACTTGTCGGTTTTGAGCTTTGGGAAGAGCTCCTGCGCGTGCTTCCCGGCGCCCACGATGATTTTCCAGAGCTTCCTCACGACTTCCTTGAGGAAATCGAGATTGCGATCCTTGGGGGTGATCACTCGCTCCCAGTCCCACTGGTCCACGTAGGAGCTGTGGTCGTGATCGAGGAAATAGTCTTTCCGCACCGCGCGCATGTCGGTGTAGATGCCCTCTCCGACCTTGCAGTCGAACTGCTTGAGCGCCCATCTCTTCCATTTCGTCGCGGCCTGGACCACCTGGGCATTGATGGGATTCTTGCCGTAATCATTCGAGATGTGGAACCCGATGGGAGTCCGCGACCCGTCGCGGTCCAGGTAATCGTTCATCCCGCTCGTCTCGTCCACTATGAGCGGGCACTCGACCCTGAACAGGTTGAGCTCCCTGCAGAGGCCGTCCTCGATGTAGTTTTTTACTGCGGTGATGGCCTTCTGCGTCTCCTTGGGGTCAAGAATCGGGGTGTAATCGTCCGGAAGTATCCTCTCGACTTCCTCGTAGGTTCCTATTCCCGGACCGGCCAGGTCTGCTTCCTTGTGCGTCATTCGCTTTCAACCACCTTCGTTGCGTCGATGTTTGTACGTAATGGGCGTGAAAAAATAGCACCAGACGGCCGGAAATACAAGCGATTTCTAAGGTCAACGAGCCGATTCGGCGGGAATCGGGTCGGCCTGCGGCTGGGGCAATACGAGAAGCTGCCCGCCCGCTCCATCCCATACGAATCCCGCGACCGGCCCCTCGGCGCTGTCCCGCACGCCAAGCCACCATGGCAGCACCTGTCTGCCGCTTCTGCGCACGCGATGAGTGTGCACGCGCTTGAAGCCGTACAGGAACTCGAGATACTCCCCGTACCTGAACGGCGCGCAGGGGACCCCCTTGACGCGCCAGGGGAAGTTGACTACGTAGAGGTTGGCGTCGTCGGCAAGATGCGATGTGTTCGTCGCCATGACTCTGTGCATCTCGCCCGCGATTTCGCCGGATTGCAGCCAAAGCTTTCCGTAGTCTCTGATCGCGAACGTGCTGAGGGCGACAATCGCGGCGAGCATGACAATCGACGCTGTTTTGGCGATCATTCCGCCTCTGAAAGACAAGCCGGCCACTCCCCCGATCCACAGCGCAAGGCCCGCCGATGAGGCGTACAGATATCTCGACCGGGCGAGAAGAATACTGGCCGGCTGCAGCGGAATCAGGGGCAGAAGCATGATGATGATCCACAGGATTCCCACGACTATGAAGCGCAGGGATGCCCTCTCCCGCCCGGACGTGAGCATTGCGGCGAGAGTGCCGATCAGGAGCGCGACCGCCAGGACTGCCCCGGTCGCCAATGCGGCGATGCGCCACGCGTACGGCCAGTCCGGCCACAAAATCCGACTCACCGGCGTGACCATGACCCACAGATCGTGAAGCACGAGCGCCGACCAGACCTGCGGCAGGTCGGTCTCGAGATATGCGGCGGTGTCGCCGGGTCCGCGCATGCCACCGATGTCCCCGAACATCCAGAATCGGAAGGCGATAACCGCCGCGACAATCGCGAGATATACAAGATAGCCCGTCCAGCACGGTCGGAGCACGCGCTCCTGCTCGACTGCGACCCTTCGTCGCAAGAGCCAGTCGATTAGCGGAAGGATGAGAATTCCCGCAGCCGCGGATTCCTTGGCGCCCACCGCGATGAGGAACATGAGGGCCGACAGGCCGATCCATCGATGATCCGCGCGAAGGCGCGCCGCGCTCCATGCGAGCAGGCCGGCCAGGAGGAACAGAAGCGCCAGCTCGTCGGCCCGTGCGGAAATCCAGGTCACCGCCTCCGAGTTCGCGGGATATATTGCGAAGAAGATGCCCGCGGCTGTCGCACCGAAGCGGCTCATGCCCACCGCTCGCGCAAGAAGGTACAGAAGAGCGGCATTCAGCGAATGCAGAATGACATTGGTCAGATGGAAGGCGAACGCGCTGTCGCCCCAAAGTCGGTAATCGAGCTGGTAGCCGGCGACAACGGTCGGACGGAAGTACGCCAGCTCGACCAGCCCGGCACGCTGCCATCGTATTTTCTCGATGATCTCCGCCGGAGAGTTTCTGAAAAACTGGTGCCAGACGAAATCATCGGAGACAAATCCCGAGCGCAAAACGGGCCAGTAGGCGATCAGGGGGATTATGACTATCAGGACGCAGAGCAGAAGATCGATCGCAACCTGCCCCCGATCTGATCGGGGATTCGTCTCGCGAGCGCCGCGAGCGCCGACGACGTCGCCACGGCTACGACAGTCGTCTATTCGATCCTGATCTCTCATTCTGCTGAAGGAGAAGTCGGCACGATATTCTCGTCCTCGACAGCCTCGCGCTCATTCGTCTCAGGCATGATCGGCGGAAGTACGCGGACGCTGTCGGTTGATTCATCCCAGAAAAACCCATCGGAGCGAATGCGCCATCGGCTTCGAAGCTCCTCCCACCATTCATCAAGCTCGTCAGGACGCTTGTACACGGCGTAAACTCCGACGCCCTTGGTCCCGTACCGGAAATCGATGTAGTTCCCGTACATCGCCGGCGCGCACGGTGTGTCGCGGTAGGCCCACGGGAAGTTGACCATAAAAACGCTGGATCCATCGGTGAGATCCGACGAGTGCGCCGCCATTGTCGCATGAATCTGACGGGCGATCCGTCCGGACTCGATCCACAACTCGTTGTGACGCCTTATTGTGAATACCGACATCGCGATCATCCCCGCCAGAACGATCACCCCAATCGTCGGCAACAACACGCCCGATCGCCAGAGGAGCCCGAGCGACATCCCCGCCCACAAAGCCAGGCCGGCGGACGCCGCGTACAGATAGCGCGAGCGCACCAGGGAATCGGTCACCGGCCTGAGCGTCGCGATCGGGAGAAACATCACGATTATCCACAGGATCGCCGCCGCGAAACAGATGAACCGCGCTCTATCTCTGCGGGCGGTCCGTATTGCCAGTCCCAGACCGGACAGCAGCATCAATCCGGAACAGACCCCCGTGGCAACTAGCGCAATGCGCCACCCCGCCGCCCACTCCGGCCACAGAATCCGATTCACCGGCGTGAAGAATATCTTGAGATCGTGCAGAACGACCGTCGACCACAGCGACGTCAGGCCGATGGTGAAATAACCAGACACGTTCGCTTCGCCGCGATGTCCTCCGATATCTCCGAACAGCCAGTACCTGACTGCAATCACACCAACCGCGACCGCCAGGAAGGCCAAATATCCTATCGGATGCCATGGGGCAATTCCGCTCTTCATTCGAGGGCTCCTCGGTCGCAGGACCCAATCCACGATCGGCAGCAGCAATATCCCCGCCACGGCCCACTCCTTGGCAAAAACCGCGATGATGTACGCGATCACCGACGGGACGGCCCATCTCCCGTCCGCGCGAAGTCGCGCGGCGCACCAGAAGAGCAGCGCGATCAGAAGCCAGGCGAGCGCGAGAGGGTCGCTTCGACTCGCTATCCAGGTCACAGCGTCAGTGCTCGCCGGATAGAGGGCGAAAAGAAGCGACGCGGTCGCCGAGCTGAGCGCGTCAATCCCCAATATGCGGGCAAGATAGAACAGAAGCACACTGTTGAGAGAATGAAGCAGAATGCTGGTCAGGTGGAAACCGACTGCATCTTCTCCCCAGAGAGCGTAGTCGAGTCTCAGGCTTGCGAGGAGCGAGGGGCGGAAGTACTCGAGCTCGATCTCCCCGCGATGCTGGAGCATGATTTTCTCGAGGAGCTCGGCGGGCGACTTGATGTAGTACGAGAACCAGAAGAAGTCATCCGAAATGAAGCCCGCCTGGAGGGCGGGCCAGTAGACGATAATCGGGACGGCCAATATGAGCGCGGGCAGGCAGAATCGCCACACGCTCGCCGAAAACAGGCTGCTCCGATCGGATGCGTCACTCCTCGGTCGCATTGCCGGGCACCTCTTCGGCTGTCGTCGGGGGCAGGTCCGGGGGGGCAACCGAGCGAATCCCGTTCTCGCCTTCGGGAAGCTCGATCGGCGGAAGCACGCGAAGCATCCGCTCGGATTCCACCCACTCGAATCCTACTCCCGGACGCCGCCAGTTGTGGCGAAGCCCTTCCCACCATTCATCGAGATCGTCCGGGTCCTTGTTCAGAAACAATGTCCGGACATACCGCGTGCCGTACATGAAATAAAGCCAGTTCTCGTGGTTGTGGGGAGCGCACTGGGCGCCCTTCCACAGCCATGGGGGATTGACCACGAGAATCGTGGCGCCGTCCGGAAGATCGGCTGTGTGTGCGACCATGAGGGCATGCATGCGCGTCCCGATCTCGCCGGCCTCAAGCCACGCGATGTTGTTCCGCCTCAGCGCCGCGCCCGACATCAGAAGAAGCAGCATGGCAAGAACCACGGTGAGGCGCTTCCAGTGCGGCCGGCCCGCCATGCCGATACTCACAGCCACGCCCACCCATAGAGCGAGTCCCGCCGCTGGCGCGTAGAGAAAGCGCGAGAACTGAAGATCCCCGTCGACCGGCATGACCGCGATGACCGGCAGCAACATTACCAGAACCCACAGGACAGACGATACTGTGAGCGCGAGCGGAATCTCGTCCGAGCGCCGCGCCAATATGATCGCCCTCGCGATGCCGGCAAGGAGCGCCGCAGCTGCGACGACCCCCGCGATTATGAATCCCAGACGCCATGCGCCGGACCATTCAGGCCACAAATCGCGATTCAGCGGCGTGATCAGCATCCACAGGTCGCCGCTTACCAGGTTCCTCATCATTGTGGTGAAGTCCTTCCCGACATATGTGGGCGCAAACTGCTCGTCCAGGTAGCCACCGACATCGCCGTAGAGCCAAATCCTGAATGCGACGACACAGACAACTATCGCGAAGAACACGATGTACCACCGCCAGTGCATGGGTACGCCGTGACCCCACTCGCGGCGGGTCCTCAAATGCAGAAGCCAGTCGACGAGGGGAAGCAGAAGCAGCCCCGCGGCGGCTACCTCCTTGGCCAGAATCGCCGCAAGAAACGCGAGTGCGGAGACCGCCACCAGGCGATCATCATTCCGAAGCCTTCCGCCGCACCATAGAAGCAGCGAAATCAGCAGCAACCCGAGCGCCTGTATGTCGAACCGTCCGCTTATCCATGTGACCGCCTCGGGATGCGAGGGATAGAGCCCGAAGAACAGGGCCGCCGACGCGGCGGCGAATCTCCCCAGCCCCAAAACTCGCGCAAGATAGAAAAGCAGAACGCAGTTCAGGGAATGTCCGATAAGGTTGCTCAGATGAAACCCGACGGGATCGGTGCCCCAAAGGAGATAATCCAGCCTGAAGGTGGCGAATGTCACCGGACGGAAGAAGGGGAACTCCATCAGCCCGCCATGGATCATGGCCGCCGACCTGAGATAGTCCCGCACCGTAAAGGTGTAAAGCGGGTAATACGAGATGTCGTCCGACACAAATCCCTGCCCGAGCACCGGCCAATAGCAGAGGAGAGGCACAATGAAAATAAGCCCCGGAAGCCAGAGAACGCCCCATATCTTGCGGCAGGCGTCCAGGAGAGTATGCACTCCCACTCGCTCCGCCACCGGTGGCTCGGAGAATCTGGGACGCGGAGGATGTCTTGGACGCTGGAACATGTGTCGACGGACAACGTGAAGGTCGCGGTCTCGCGGGGACGTTGGCACTATCCGCCCGAATCCTCCTGTTCCGAAGAAATCATGCGCAAGATGCGCATGCCACGAAAGGCAAATCCGGAATTCATACTTTACCAGTTACCCTCAACACCGGTCAAATGGTACAATCAATACGCTATCCAAACGCCTATCGGAACCGCAGATGGCGCGGCTTTTTCCGGCCCATCCGGAGGTCCGTCAATGCTTCGATTCGAGTCGGTTGAGGAATGCCGATCCTACATGGAGGAAAACGGCATTGGACAGTTCGATGTGAAATTCTGCGACCTGATCGGGAGCTGGCACCACATCACGCTGATGCGCGAATCGCTGGACGAGAGGATGCTCAGAATGGGCGTCGGGTTCGACTCATCCAGCATACCCAGGTTCCGGGATGTCCGGTGCGGCGACATGGCCGCCCGGCCCGATCTCACCGCCTGCTTCCTGGACAGCTCGTTCGATGATCCCACGCTCAGCGCTGTCGCCGACATTGTCGAGGCCGGAAGCGGCGACGAGAGCCCTCTCGATCCGAGAGGCGTTCTCAGGAAAGCGATCGGCTATTTGAAGGAATCGGGGATCGGCGATTCGTTCGTGTGTGCGCCGGAGCTGGAGTTCTACCTCTTCACGGAAGCAGGCTTTCTGAACGACAAGTATGAGGCCTGGTATCGTCTCGGAGCGCCCGGGGTCGGGCGTCCGATCGGTGGGGACACGGTGGGGGCAAGCGAGCGGCAGATGGAAGGCCGCGGCTACCTTGCCGCTCATCCGCAGGACTGGTGGCAGAACGAGCGGGCGGCGATGGCGTCGCAAATCGCGGAGGCCGGTCTTCCGGTCAGATACCATCACGTCGAAGTCGGCGCGGCGGGACAGCAGGAGATCGAGTTCGGCTTCTCGCCGGCGCTCTTGGCGGCGGACGGCATCCTTCTCGGCAAGTACATCGTCCGCGACATCGCGGTCGATCGCGGTATTGAGGCCTGCTTTCTGCCCAAGCCGATCGCGGACGCCGCCGGCAACGGCCTCCACATCCACTTCCGCCTGCTCAAGGACGGTCAGAACCTGTTCGCGGGCGACGGCTACGGTGGCCTGAGCGATCTCGCGAAATTCTTCCTCGGCGGAATCCTCTCGCACGGCCGTGCGATCCTGGCCTTCGCGAGCCCGACGACGAACTCCTATCGGCGGCTCAGACCAGGTCACGAGACCCCGGTCAGATTCTTCTACTCCGTCGCCAACAGGGAAGCCACGATCCGAATCCCCAAGTACTCGACCGGCAAACACGCGCGCTGCGAGTTCCGGGCCGGCGACGCGATGATGAATCCCTACCTCACACTCGCCGCGCTCCTGATGGCCGGGCTGGACGGAATCAGGAAGAAAATCGATCCCACCCCACTGAACCTTGGGCCGTTCGACGGGCAGCCGCCGGAGATCGATCCCGAAGCTCACCCGAACTGTTTCCTTCCCTCGGATCTCGGCCAGGCTCTGCAGTCCCTGCAGGCGGACCATGATTTCCTCGTTGAGGGCGGGGTCTTCGACAGCGTCCTGATTCAGAATTACCTTGAGTACAAGCGCAAGGAAGAGCTCCACCGGATTTCCGGCGCGCCTCATCCGCTCGAGTTCGAGATGTACTGGGGCCTGTGAAGTCCGATTGGAGGCTGATCTCAACGGGTGTTTTCCCTTATACTTGAGGCCGTGTTCGCACAAGGCACCATCCTGATCGATCGCTCACCGGACGAAGTGTACGCGGCGCTTGCCGACCTCAAGCGTCAGATCGTGTGCTGGGATATGCTGCAGATTCCCGGTCTCGACAACCTGGGAGACGGTGCGCTTGAGGCCGACGGGTTCTACGTTCTGGGGAGGAACAGCTACTCCTGCACGGTCGAGCTGCACCTGACGCGCCCGCCGTCGGGGCTGGTCACACATCTGCAGTGGGCTTCGGGCGAGCTTGCCGCCGAATGGAGAATCCTGTCGGAGGGCGACCGGACTCGCGTCGAGGTGAATGTGGAAGGTCGGGGAGGGGGTCTTGCGAACAACATCAACCTGAGGCAGATGACTCCCAAGCTTCTGGCCCGACTCAAACAGATTTTCGACAAGGCCTGAATGAGCCACCGAATACCCCCTTTCTCACCCCAAATGAACCGATCACCGGGCAGGCGAGTCTGGCTACTGGGTTGCGGCTCTGCCGCAACGCTTATCATTGTTGTTCTGTTTTTCGCCCTGTATCAGGGCTGCAAGACCGCCTGGAGTGTCTATACCGTCCCTATGTCCACGCGACAGATCACGATCACACCCCGCGAGGCCCTCGGTCCGGGCACTCTGCCGGTGGCTTTCGAGAACGCGGAGGGCGACCTTGTCCCCGGCTGGTACAAGCAGGGGGAAAACGGCGCGACCGTTCTCCTTCTGCACGGGCTGGGTGCGACCCGTGCCCAGCTCGCGGGAACAGGGAGGATGCTTCGCGACGAGGGCTACGGAGTGCTTATGATCGATCAGCGCGGCCACGGCGAGCATACTCGGGACCTGACCACGTTCGGACGTGCGGAATCCGTCGACGCCCTCGCCGCGGTCCAATGGCTCAGGAACCGCCCGGAGGTCGATGGGGACCGGATCGGAATCTACGGGGCGTCGATGGGCGCGACGACCTGCATCTATGCCGCCGCCAAAGACCCCGACCTCGCCTGCGCGGTCGCCGACTCATCCTATGCCAGCCTCGAGCGGCAGGCCTATCACGACCTGAACATGCCCCGATCCCCCGTGAAAGTGCCGAAATGGCTTCATTCCCTTACCGTAAGGTTCTTCATGTTCTGCTCGCAGTTCATCATCGGCAAATGGGCCGGATATCCCTGCCCCGAGGATGTGGTCGGCGACATCAAGTGCCCCGTGTTCCTCATTCACGGCGAGCTCGACTCCAGGATCGACGCGGAGAGCCTCGATGTCCTGTCCAGGGCCGCAAGAGAGGGCGGCGTGGACGTGACCGAGTGGCTTGTCAGAGGCGAGGAGCACTGCAAGTACCGCGATTCCCCAGAATTCAGGCGCAGATTGCTCGCATTCTTCGCAGAACATCTCACCAGTCGCACCGAGGCGTTGCGGTCCCGTTTCTGATTCTCTCTTCGGTCCCCAGAATAGAAAACATGGCCTCGCGGCTGTACAATCTCAGGGAGGACCATGGCGTCGCCCCCTGAGAATCGCGGTTTTCCGCTCCACCGATGGACCATACGGGAATCGAATCCCGACCAGGCCGTCAGGGAAGGTCGCAGGCTCGCCGGTGAGCTCGGCTGCTCGCAACTGCTGGCGAGAGTCCTGCTGGCCCGGGGATTCTCGTCGGCCGACGCCGCCCGCAGGTTCCTCAACCCGTCCGAGGCCGATATTCTCCCGCCCAAGATGATACCCGGACTTGAGAAAGCCCGTGACCGCCTTCTCAGGGCGATACGGGACCGGGAGCCGGTTCTGGTCCACGGCGACTATGATGTCGATGGCGTAGTCGGCGCCGTGATTCTTCACCGGACTCTGAAGGAGCTCGGATGCGCTTCGAGGATTTTCCTGCCGTCGAGGGAAGTCCATGGCTACGGGTTCGCGATGCAGGCGGTCGAGAAGGCACGGGAGGCCGGGATAGGGCTCATTGTCACGGTCGACTGCGGAATCTCGTCTGCGCGGACGGTGGCTGAGGCGGTGAAGGGGGGTATCGAAGTCATCGTAACCGACCATCATGCTCTTCCGGACGCGCTGCCGTCCGACGCGATACTCGTCCATCCCGAGCTGGATGGTGCCTATCCCGGCGGCAGGATCGCCGGAGCGACAGTGGCGTACAAGCTCGTTCTGTCGATCGTGGAGGCGCTGGGATCGGATGCGGTCGAGGTCAGGGAACGTTTCCTCCCGGCGATCGCGTTGGCTACGGTGGCGGATGTCTGCCCGCTGACCGATGAGAACAGAGTCATCGTCGCCAGGGGGATGGCCGGGATTCCATCGAGCTCCATCCCGGGTCTTAAAGTGCTCTATCTGGGGACGCGCAGGGATGTCGCCGACATGTCGATCTCCGCCAGGGACCTCGCCTTCGGCATGGCTCCCTGCCTGAACGCCGCCGGACGGATGGGCGATGCTCTTCCGGCGGCGAAGCTGCTCCTCGCGAGCGATATGGACTCCGCCTGGAAGCACTTCCGCAGTCTCCAGGCGCTCAACAGGGAGCGTAGGCGCATCCAGGAGG
>Ga0315296_10000686_pt1 | contig 30345 bp, 25 predicted proteins | sample YL17G14_18_MG_FD_203921 | JGI IMG/M metagenome (GOLD analysis project Ga0315296, IMG submission 203921) | Sediment microbial communities from Yellowstone Lake, YNP, Wyoming, USA - YL17G14_18 | ecosystem: Environmental > Aquatic > Freshwater > Lake > Sediment | place: USA: Wyoming | collected... | reverse complement strand
ATGCCAGGCGCAGGGAATGTTAGGGTCAACCTCACACTTTCCCTCCTGGGAGCCGCCACAGGGTCCATTGAGAAGGTGCTTGGAGCACTTGGCAATGGGGCAAATCCCTCCGGTGTAATCGAGGACGCAGTCGCCGCACTCGAGACAGAGGTCGCTCTCTAACCATTCGGCGTGAGCCCCACCAAGCGAGATAGTATTACAGCCGGGGTGGGTTATCTTATCAACTACGGCAGCGGTTATCTGGGTGCCAATACCGCAGGTCATCACCAGCACTGAGTCAGCAGCTTGAATCTCATCCTCTCGGGGCTTGAGTCTGGTTCTAACTAGGATCTCGTTGCACAGGGTATCGATAACCGAGATGCCAGTTATCGTCTTGCCCTCCGCCTCCAATTTCTGCCTCATCTCGATGACCTGCTGCTCTCCCCCGCTCTTACAGCCTTCGGCGCATCCGCTGCACCCAACAAGGAAGATCTTCTTCTCTCCATCGAGACTGGCCAGTATTTCTGGCAAAGGTTTCTGTTCTGAGATGAGCATCTTTTCTCCCTTCCTCTAGCTATGGATCGGCTCTGCGATCTCCTTCAGCACCATCGCCGTAATATCGGGGATTCTTCTCTCCAGCTCTGGCGATAGCTCCAATCCGTAATCGATCTCTTTAGGCTCGATTCCGATAATCACGATCCTTTTCGGTTGCTTTCCCAAGGATTTCATAAGCCTCAGCGTTTCCAGTAGTCCTATCTGATGCACCGAGGTGATAGCCCTTTCCTCAATGTTGACAGCCTCAGGAGCGAAGCGATAGATAGCTCCCGGCTCACCGCCACCCTTGGCGGCATCGAGGATGATCAGCTTATCGACACCCTCAAACAAAGGCAAAAGGTGGGGCGATATTCCCCCATCGATTACCTGGAGTTCAACATCGCTGGGCGAGGGGGCGTGCTCAAGGGCGTGGGCCACATGAACACCAATCCCTTCGTCCTTTAGCAACAGATTCCCTATGCCCACTACCACCACCCTTGGCTTATTACGAGACGCGGAACTCACCGAGACTTCTTCCTTTAGGGGTAATTAGGTGTACGGCGCAAGCGAGACAGGGGTCGAAGGAGCGTATGATGCGCCCGATCTCTATGGGATTAGCTTCATCCTTGATCTTTGCCCCTATAAGCGCCTGTTCTAACGGTCCTGGCTGGTTTTTGTCATCCCTGGGGGAGAAGTTCCAGGTGCTGGGCACAACACACTGGTAGTTGGCGATCTTCCGTTTCTTGATCTCTATCCAGTGCCCCAGAGCCCCCCTGGCTGCCTCTACCAGCCCCATTCCAGTGGCTTCTTCTGGGATTTCATATTCGGTGTACACTGGCTCTCCAGGCTTGAGGCTCAGCAGCCACCCTGGCATGGAGTCGGCAATGAGCTTTGTCTCCAGAGCTCTGACAGCATGGCGACCGAGAACCGAGAACAAGGCAGAAGGAGAAGCCTTTAATTGGGCCAGAGCCGAATCCACCACCGATTTTACTTCGGCATTGCCGCTGGCATAGGTGACCAGCATCCGAGCCAAAGGACCGACTTCATAAACCTTGCCCTCATAGCGAGGGGACTTTACCCAGGAATAGGCACCATCTTTGCCTGTTTGTGGTATGGTGTCCCCCGCAGCGGGCTTCCTGCCTGTGGTTGTGTCAGCATACCAGGAATGCTTCACCTCTTCAGTGATCTTGGCTGGGTCAAGTCTTGCTAGCTTAAGGTTGGTGGAGATGGTCCCTGGCTTAAACAGCCTCTGCCTTTTAATGAGGTCAACCTCTTTGCCATCTAAGTCATAGCTTCCGTAGGAAAGTAAGCTTCCGCACCCAGCTCCGATCTCAAAATAATCGCTATAGGCTTGGGCTACAGCTAAAACATCGGGGATATAGACATTGTCGATAAACTCTCTAAGCTCGTTTAGTCGCCACAGGAAAGAGGTGATCTTATCCACAGTGGGAACCTCGGTAACCCCCCCAGGCACGATGGCGGCATCGTGAGGTATCTTGCCACCGAAGATGGCCAGCATCTCTTGGCCCTTGCGCCGCATATCGAACGCTTGAACATAATGAGCCACTGCCTGGAGGTTAACCTTCTTTTCCAGGCGATAATCCCCTTCATATCGGGGGAGAAAGGGTGCCAGCTCGCGCCGCTCAATAAAGCTCTTTATCGAGCTTAAAGCTGGGTCTTTTCCTTCATATTTGGCTACCTTGGCAATATCGACATAATCCAGGGCAGCCAGATGGTAGAAGTGCAGGATATGGTCGGCAATATGGGCTGCGCCCAGAATTAGGTTGCGTATGATTCTGCCGTTGTCGGGGATTTTATCGGCGATGCCAAAGGCGCTATCTAAATTGAGGCTGGCGGCTATGGAGTGACTTGTAGGGCATACCCCGCAGATGCGCTGGGTTATTCGCTGAGCATCGCGGGGGTCTCTACCCCTGAGGATAAGTTCTATGCCACGAAAGAGAGTTCCTGAGCTTCTCGCCTCCTTTACTTCACCCTGCTCCACCACTGCTTCGATCTTGAGATGACCTTCGATGCGGGTTAGCGGGTCAATTACGATCCTTCCCAATTAGTCAAACCTCCTTCTTTTCCGGTTGGCTGGCCATTTTCTGATAAATGGGTGACATCAGGTCGGGGAAACCGGGCTCCACACACCCGATGCACATACCACCGCTATTTACGCACCAGTTCACCCCGTTGTTCCATTGCCTCAGTGGGCAATCGGCGTAGGTTATCGGTCCTTTGCACCCCAATTCATAGAGGCAACCAGGGGCGCTAAGCTTTTTGGCAAACTTCATCTCATCATAGTAGGCACGCCTGGGGCAGTGCTCGTGAATCAGTTTGCCATAGAAGGCTTTAGGGCGGCGAAATTCGTCAAGCTCCTCTTCCTTGGGCAGGCCCCAAAGCAGGATGCTGGCCACGGTGCCCATGAACCAATCGGGATGGGGAGGACAACCGGGGACGTTTATTACCAGGGTGGTGATGCTTTTATTCTTTAACGCTTGAGCTACACTGAGGCATTGAGCGGGGTTGGGATTTGCTGCTGGGATGCCACCGAAGGAGGCACAGGTACCGAGGGCAATTACTGCCATGGCATTCTGAGCCAGGGATTCCAGCCGGGAGGGGATGGACACCGGCTTTCCTTTCTTCTCTCCTACAGAGCCAAAGGCACCATCGGCGGGGATAGCCCCCTCCACCACTAGAATATGGCCTCCCTTTTTCTCGGTCTCCTCCATAGCTTCGATTGCCTTTACCCCTGCCCCTGCCATCACGGTGGGATGAAACCTCAAACTGATGTGTTTGCCCGGGATTAGCTCATCGATTAGCAGGTTCTTAATGCTGGGGCTCGCCGCATTGAGGAGGGAAACGGAACAGCCAGTGCAGCCAGCCCCTTGTAACCAAATTACCGGATACTCATCGCTTTTTTGATTTGCCATAAATTTCTCCTCTCCGGGGTGCTGGTTTAATTATAGCCGAAGCACACTCGTTGCGTCTAGGCGGGAAGAGCGGCTGGAGAAAAAATTCACAATGTTCTTGCTTTCCATTTTGACACATGGTATAATCCCCAGTCGGGCAAAGGCTCAATTGGCAATGATCTACGTGGCTCTGATCAGTCATACGTCGGACCCGGAGCGCACCATCGCTGCCGCTGCCCGTGTTTCCACCTCCCCTGCTCGCGCCTCCCAACTTATGCAAAAGCTAAGCCCACAAGCTGTCGATCGCCTTCTTAGCCGGCTCATCTCCTCGGGTCACCTATCCCCGTTCGAACATGCCAGCTTTACCTTTGCTATCGAAGGCATTTCCCGGGTTACTAGCCATCAACTGGTGCGGCATCGGATGGCAAGCTACACCCAGCAGAGCCAAAGATATGTCTCACAAAGGGAGTTCAATTACGTTACCCCTGCCTCCATCTGTGCCAAGGAGGAATTGGAGGTCAAGTATCAGGAGATGGTTCGTGCCGCTCATGGCCTCTATTTGGAAATGCTTGATGCTGGCATCCCGGCGGAGGATGCCCGCTATGTGCTTCCCCAGGCGGCTGAGACTAGGCTGGTGATGACCATGAATGCCCGGGAGCTGATCCATGTCTGCTCGCTAAGGCTTTGCCTCAGGGCGCAGTGGGAGATTGTGGAGCTATTTGAGAAGGTTAAGGCTGAGGTGGAAAAGGTAGCGCCCCGCCTCGGAGCGGAGCTCAAGCCCAAGTGCTACCGCCTGGGATACTGCGATGAGGCGGAAAGCTGTGGCATTTTCCCAACCGCTGCTGAGATGGCTGAGAAAAAAGCCAAATAACTCATTTGGGAAAGGAGTATGAGGAGTGACAGCGAAGATTATCGATGGCACCAAGATAGCTGAGGAGATTCGTGAGGAGCTGAAGGTCAAGGTAAAGGAGCTCAAGAAGAAGGAGATAACCCCGGGATTGGTGATGGTCCGGGTTGGCGAGGACCCGGCTTCGGTATCCTATGTCAGGGGCAAGAGTAAGGCCAGCGAGGAGCTGGGCATCTTCTCCGAGACAATAGTGCTGCCCGAGGATGCTAAGGAGAAGGAAGTCCTGGCCACGGTGCGGAAGCTAAACAAAGACCCCAGATTCCACGGCATCTTGGTGCAGCTTCCCTTGCCCAAGCACATCGATCCCGACAAGGTGTTAAATGCTATCGATCCGAAGAAGGATGTCGATGGCTTTCACCCGGTGAACGTGGGCCGATTACTCATTGGCGAGCCTTATTTCATGCCCTGCACCCCGCACGGCGTGCAGCAGCTTTTGCTCCGCAGTGGCTATGATCCTCAAGGCAAGCATGTAGTTATCTGCGGCAGGAGCAATATCGTGGGCAAGCCACTGATGGCAATACTGGTGCAAAAAAAGAAGGGGGCCAATGCTACTGTGACCGTGTGTCACACCGGAACCAAAAACCTTGCCGCCATTGCCAGGCAGGCCGATATTCTGGTTGCAGCCATGGGCAGCCCCAAGGCGATAACTGCCGATATGGTGAGAGAGGGTGCAGTGGTCATCGATGTTGGGGTCAACCGGATTCCAGACGCTACGAAGAAAACGGGCTATAGACTGGTGGGCGACACCGATTTCGATGCCATTAAGGAGAAAGCTGAGGCCATCACCCCTGTTCCCGGTGGTGTTGGCCCGATGACGGTGACTATGCTCATGGTGAACACCGTCCGGGCGGCGGAGATGCAGTCAGCATAGCCGGGCTAATTGCGCTCGCTATGTACAAAATCAATAAGAGTTAGATTAGGAGGTTTTGCGTGGCTTACGATGCGACGAAAATGAAAGATTGGGAGATTGCAGAGGCGGCTGAAGTCAACATGCCAACCCCCGATGAGTGGCGGGAAAGGCTGAACCTGGAAAAGGACGAGATCATGCCCTATGGTAGGCTATGCAAGCTTGATTTCATGAAGATCATGGAGCGCCTCAAGGGTAAACCCGATGGCAAGTACATTGAGGTGACCGCCATTACCCCCACGCCGCTGGGAGAGGGAAAGACCACAACCACCATGGGCATCCTGGAGGGCCTGGGCAAGCGGGGAAAGAATGTCGGCGGCTGCGTCCGCCAGCCCTCGGGTGGCCCCTCCATGAATATCAAGGGAACCGCTGCCGGCGGCGGCAATGCGCTTCTCATTCCCATGACCGAGTTCACCCTGGGCCTTACCGGCGACATCAATGACCTCACTAATGCTCATAACCTGGCCATGGTCGCCCTTACCGCCAGGATGATGCACGAGCGTAACTACAATGATGAGCAACTCGCCAGACTCACCGGGATGCGTCGCCTAGACATCGACCCCACCAGGGTAGAGATGGGCTGGGTCATGGATTTCTGTGCTCAGAGCCTGCGCAATATCATCATCGGCATCGGCGGCCGCATGGATGGCTTCATGATGCAATCCAAGTTCGGCATCACGGTGAGCTCTGAGCTCATGGCCATGTTGTCCATCGTCAGGGACCTGGCTGACCTGCGGGAAAGGATGGATAAGATTACCGTGGCATTCGATAAGAGGGGCAATCCTGTTACCACTGGCGACCTGGAAGTGGGAGGCGCCATGACCGCCTATATGCGCAACACCATCAACCCCACCCTTTGTTGTACGGTGGAGTATCAGCCCTGCATGGTGCATGCCGGCCCATTTGCCAACATTGCTGTTGGCCAGTCCTCCATCATCGCCGACCGCATTGGTCTGAAAATGTTTGACTACCACGTTACCGAGAGCGGCTTCGGCGCAGACATCGGCTTCGAGAAGTTCTGGAATGTAAAGTGCCGCTTAAGCGGCCTCAAGCCGCACGTGTCAGTGCTCACCACCACCATCCGCGCCTTGAAGATGCATGGCGGTGGGCCCAAGGTGGTGGCTGGCCTGCCTCTGCCTGATGCCTACTCTAAAGAGGATCTCAAACTCTTGGAGAAGGGCATCCCCAACATGTTGCACCACATCAATACCATCAGAACGTCCGGCATTAACCCGGTGGTGTGTATCAATTCCTTTCACACTGACACCAAGGAAGAGGTCGCCATGGTCAGAAAGGCGGCTGAGGAGGCTGGGGCGCGCTGCGCTGTGTCTAGTCATTGGGCTCGCGGCGGCGATGGGGCCCTGGAGCTAGCTGATGCAGTCATGGAAGCCTGCAACGAGAAGAACAAGTTCAAGTTCCTGTACCCGCTGGAAATGAAACTGCGGGAGCGGGTGGAGAAAATCGCCGAAGTGGTCTATGGGGCTGCTGGCGTGGCCTGGGCCACCGAGGCCGAGGAAAAGGCCAAGATGCTTGAGAAGGATTCCAAATACGATGATTTCGCCACCATGATGGTGAAGACCCACCTCAGCCTCACCCACGATCCAGCGATTAAGGGTACTCCCAAGGGGTGGAACCTGCCCATCCGCGATGTGTTGATTTATTCCGGGGCGAAATTCCTCTGTCCTTGCGCTGGAACCATTAGCCTGATGCCAGGAACCAGTTCCGATCCGGCGTTTAGAAGGGTGGATATCGATACCAAGACCGGCAAAGTACAGGGCCTGTTCTAGGAAAGCTGGCTGTTAAAAGGGCGGCCTGAAGGGCCGCCCTTTTTCTTTGCCTTGAGGCGCTGACAATGCTGTGCCTTACTCGACAACGCTCACTGTGACCGCATTTTTGGGGCATATCTCGGCGCAGAGCTTGCATCCGGTACACAGACTCAGGAAAACGGGTCTTATTCTCCAGTCCTCCGGCGCTTTGCCCGGCTTTCGCCCCACCCGGGGATAGATCATAAAAACCGTTTCCGGGCAGGTGGCAAGGCATTTGCGGCACTCCCGGGGGGAGGTGCATTTCCTCTCGTCGATCTCTATTTGCATCATAGTGTCACCAATCCTTGGCCAGCGCTGGAATAGCGTTCCTGTCGAGGAAGCTGATAGCATCTGAAGGGCATTCTGCCCGGCAGAGGCCGCAGCCGAAGCACTGGAGTTGGTTTATGGAGCACCTCCGCAGCGAGGCCGAATAGTTGATGGCGCCAAAGTTACAAATCTTCATGCAATCACGGCAGCCGTTGCACTTCTCGAGGTCGATGGCGGCTACATACTCCGCCTTGAAGAAGGTTGAAAGCCCGACGCCGAGGCGCATCCTGAGCGCCAAACAATCCCTGGGGGTGCAGTTGCAGATGGCGGAGATGAATGGTGTGCCATGAGTCCACACGCTATGGACAAGGCCCTGACGGTCAAGCTTCTGAAACTCCCTTTTTGCCTCCTCTTTGGTCAGCACCTCCAAGTCCTTTGAGTAATCTGGTAACTGGTCGAAAACACCTTTTGGCCAGAAATCTGACTTAAAGGCAGCAAGGCAAAAGCAGAACCGGGCGTCATGAACGCCACGAATGACGATTCTGCAGGCACAGGGCACTCTCACCACGCTGACGCACCGTTCCAGTATCTGCTCTACATCCTCCAGAGGAATAACCTGCCCCCAGTGCTGCTTTCTCATCTGCTCCTCAACTGGTGAAAAAAACGCCTTAGCCCCAGCAGGATTCGCGGCGACGAGCCTGTCCAGAGCAGTCAAGCCAGACTCGCCGGCTATATTTTCCTCAAACTTCTCCCAGAATTCAGTAATGTACCGTTTTCTCTCCTCGTTGAGCAGCTCCTTGGCGTAGTTCTTTGTCTGAAGATACCACTTCTTTCCTTCTCCATGCTCAATGCAGAATTCACACATCGCGCACCTCGTCAATAGATTTGCATATCGAACAGCCCACATCATAGCATAGAATGTGCCAAAAATCGAGGGCTGTGGCTAACTCGACACCGGCTGAGCGATCGTCTTATAATTGTCTCCATGAAGACCAGTGACTTCGATTAAGAGTCCGCAGGAGGTCAGCTATGGTGCAAGAGAATCTGGCAGGGTCCCAGGGCCCTCCACGCCCTGATGGCATCGTTGACATGGCCGGTTCTTTCTGGATATCGGCCATTTTGAAAGCTGGGATTGAACTAGATGTTTTTAGTGAGATTGCAGCGGGCAATGATACGGTGGAGAAGGTTGCCTCCGCGATCAAAGCAAGTGAGCGTGGCGTCCGAATTTTACTCGATGCCCTTTGTGCACTTGGAATAATTTCAAAAGCAGAGGGTAAATATCTCCTAACCCCAGCAGCAGATCAATTTTTGGTAAAAGGCAAGGACTCCTACGTGGGATATGCTGTCTTTACCACCTTAAAGGACTGGGATGCAATTGGCAGGATTGCTGAAGCGGTGAAGAAAGGTTCACCGATTATCGGTGAGTATGGTGCTGAGTCAGGAGTATGGGAGGAAGTGGCCATAGGCTTAACACCGGCAGGATTAGCTACGGGCTCCATTATCGGTGATGTTTTGGGAATTGGTACCAAAGTGGAAGCTGGGGTCAAGGTGTTGGATCTGGCATGTGGTTCTGGAGTCTACGGTTATGTTTTACTGCAACGTGACCCCAAGGCAACTGTTACTGATATCGACTGGCAAAATGTGCTAAAGGTGGCCCAAAAAGCTGCCCAGGATATGGGTGTGGCTGATCGTGTCACATATAGACCTGGTGATATGTTGAGCATCGATTACGGGAAAGAGGAGTTTGATATCGCCATCGTTAGCAATATCTTGCAGGCCTTCGATGCAGAAACCAATAAGACGATCCTCAGCAAAATATGCAAAGCCCTTAAGCCTGGAGGCACCGTGGTCATTCATGATATCCCTCCTGATGAAGAAAGGTCTAAGGCGATCAAGGCTCTTATCTTTGCAGTCTACATGCTTCTCGCTACCACAGGTGGAGATGCCTATACCCTTTCTGAATTTGAGGGCTGGTTAGGTGATACCGGGTTTGAAAATGTCACTACGCATAGTGTTCCGGGGGGAACGACCTTAATTATCGCGACTAAGAAAAATTGAGGTTTCTCCCGTTTTAGAAGGAATTTTTGCAGGCGTGCTGTGAACTAGACTATGAAGACCAGTGACTTCGATTATCATCTCCCGCCTGAACTCATCGCCCAGATCCCCACCGAGCCTAGGGATCAGTCCCGCCTCATGGTTGTATCTCGGGCCAATGGCTCCATAGAGCATCGCCGCTTCTTTGAAATTGATGAGTTCCTCCACGAGGGCGATGTCCTAGTGTTCAATGATAGCCGTGTCCTCCCCGCGCGCCTTATCGGGCGCAAGGAAGGCACCAGAGGTAAGGTAGAGGTCTTGCTTCTGCGGCGGCTCAGTCCAGGGCTATGGCAGACCTTGGTCAAGCCGGGGCGAAGGGTGCGTTTGGGAACCAAGATAGAGTTCTGCGCTGAGCCGGGCTCAGCCGATGGCCTTTGGGGGGAGGTCGTGGAGTGGGGGGAGATGGGGATCAGGGTGATCCGCTTTTCCGATGAGGAGGCCTTGGAGCGGGTGGGCAGCGTGCCCCTGCCTCCTTACATCCACTTCCCGCTAAAGGATCCGGAGCGCTATCAGACGGTTTATTCCCGGGTGCTGGGAAGCGCTGCTGCACCCACCGCCGGGCTACATTTCACTCCCGAGCTCCTCCATTGCCTTGAGGGAAAAGGGATTCATCTCAGCTTCGTCACCCTTCACGTGGGGCTTGATACCTTTTCGCCGGTGAGGGTGGAAAACCCCAGGAACCACCCGATGCATAAGGAGTACTGTGAGCTGACGGAGAAGACAGCTCAGGAGCTCAACCAAGCCAAAGCCGAGGGCAGGCGAATTATCTGCGTCGGCACCACAACGGTGAGGGTTTTGGAGCAAGCAGCCTCAACGGGGAAGGGGATTGAGGCCTTCCAGGGCTGGAGCGATATCCTTATCTTGCCCGGTCATCGCTTTTACAGCCTGGATGGAATGATCACAAACTTCCACTTGCCGCGGACCACGCTGCTGATGCTGGTCTCCGCTTTTGCCGGCCTAGGGTTGATACAGCGAGCTTACCAAGAGGCGATTCGCTTGGGCTATCGCTTCTACAGTTTTGGCGATGCGATGCTGATACTCTAATGTTAAACTGGCTCCAGTCGAATTGCACAGTTCAATTGTGCTCCAGTCCAAGAAATATGACCATCAAGCTGAGAGCTATGGAAACTGGGACGTCGCTGTTGACAGAGCTTATCTCCGCATTCATACTACAAATCGTTAATGACGGAAACTATGATGATGGAGGTTTTAACAATGGCAAAGGTGAACGGAGGGGACCTTTTCGTTAGAGCGCTGAAGAGGGAGGGGGTGAAGTATATCTTCACCTTGTGCGGCGGTCACATCGCACCAATTTACAATGCCTGCATTGATGAAGGGATCGGGATCATCGATGTGAGGCATGAGCAGGTGGCAGCTCATGCTGCGGCGGGCTGGGCCAGGGTCACTGGCGAACCTGGGGTGGCTGTGGTAACTGCGGGGCCTGGCGTCACCGACTCCGTGACCGGAGTGGCTGAAGCCTTCATGGCCGGCTGTCCCATGATCGAGTTTGGAGGTCGAGCACCGCTTGCTGAGTTTGAAATCGGGGCTCTCCAGGACATGGACCAATTGCGGCTCATGGAGCCGATAACTAAGTGGGCGAAAACGATATATCAGGCAAGAAGGATACCTGAATATGTAAGCATTGCTTTCAGGCAGGCGAAGAGCGGTACGCCGGGCCCGGTATATTTGGAGTGTCCGGCAGATGTTCTGCTTGGGCGACGGGTAGAGGAGAGCGAGGTCGCCTTCCCCACGAACTACTATGCTGAGGCGGAATCCACTGCAAACCCGGCCCAGGTTCGAGCGGCGGTGGAGCTCCTAATGGCTGCAGAACGGCCCATGGTCATCGCCGGTGACGGGCTCTTTTGGGCTAAAGGCGATAAGGAGCTTAGGGAACTGGTTGAGCTGGCGGAGTTGCCGGTACAGACGACCGGCTTTGCTCGGGGCGCTGTCCCTGAGGATCATCCCTTATCTCTGGGCTGGATGGGAATGCCAATGGCAGATGTAATTCTGGCCCTCGGGGTCAGGTTCGACTTCACATTACTCTATGGTCGTCCTCCGCTTTTTAATGCCGATGCCAAAATGATCCAGGTGGGTGTTGATGCCAGCAGGATTGGCTATAACCGTGGCGCTGATATTGGCATAGTGGCAAACCCCAAAGCCGTCCTTAAGCAGATGATCGCGGAGATCAAGAGAGCCAAGAAAGGAGCTAAAACCTCAGCATGGATTGAACAGCTAAGGGCGATGGCCAAAGCCGTTGAAGAGCGAAACGCTGCTGACTACAAGGCAGACACGCTTCCCATTCATCCTGCCCGGTTAGCCAAGGAGGTTGCCGATTTTCTCGATAAGGATGCGGTGGTGGTCGTAGACGGGGGCGACTGCACCGGCTGGTTCGCTCCAGTGTTTAGAGTTCAAGCTCCGGGCCAGTTACTTTCCAGTGGCCCTCTGGGTTGCCTCGGAGTTGGCACCGGCTTCGCTCTGGCAGCCAAGCTGGCCAAGCCAGATAAGCAGGTTCTAATCTACAGTGGTGATGGCAGCTTTGGTCTGAACGGAATGGAATTCGATACCTTCGTGCGCTTTGATCTGCCAGTGGTAGCGGTCATTTCTAATGATAGTGCCTGGGGAATGGTCAAACACGGGCAGCGCATGATGTATGGTGAGGACCGCCTTACCGGGACCCTGCTCAAGCCACGCCAGCGCTACGAAAAGATGGTCGAGGCCCTCGGGGGATACGGCGAGTATGTGGATAAAATTGAGGATATCAGGCCAGCACTCGGCCGAGCCTTCGCTTCGGGAAAGCCAGCATGCATAAATGTTGAGGTGGATCCAAAGCCATGTAGCCCGGCAACGATGTTCTTAGCTCGGTCTCTAGGAGCGTAGCGCATCCGAATTGGTCATGAGTACTAGGAAAGACCGAGAAGGAAGATTGAAAGCAGCCGTTTTAATAGGGCAGGGAACCTTCGCAGTTGACGATGTGCCCATGCCTAGCGCCGACCCGGGGTACGTTGTCCTCAGGGTGAAGTACTGTGGCATCTGTGGCTCAGACCTTCACGCTGCGATTAGCGGGCAGTTACCAACAAATACCATAATGGGACATGAGTTCGCCGGGGAGATTGTGCGCATTGGCCAAGGGGTTGAGGGGTGGAAGGTTGGCGACCACGTTACCTCGATTCCAATGATGCCCTGCGGTCAGTGTGAGGCATGTCAGCGTCAGGCTTACTTTGAGTGTGCCTTTCTCCTGCTAGCGACAATTGGGCTGGGGCAAATACCGGGCGCATTCGCCCAATACGTCAGGGTGCATCCCGCCATGCTATTCTCAATCCCACCGGGTGTTGGCTTCAGGGAGGCGGCGCTCAACGAACCACTGGCGGTCGCGGTTCATGCGGTGCGGATTGCCCAAATCACGGCTGATACCAGAGTTGCCATCATCGGCGCCGGTCCCATAGGGCTACTTGCTTTGCAATGTGCCAAGGAGGCAGGCACTTCAGCCATCTACGTCATTGAATCGGCGGCGGCTCGGGCGGCGGTCGCCGCTGAGCTTGGTGCCGACAAGGTTATTGACCCAAACCAGAGCGATGTTTTGAATGAGATTCAGCAGCTCACCGGCCGAGGAGCGGATGTTGTCCTCGAGTGTGCTGGCGCCCCTAATACCCTCCAGCAGGCAATCGATATGGTAAAGCCTGGAGGCAGAGTTATCTTGGTCGGGGTTAGCCCGGAACCTGTGGAGATTGTGCCCCTGATCTTGATTGCGAAACAGGTTTCGGTTCAGGGGTTGTTGGGCTATGAGGCAGATGACTTCAGGCAAGCTATGAGGCTACTGGAGCAGGGCAAGATCGACGCCACTCGTCTGGTGACTGACATCGTCCCACTCGATGGGGTGCAGGAAGCCTTCCAGTCGCTGGCGAATCCGGAAAAGCAAATCAAGGTTTTGGTCGAGCCATAAGGCTTGACGCCAAATGATGAGAGGTGGCCTATGTATAACTTGGAAGGAAAGGTGGCTATCGTTACCGGCGCCGGGCGCCGGCGAGGGCTGGGTCGCAGCATTGCCCTGCGGCTGGCAGGGGAAGGGGCTGATGTGATAGTGAGCGACCTCTGTCATCGCCCAGAACAGCTACCTGAATATTGCCCTGTGGCGGACTGGGAGCAACTCGAGAGCGTGGCTGGGGAGGTTCAGGGTTGGGGAAGGCGCGCCTTGGCGGTGAATGCTGATGTCACCAAAAATCAGGACGTGGAGATGATAATGGCCAAGGCCATGGAGTCCTTTGGCCGGATAGATATCCTGGTGAGCAACGCCAGCGTCGAGATCGCTGGCCCGGTTGTTGAATATCCTGAAGCTGCCTGGGATGTGGTAATGGCGGTCAATGTTAAAGGCTGCTTCCTCTGCTGCAAAGCTGCGGCGAGGCAGATGATAGGACAGGGTAAAAGGGGCAAGATCATCATCATCGCCGCCCAGGAGGCAAAGACGGCCATGCCCCACTTGGCCGCCTATTCAGCTTCAAAGTTTGCCCTGATCGGCTTCACCCAGGCCCTGGCTCTAGAGCTGGCACCCTACCGCATCAACGTCAACGCTGTTTGCCCTGGGACGATAGACACTGATTTCGGTGCCCAAAGGTTTGCCCGTGAGGCAGAGGCAGCCGGCATTAGCGTGGAGGAAGCTAAGGCTAGGATCGTTCAGGCCAGGATTCCTGTAGGGCGAGTTGGGAAGGTGGAGGATGTAGCCAAGGTGGTTGTGTGGCTTGCCTCCCCGGAGTCGGATTATATGACCGGGCAGGCGATCAATGTTACCGGTGGTCAGGAAGCGCACTAGGCTTTCACCACCTGTAAGTCACAAAGGTAGGGGGTGAAAGAATGTATAACTTGGAAGGAAAGGTGGCTATCGTTACCGGCGCCGGGCGCCCGCGTGGGATCGGTCGCAGCATCGCTCTGCGGCTAGCACAGGAAGGCGCCGACATGGTGGTGGGCGACATTTGCCGTCCCTTGGAGTCCCTGCCCCATCACCCAGTGGGCATGCGCCAGGGGCTGGAAGCCCTGGTCGAAGAGATCAGGGGGCTGGGACGTCGGGCTCTGGCAGTTAAGGTCGACGTCACGCAAAAAGGAGAGGTAGAGGCTATGGTGCGCCAGGCTGTGGAGGAGTTAGGCAGGGTGGACATTCTAGTCAACAATGCCGGCGCAACCTTTGGCGAGCCACCAACCCTGGAGATGGGCGAGGAGATATGGGATAAGACCTTTGCCATCAATATGAAGGGGACATTTCTCTGCTCAGTAGCTGTAGCCAGGGAGATGATAAAGCGCGGCGAGGGGGGCAAGATCGTGAACGTTGCTTCGCAAGCGGGGAAGTGGGCAGGGCTGAACATACCTCGACCTGTGGATGCCCCGCCCGGCCCTGGCTTGCCTCGGCTAGCGCTTGGGCTCGCCGCCTATTCTGCCTCCAAGGCAGCCATCATCAGCTTCACCCGATACTTTGCCATCGAAATGGGACCCTTCAAGATCAATGTCAATGCCGTTTGCCCGGGTTGGGTTGAAACTGATCCTATAATAGATGGTTTTACTGTGGCAGCACAGGGTCTGGGCCTGACCTATGAGCAGCTCAGGGACATCATCGTCGCCAATACCATTCCTTTGGGCAGGGTGGAAACGCCAGAGGACGTTGCCAATCTGGTGCTCTTCCTCTCCTCAAGCGAAGCCGATTTCATGACCGGGCAGGCGATCAACATCACCGGCGGCACCGAAATGCACTAGCCCGCAAACCATATTATCGGGCAGTATTCACCTGTTCTCCTGCGACTGCCTACGGGAGAAGTTCTTGCACTTCTGCGGGTATTTCCACCTTGGCGGTTCCGGCGCTGCAGCGATCTATGCTCCACATTAAGCCAGGCATCATGTGATATGGGATGGTGACGAAGAGTTCTTCTGCTTTGTAGTTGTGCCACTTCCGTGAGGTGTAGTCCATAAAGCTGACATTGAGCTCCCCCGAGACCAGAGGATAGGCAATAACCATGTGGCAGGTGGAGCCCGTAAGCTCTGCCTTGGGCGGTTTGCCATCAGGATAGGTGGCGAGGGTGACCAAGCGGCAGGCCTGGTCTGGGTTACAAAGGAAGACCACCAGATCAGGCATTAGTTCTGCCTTCTCCAGTGGGGAGAGAACCACATATTCGGCCAGGCCCAGAGGCGGCGGCGAGGTCAGAGTCATCGCTCGATGCATGGTGGCGATGGAGCAGAACAGTTTTTCCCCCTCCACCAGAAACTTCTTCAGTATCTTGTCTCCATTCCCCGAAGGGCGAGGGCCTAGGCCCAGGTGCCAGATTCCTCCGGGGCAGGAACAGCTTTCTCGGCTAAGGTTAATGATGGCCCCTGAGCGCGCCTCAGGAAGCGCCTGACACACCATACGGCTCCCGGCCTCTGCTCCAGAGACGGGGGTCATAGAGTAGGTGACGGCAATAGGGCTGCCCGCCAAGGCGAGCACCTCCTTGAGCCGCACTGAGTATTCCCTCCAGATCATATTGAACCTCCTCAATCATTTTGCTATCGCATCTTTTCTCCCTGCGCCAGCCACACTATAGCGTTGTATATAGCTTCCTTGTCGAGCTATTACCTTGGTGTTCTGCACGACATGGTTGACTGTTCCTCTTGACTGCAAAACTTCTTTAGACTTGTATTGTATGTTGATCAAATGGATTTGTAAACAGTTTGTCGGGACAAAACTCCCTGAGCAAAGCTTCCCCCTGCTTTTGGCCACTATTTGCTGTAGTCAACCCCGCAGTTGACAAACGGGTGGTTTGGCGAGAAAATAGCAGCACTAAGAAGGAGGAATTGAATGAAGAAGTGGGTATCAGTAACAGCAGTTGTTGTTTTGTGCCTGGCGCTGATGATAGGCGTCGCTTGTGGTGGAGGAGGGGAGGAAAAGGGAGTAAAGGAGGTTAAGTTCGGCTTCGGGGGCCCGCTGTCCGGCCTTTCTGGCGCTATTATTGGCCTGCCGGCGAAACAGGGCATTGAGTTGGCTGCCGACACCATCGGCGAGTTCACCGTGGCTGGTGAGCGCTACCGCTGGAAGATCATCGTCGAAGATAACATGTGGACCAGCGCTGGCGGGGTGGCCACGGCGACCAAGCTCATCTTTGAGGATGGGGTGAAGTTTATGCACCAGTCTGGTGGCGATGCCGGGATGTCGGCCCAGCCTATATGCGAAGGAGCGGGGGTGCTGCTCGATATATCGGGCGGGGGGCTGACAGCACTGGGGCCAGATAAGCCCCACACCTTCCAGACCTCCCCCACCTATATAGTGCACACGCCAGTCCTTTTCCAGTGGCTGACCACAGCCCACCCCGAGGTGAAAAGGGTGGCTGCGGCTAATGCCGATGATCAGACCGGGCATATGGTCGCTGATGCCTTTGTCCAGTCAGCCGATTACTTTGGTCTTGACGTGGTGGCCAATGAGTTCGCGCCCTCGGGGACGACGGAGTATTATCCTATAGCAACCAAGGTGGTAGCTGCCAATCCCGACCTGGTTGAAATCTATCCCGGTATGGGCTGGCCAGAGCTGAATCAACTGGGCTATAAAGGCCTCGGTGCCCATGTCTTGTGGGGGACGGCAGCAGGCGACGCTGCAGGCTGGGACAACGTCCAGGGCTTCCTCATCTATCAGCCAAACCCCTTCGGAGAGATGTCCCAAGAGCTTAAAGATTTCTGTGATGCTTTCGAGGATCGCTATGATACCGAGCTCACCATGGGGCCACTCTATGCTGCCACCATAGTCTACATATTCACCGAGGCGCTGCAGAAAGCGGGCACTGTGGATGATATAGACAAAATCATAGAGGTGCTTGAGACTGAGACCTTTGACACCTGGGTTGGGCCCATCAAATATGGTGGCGAGGGGCTGGTTGGCATTGGGCACATAGCATTGTGGCCAGCCACCGTCGCTGAGATCAGCGACCACGACTATAATGTAATATACGAGATGTCGGCAGAAGAGGCAGAGGCGCTGGCAATAGAGGTCTTTAAGTAGAGAGAGCGGCAAAACTAGGGCACGGATGCTAGCGAGTCTGAGTGCCCTCGGCGGCACCAGTTTCTGCTTTCCCGGTTAGTAAATGACCTTCCTTTCCTTAAGCTCGTTGATCTCCTCAGTGCTCAGGCCAAGGAACTCGCCGAAAACGTACTCATTGTGCTGGCCAAGCAGTGGCGCCGGGCGGCGGGGCAAGGTTGGAGTGCCGCTGAACCTCCAATGAGGAGCAATTATGGTTCGTTTCCCCATTACCGGATGATTCATCTCCTCAAAGAAGCCACGCTCCTTGAGATGGCGATCGTTAAATAAGCCCCTGCTGTCAAGGGAGGGAAACGCTGCCACACCAGCCTTTTGCAGGATTTTCGTCACCTGGTAAGGGGTATGATTGATCGTCCATTCTTCCACTCGCTTATCGAGTTCATCCTGGTTCCTCTGGCGGCTATAGGCATCGGCGAACCTGCGATCCATCGTCCAGTCCGGATTTCCAATAGCAGAACAGAAGGCCTTCCACTCCTCCTCAGTGGCCACGGCAATGGTAACCCACTTCCCACCACGGCAACGATAACAATTATGAGGAGCCATAGCGTCATCTCGGTTTCCCTTGCGCATTTGATTCCTTCGGTTCATGGTGTAGTCCATGAGGGCCTCACCGAGAAGGACGCTGATCGTCTCTTGGGAGGAGAGGTCGATATGCTGCCCCTCACCTGTCTTCTGGCGGTAGCAGAGAGCAGCAAGTAGAACAAAGGCGGAAGTTGCAGCACTCCTCAAGTCAATGGAGCCTGACATCGGCTGTGGCGCAGCATCGGGATAGCCAGTGAGATAGTCGGCGCCACCGAGAGCGGCAAAGGTGGGGGCATAGCCTACGTATCCCCGCTCTGGCCCTGTGGCTCCGCAGGCTGAGGAGGAAAGATAGATGATGTCGGGTCTGACTTTCCTCAACTCCTCATATCCCAATCCAAGCCGGTCCATAACTCCAGGGCGCATGTTTTGCATTACCACATCGCTGATGCTGACTATTCTTTTTGCCAACTCGACCGCCTCGGGCTGGGCGAGATTGAGGGTCACGCTTAGCTTGTTCAGATTCAAGTCGTTGAAGAAGGGGGACTGGTCGGGGCCTCGAAAAACGCCAAAACCGAGTGCCCGCAGCCGAACATGATCCAGCCTTTGATTGCTCTCGATCTTGATCACCTCGGCCCCCATGAGCGCCAGCAACATCGTGGCGTAGGGACCAGCCCAGGCCCAGGAAAAATCAGCAATTCTCACCCCGTCTAAAGCAGACTTGTTCATTTTCATTTTCCTTCTAGATCACACCATTTTCTCTCATCGTCGCCAAGTCCTGTCTGGCATAACCTAAAAGCCGGCAATAGATCTCCTCATTGTGCTGGCCCAGCAGTGGTGCCGGGCGGTTCGCCGCCCAGGGTGTCTTGGAAAGTTTATATGGAGCTGAGGGGTACTCGATCTTCCCCGTCTCAGGGTGTTCGATTTCGACGAAGAATCCACGCCATCTTAGCTGGGGGGAATTCACCACGTCCTGGGGCGAGTTGATCTTGCCCACAGGTGCCCCCCTCTGCTGGCCGCCGCGGAAAACCTCGTCCGCAGTCTTGTCCAGCATCCATTGCTGAACCAGCGATGTTATCTCTCTGGCATGGAGGGTACGGCCCCGTTCATCCTTAAACCTCTCATCCATGGTCCATTCCGGATGGCCCATAAGTTCAACAAGTCCCCGCCACTGGTTCTCCTGCACAGCTACCAGCATGACATAGCCATCCTTGCATCGCATGAGCCCGCCGATCATGCCTAATCCTTTAGCCCGGGCACGCACTGCTTCCCTGGTCTCCTCTTTGTGGCGGTTGGGGTAAATGAGGTTGTCCACCCTATCCAGAGCAATTGCTGACTCTTGCTTGGATATATCTATGTGTTGCCCTGAGCCAGTCGCCGCTCGGGCATAAAGGGCAGCCAGGGTTGCGGTAGCAGCACTCAGCCCGCAGTCATAGTCTCCGATGAGTCCTGGCCCTTTCACTGGGGCTCGATCGGGGGCAACTGAGTTGCCATGCATGATGTGGGGCTCCCCGCCGGCGTGAAAGCTATTGAGATGGTAGGCTTTGTAGTCCCGGTAGGGTCCCGTCTGGCCAAAGGGGGTGATGGAGGTCATTATCAGCCGGGGATTGATGGCCCTCAGATTTTCGTGGCCCAGCCCTAGCTCCGGCATCACCCGAGGCGGATTGTCCTCAATCAAAATGTCCGCCCATTTCACCAGTTGCTCGAAGAGCTCCTTCCCCGTCTCCGTCTCGATGTTGAGCGTAATCCCTAGCTTATTGGTGTTGAGGTAAAGAAAGAGTCCACTGCGCTCGGGGTGGGGCACATCGTTTAGAAACGGACCCTTTCTCCGCGCCACATCTCCGATAAGGGGCGTCTCAATCTTCACTACTTCAGCACCAAGATCGGCCAACAGCTTAGCGCAATAGGGTCCAGCTACAAGTTGAGCCAGTTCTATAACCCTCACCCCTTGCAACGCTTTCTCTGGCATAATCCTTGACCTCCAAGATTTCAATCGATTGTTAGCCTATCCGCCCGTGGAACAAAGGAGGGCGTAATCAATACGTTGTTACCTTATACACTTTGCACAACCCTGTCCTAAGGGGCCAACCTCCGCTGATCTGGTTGCAATGCTCAGGGTCATCGTCGGTGAGGACGTTTACGTTTGATTGCCATACCCCATGCAGCCACGGCTCTTCTCCAGGCTGCTCAGGAAACCACCACCCATGTTGCGCATGAACCACCCTCGGGTCTATACCAGCGAAGTATTGGCATTTCTGCTTCACCCTGCCTCTAGGGGTCTCGATCCACACCCAGTCGCCATCGGCGATGCCCAGCTCAGATGCTTTCTCGGGATGGATCTGAATCCGGGGATATGGATATTTCCGGCGAAAGGAATCGATCTGACGATGCTCCGAATGGTAGTAAGGCTGGACTCTACCTCCGGTGATCAGGATAAGGGGATACTCCTGGGCAAGTTCTGGGTCTGAAATCGGAGTCTCCGGCGGTTCCTCATAACGGGGCAGGGGGTCATATCCCAGACTCTCCAGGATAGTGGAGTATAGCTCCACCTTCCCCGTTGGCGTCCCAAACCCGGTCTCGAGGTATTTTCTTTCCGCACCGGGGAGCCTCTCGGTGCCACCTTTTTCGGCAATGAACTGGCGCAAGTTATAGCCCATGGGGCTGAGCCGATAATCATAGGCCTCCTCTAAGTTCTGCCACGGCCAGTACTCCTCCTGCCCCAGCCTGATGCCCAATCCGCGCCAGAAATCGTAGTCGGTTCTGCGCTCGTACTCGCCCGGCACATAGGGAGGAAGGGCTGCCTCACCCACATCCACGATGTTCATGGTACCGTGGAGTGTGTATATGTTGGGTCTTTCCAGCCAGGATGCAGCCGGCAGAACGTAGTCTGCAAGCTCGGCGCTGGGTGTCATCCAGAAATCCACTACCACATAGAGGTCTAGCTTCTTCAGCGCCTTATATACCAGTTTGGTATTGGCATGGGCGACCATGGGATTGCTGCCCACGCTTATCATCGCTCGCACCGGATATGGCTTATCGGTGATAATGGCGCGATAGGCTATGGGAGCCCATGCATGGCAGTGCGCATTTTGAACCAGCTGTTTTCCCCACACCCTCCTCACGTTGTCCTGGATCATCTCATAGCACTGCCAGGAGAATAGTCTTGCCCTATCGGCGCCGAGCATCTTTGCCTTCTGTTCTGGCGGGAGCTTGTCGCTGAGTTCGATTTCAGCCTCTGAAATTATATGAGGATTGAGTCCGCTAAGCCTTTCGCCACCGCGAACATCTAGGTTGCCTGTAATCGCAGGCAGGATAAATCTAGCCTGGAGGGTCTCTGCGTTACTGGGCAACTGTTCTATGCCCATGGTGTCAAAGCTGGCTGCCGGTTTGCTGATAGCATACAGGTGCGCTGCTTCCCTTATCTTCTCGGCAGGTAGCCAGGTGATCTCGGCTACCTTCTCTGGAGTATAGTCTCGGGCGCGGGCTACAAGCTTATCGAAACCATGGCACCATCTTTCCACGAATTCCTTGTCGTAGAGCTCCTCAGCGATGATGACGTTTATCATCGCCATAATGAGGGCACAATCTGTTCCTGGCCTCGGCTGTAGCCATAGGTCAGCTATTTCTGCCAGCTTGGTGCGTCTGGGATCGACAACTATGATCTTCGTCCCTGCCCTTTGGATGGCGAGGATAGCATACCACAGGAGGCGATGGGACTCTGATGGATTTGCCCCTAGGAGCAGGAAACACTTGGTTAGTCCTGGTCTCAACCAAGGCTGATTCCCTGGCCAGCCATACATGGCTGCGGAGATGGCATTGGCCGGACAGAAGCAGATGTTTGCTGGCCCGCCGACAATATTGGGGCTGCCAAAGAGATTGAAGAAGCGGGTAGTGTACTCCTGGTGGGTTCTAAGAGTCCCCTGGGTGAAGGCTAAAGTCTCAGCGCTATAGGTGGACTTCAGCTCAGCGAGTTTCTGCGCTATCTCATCTAACGCTTGATCCCAGGAGATCGTCTGCCATTTGCCTTCACCCTTCTCCCCTATCCTTTTCAACGGATAGTTGAGCCGGTCTGGGTGATGAAACCACTCTGCTGCCGCTCGCGCCCTGGGGCATGCTTTAACTGTGGTGGCCAAAAGGTCGGTCTGGGGGCGCTCCTTATCAACATCTATCTTTATCAGTTGGCCATCTTTGACATGCACGTTTACTCGACAGTGGCAATGACACCACATGCAGATCGCTTTTTTCACCTCGACTTTCCGGGTCGGCATTATCACACCTCCACAAAATCTGGGCAATATCAAGCAGATTTTAGCATCTGCTTCCCCTAAGGGCAAGTCATATATCGAGATTAATGCTGGCATCAAGGTTTATTGCAGGGAAAAGCGGGCGATGATATGATAACCGCGGAAGCTAATGTCACGGGTTTACTATCATGGACTCTGCCTTCACTGCTGAAGAGGAAGCCTTTCGCCAGGAGGTTCGCCAGTGGATAAGGGAGGAACTGCCGCCGGATTGGGATGGGCTTGAGGCGCTTGATGCCGAGCTTACGCCAGAGAATTTTGAATTCACCAAGCAGATAGCGAAGAAGTTGGGACAGAAGGGCTGGCTGGCGCTTGCCTGGCCGAAGGAGTATGGTGGTCAAGGGCGCTCCCAGACAGAGCAGCTAATTTACAGAGAAGAAATGTTCTACCATCAGGTCCCGGGCATCGACATGGGTGTGGGGGGCATAAGCTGGATCGGTTCAGCATTGATGGTTCTGGGCACAGAGGAGGAGAAGAAGGAGCATGTCCCGCCGCTGGCTCGTGGCGAGAGATGGTGGTGCAACGGTTATAGCGAGCCCGAGGCTGGCTCTGATATGGCTAATGTGAAATGTCATGCCGTGGCCCACGGGGACGAATATGTCATCAACGGGCAAAAGTCATGGTGCAGCGGTGCCCATATTGCCGACTGGTGCTTGTTGATGGCAAGGACCGGGCCCGATGAGCCCAAGCATAGGGGCATCAGCCTTTTCCTCGTCGATATGAAAACCCGGGGCATTACCGTCCGCCCAATAATAAACATGGCCAGTCATCTCCGTTTCAGTGAGGTCTTCTTCGACGATGTGCATGTGCCTAAACGGAATCTGGTGGGGGAGGAGAACTGGGGCTGGTATCATGCGATGATCGCCCTGGACTTTGAGCGCCTTGCAGAGGTTGCCTCGGTTGCTTACTCTCGAGGTATCCTTTATCATTTGGTGAAATTTGCCCTGGGGGCAAAGGTCAACAATCTGCCCCTGGCAAAGGATCCTACTGTGCGGCACAAGCTGGCGGAGCTTGCCATCGAGCTGGAGGTTGCCCGCATGCTGGCCTACCGCGTTGTCTGGATGCAGAGCAAAGGGCAAATTCCCAACTACGAGGCTTCCATTATAAAGGTTTTCGCCTCCGAAGCGACCCAGCGAGTTTTCCATGTCGGAACTCAGATCATGGGACTCTACGGGCAATTGGAGACAGGTTCCAAATGGGCACTGCTGAAAGGGAGGATTGGGAACGCATATCTCGGTTCCATAGGCAAGACCATTGCCCGCGGCACCTCTGAAATTCAGCGGAATATCATTGCTACCAGAGGGCTGGGATTGCCCCGGGGCCTGTGATCCCGCTTAAGCGCTGAGGTTCAGCCCATCCAAAAAGCTTATCAGAACGTCGTTAAAGGCGTCAGCCGCCTCCTCATGAGGACTGTGGGTCGCCCCAGGAATAATAGCCAGCTCGGCATTAGGTATCGATTCTTTCATGATCTGAGAGGCCCTGAGGAAGGGGATATCCTCCTCGCCGACAACAATGAGGGCGGGCACCTTGATTTCAGACAGGCGATGGGTAACTGGCTTCCAACTCCAGATGGCATCACCTGCATAGATATAGCCATTGACGGAGGTTTGTAGCATCTTTTGCCTCGAGACCTCGCGTAGTTCGGGGTACCTTTTAAAGCGTTCTCGAACCATTGGGTTGTGGGCAGCGTTGTACTCAAAAGCGGCTTCCATACCTTCAGTTCGAGCCAGCTCGTTGAGTTTAGCCCTCATCTGCTCGTATCCCGGGTCTCGTTCCCACTCACCGCTTGAGGTGTCAACTAGGACTAAGGCAGTCACCATTTCAGGATGCTCCAAGGCGAACTCCAAAGCCATGAATCCCCCCATCGAGTGACCTACGAGGCAGGTCTTTCTTATCCCTAGATGTTGGAGCAAACCGTGAACATCCTGGGTAAAGATACTTACTGAGTAGTCATCAGGGGATGAAGGCGCCTCAGATTTTCCCTGCCCCCGGTGATCCATAGCCACAACTCGATATTTCTTGGACAGCACCTGGATCTGAAGCGCCCAGTCTTGATGGCTGCCGGTGAAGCCATGGAGCAGGATAATGGCTGGCCCTTTACCCGAAACGTGGTGGTTGATTTTCACTCCATTTATAACTGCAGTGGGCATTGCTTCCTCCTCCTTGGGCAAATTGTAATCGAAGTCGGCTCCGTCATCAAGCTAGCAGCAATAGTTGCTTTGGCGGTGTACAGTTGCCATGATAGCGTCGATGCGCTACCATTTGAGGAGGAAGCCTGATATGGAGTAGTTGCTGCGGCAGAAAGGGAGGACAGCATGGGAGAGCTAAAGAGCGCCTTTGACATCGCCGTGGAACGGGCGGAGAAGCTGGGGGAGGCATCGCCAGAGGAAATCAAAAAACGGGATCTCGTTCCCGAGGGGGAAAGGCTGGCTGCCCGATATCTTAAGGGTCAGTGTGACCTAACAGTTGAACTGAGCAAGTACGATGAGGAGGCGAGAGGATATGTAGCCGAGGGCGTTAGGCGGGCGCTTTTGAGAAACCTGGACGTGCCCAAAAACGATGTCGCCAAGAGGACTAACCGGAGGGCAATGGAGGGAATCAAGAGCCTGAAACAGGATAGGGGAGGCGTTGAAAATATATATAGCAAATTGAGGCGACTTTTCAAGCACTATGAGGAGGAAGGGGCACAACAAAGAAGCCAAGCCTATGAGGCGTTGAAACGGGATTTCTACCGGAATCTTCAACAACTAGCTCAACAACGGGGCGTGCCCATGGGAATCAGTATTAATGTGGAAAGCCACCCCCAATTTCAGGAGCAGTGGCGGTTGACGCTGGTTAAACTTGATTCCCAATATCGCACGCTACTGGAGGAATACAAGCAGGAAATAGAGCGTATCCCTTGAGGCCAAAGGAAAAGTGGCGAGATGAATAGGGAAACCTTGAGATCTAAGTTTCTCGGCTCTCTAATCGGCACTGCCGTGGGAGATGCTTTGGGTGCCTCGGTTGAGGGATGGCATATGGTGGCTGAGGGCGAGGTTAGGGCTCTAGCCGAGAGGGGTGGTCTCCTTATTTACACCGACGATACCCACATGGCCATAGGGGTGGCTGAGTCGCTGATAGCAAAAAGGGGCTTTGACGGTGAGCACATGGCGCACACCTTCATTAAAAATTATGACCTTGAGCCTTTTCGGGGCTACGGGCCAGGGCCGCCCCGCATCTTCAGGATTGTGTAGTCACAATTGCATCATCCATTACGGGTATAACCCCGGTCAGTTCCACATTATTGCCGTCTAGCCACACCTTGATGTTGAGCATATCAAGCGCCATGCGTTTTGCATCAAAATCCAGCATGGTTAGCTTCTGCCGCAGTAGCTCAATAAAGTGCTCCAGTTTTGGTAGACTGATTGCCGCTTCCTGACTGGCATTAATCTTTGTCTCCAGCTCGGCTTTTTGTGCCTTGAGGCTTTCCCGCTTCCCGTTAATCTTCTTATTCTCGGTGATGATAAGGCTCTCAGGGAAGCCCCTAAGTGCATTGTCTAACAATTCCTTTTGTTCGCGGTCCAGCGCCCTTAGCTGGCGCTCCACTTGCCTTAACTCGGCTTCCAGGACACCCTCTTTGTCAACGTCCTGACGCTGCTTTTCAACTTCGGTAATGATAAGCTCCGGGTTATCCAAGACGCGCTCTATCTGTTCCCATACCAAAGCCTCAAGGTCGTCTGCTTTCCAGCTTTTATTAGTACATCGGTTAACCGGGGAGACTATCTTCTGTGTGCCAGCGCATTGATAGCGTCTTGTTTCAGCCACCGTGTTCTTTCGCTGGACGCGCTGAAAATGGCCCCGAAATCTCCGGCCGCACTGCTGGCAAAAGACATGTCCCCTCAATAGGTATTGCTGTTTCATATTGCGCTTTGCCTTCTGATAGTTGAGCTTCAATTGCTCTTGGGCCGCCTGAAACATCTCATCAGTAATGATAGCCGGTGTGGCACCTGGTATTTCTATCCATTCATTTTGGGGCTTGCGTATGCTTTTACCTTGATACGTGGTAAATGCAAAAGTCTTGCCCGTATATGCCACATTCTTCAATATTGCCATCACGGAACTCCGGTTCCAATACTGGCTGTGTTTGGTCGGTGCATTTAGTTCTCTAAGCTGGTATGTAATGGCATTTGTAGATAACCCATCGCTAACCAGCCATTCATAGATTCGCTTTACCCAATATGACTCTGTCTCATTGACTACACGCTTCTTTTCTATTCTATCGTAGTTATACCCATAAAGCCTGGCAAATCCCCCGTGTGGTATTTTCCCTTCGATTGCCTTGGCTCTTTTGCCGCGCATGGTGCGCTCACGTATCTTCTCCGCCTCCAGCTTTGAGGCAAAGCCCCGGATGTAGGTTATCAGTTTGCCAAGCTCTGAATTGTCCACGTCCTCAGTTACGGTTTCCAGTTTAACGCCGTGCTTTTCTAGCTCCTGGGTGACTATGACGCCGTGAGTAGGGTCACGCGACAGCCGGTCAAGGCAGTAGACCACTATGACGTCAATTTGGCCGGACCTCACCAGGTCTCTTAGTTCATTCAGCTTTGGGCGCTCTAACTTTAGCCCGGAGTATGCCTCACTGAAGCGATATCCCGTGTCGTAACCTTTGTCTTGGCAGTAGTCAAGACAGCCTTTGAGCTGCGTCTGTAGGCTTGTGCCTTCCCTTTCTTGGTCCTCGGTTGAAACCCGGCAGTAGATAGCTGCTCTCATGGCTTCTTTACTCCCTTCCACTTTGGCTTATTCCAATATGGCGACTTGCATTTTGGGCATACTTTTGGCTCAACCGGCCTGTTAGGTATCCACTCATGGCCACACCGTAGGCATTTCAGGGTAGGCAATTCTATCCGTTTATTCATGCCCCGATTATATACCTGTGAGTAATCAATGTCAATCCGCTTTTCGCACCTAGTCAAACAATTGACCAATAGTTTGTCCAGCATATTTAGCCTCAAGAGTTTAGCTATGCGAATTGACCGCATAATTATTTGCCCCTAGCATATCTCAAATAGTAGCCTGATTCACGCCTTGGCTGCTTATCACCGCCGCCTGATGGTATGACACAGCGCCCTAGTGTGTGATATTTCCAGGTAATAGCGAATGTGTTGTTACCGCTCATTGTTTTTAACCTCAGCGATCAGTCTCCGCCAGAACCTGCACCAGGCGGCTTTTGCGGCGGGTGATACCGGCCCACACTCTATTCCCACGGTTAATTGTACTGGCTTACTAGCTGTTTTCGACATTTTCTGCCTCGGAATCCTACCCCCAGAAAGGTGTTTTAACTGGCAAGGTCATGCTTTATCTCTTCCCAGTTCTTCCTTCAGGCTGTTGACTTGTTCGGCGGGAATGCGGTAATGCCCACAAGGGAGCTTAAAGCCGTGTAACTTTCCTGTTCTGAGCCATTCATATAGCGTCCAGCGAGAAACTCCCAACTCTCTTTGGACGTCTGCAAGCTTAAGCACGCTTACTTTGCTCATGCCTATATTGTAGGTTATAATTGAGTATCCGTAGCAACGACATTTTTGAACGTGCACTGGTGACACTTTTGAGGGAAGCAGGGTGCAACCAACGAAATGGGAGTCAGAAGCGAAATCTTTGGGCAAGAGGCTAACAAAAAGGGAAAAACTTGCTCTCCTGGAATCCTATAGAACCCAGATGTCGCGGGGTCGAAATAGGGAAGAGATTTTGGATGAACTAGCCAAGAAAATTGGCGTGTCTAGCCAAAGGCAGGTGGAGAGAATCATTGCTCAAGCCGGAAGGTATGAGCAAGAAATAAAGGCTCACTTTGCAGAGCTTTCCATAACAGCTTTAAAACTTGCCTCAAACTTTCAGAGTTATCTGGATAACTTTGGCACTGGTTTCGATTCCGCAGTAGGGGATGTGGTGTATGGTGGATCGCTATATATCGTAGGTGATATGCTGTCTGTCAAGATGTGGGATGTTGATAGACCTTTAGCCTTAAATCTCCTCTGCCACCTAAAAGAGGAATTTCCTGAGTTGGCTAATATTAGCGACTGGACTCAACTTACAAGTAACAAGATGAGTCACGATTTCATAGCACGGCTTCAATTAAAAGCAAATCGTGGAGATTTTATGGGCAAATGTCCTGCATGCCCCGACTGCTAATCCAAGGTTACTGCGCTAATTTCTGTCTCGAAAATCGTTTGTGGGCAGCCATCGGCGAGACTCCTCACCTAGATATTCATTTCCTCGGCACACAGCGCTAGTCTCTCCTGCACCTCGTTGCACTCCATGCCATCTGAGCGTGCAAATCTCAAGGCCTCTGCAAGAGCGCCGGCGCAGGTTGCAAAGTGATCAGACGTACATGGGCGGCATCCTGTGCCTTTTGAAATTATTTGTATCTGCTGTGGCCTGGGAACGCCTGGTTCTTCGGCTTGGGTTTTAATGCTGGCATCGCCAGTGGAGGGAGTGACTGGGGGCCCTACCGGCACCCTGTCAGCAATGTTGCACCCCTTGCACCTGCACTTTGCATAGTGCAAAAGTGCAAATTTGCACCCAGGTGGGCGTATCTAAGATGCACCCAGTTGCACCTACGGGTGCAAGTGCAGGGTGCAAATCATGAATCTAAAATGCACCCGGTTGCACCCAGATGCACCCCGGTTGCACCTACGGGTGCAAGTGCAGGGTGCAAATCATGAATCTAAAATGCACCCGGTTGCACCCAGATGCACCCCGGTTGCACCCACGGGTGCAAGTGCAGGGTGCAAATCATGAATCTAAAATGCACCCGGTTGCACCCAGATGCACCCCGGTTGCACCCAGATGCACCCCGGTTGCACCTACGGGTGCAAGTGCAGTTACAGTTGCAGGGTTGCGGTTACCAGGGCACGCCCTGCCCTCTTCTCCGCTTCAGCCCTTATGACAGCCCTGGCCTTATGTCAATGGTAAGATGGCGCTTTTGCTACTGGTTCTGCTGGTTGCAGTTTCAGTGCTCTTGTAGCCTGAGTTGCACGTGGCGGGGTTCAACAAGCACTCTAAAAGCTGCGCCATGTCCCCTCTACCGTCACCACCACCTCGTGCGACCTTCATGCAACCTTGCAACCCTGAATGCTATGTGGTTGCACGGTTGCAGTCATCACCTAGTGAAGAAGGGGTAGGCCCACTACTCCCCTTGTGTTGACCGCCTGCGGCTGGGCGTGGATCGAGCAGTCACCCCTGAGGAGTAGAACTGCACCGCACTTAGGTGCAAGTGCAGTTACGGTTGCAGCATGCAACCGTCTGCAACCTTCACGCACGGGGGTTGCAGGTTGCAAGGTTGCAGAGGTTGCAGGGGGTTGCATGGTATCTGGGGATTTTTATTGTAAGACATGCAGCCAGCAGATGAAGGCCAGGGAAAAAGGCGGCGTCCCCTCACATCCTTTCACACTTGAAGTCTATCACGCTGGGCTAGGGGGGCCAGTTCGGCTTTCCATCTGCCCCGCCCTGCCCTGCCCTGCCCCGCGCGTATGTGCACGGGGCACGGGGCATGGGGCACGGGGCATGGGGCACGGCAGGACAATGCAGGTGCGGGGGCAGGTGCAGAAAGACTACTCAGGCAGTTTAAAGACGAACGACTTGACCTGTTGTTGGAGCACAATTTGATGTCAGGTTCAATACAGCTTGGTTTGACTCCGATTCGGCTCCCCAGGCTTGACAGCCTAACGAAGAGGGGTTTAGCATGGGCGCAGAGGGCCATGCAGCCAGGTCATGTCGCGGTTCCGAATTGATATGGGAAATTCCGGCTAAGACAAGTATCTACACCCAACCATGAGATTTTGAGCCGTCAAATAACTGCTTTGTGTCGTAAGGAGTACTGTAAGAGGGAAGATGAGCATCCGAATTGATACGCCGGAGTCCAATGAAGCGCTGACCGAGTTTGTCCTCTTTTACGACCGGGTCTACGAGTACCGGAGCGCCCGCTGGCCGGCGAATTTGATGTTCGACCTGGCGAATATCACCGGCGAGAGCCCGTTCGCCCGAGACCGCGAGATGCGTCCGTTTGTTGCCTGGGACGGCGATCAGATCGTCGCTCGCGCCTTGGCAGTCGTG
>Ga0315296_10000685_pt1 | contig 30371 bp, 31 predicted proteins | sample YL17G14_18_MG_FD_203921 | JGI IMG/M metagenome (GOLD analysis project Ga0315296, IMG submission 203921) | Sediment microbial communities from Yellowstone Lake, YNP, Wyoming, USA - YL17G14_18 | ecosystem: Environmental > Aquatic > Freshwater > Lake > Sediment | place: USA: Wyoming | collected... | reverse complement strand
CTAGGGCGCCGGGCTTGCCGCCGAAGAGCCCCCAAGGCTGGATCTTGTTTCTCTCCGCTAGAATCGAAAGCGTTGCGGAGGGTGCTAGAAGAATCCAGCTCCGTTCCAGGCCGCATCCGCCCCGCCATTTTCCTGGACCGCCTGTGTCGCATCTCAGCTGGTAAGACAGGAACCTGATGGGGTAGGCCAGCTCAATGGACTCTATAGGCGTGTTCATGGTGTTCGTCATGTGGACATGGACACCGTCTACGCCATCTATCCCCTGTCTGCCGCCGTATCCACCCGCTATGGTCTCATAAAAAGCCCAGGGCCCCCCAGTCTTCGGGTCGATGCCTCCGATGGAGACATTGTTCATGGTTCCCTGCCCCGCGGCACAGACTTTTTCTGGCACGACCTGGGCGAAGGCCCTGAGGAGAACATCAGCATTCCTCTGCGAGGTCTCCACGTTTCCCCCTGCCACTGGCGCTGGCTTAACTGGGTTCAGGAGGCAACCTTCTGGGACAATAATCTTCACAGGCCTGTAGCAGCCGTCGTTGATGGGGATCGTCGGGTCCGTCACCGAGATGAGGGTGAAGTACACGCCTGAGAGGGTTACGCCCAGCGGAGCGTTGATGGGTCCCTCGACCTGGGGGTCCGTGCCAGTGTAGTCGAAGGTGATCTCGTCCTTCTCGATGGTGATCCGCACCTTGATCTTGGCGGGTTCTTCTCCAACTCCAGTGTCTTCCAGGAAATCCTCTGCCTCATAGGTTCCCTCAGGCATCCTGTCGATCTCGCTTCTCATTCGCTTCTCGGAGTAGCCCATGATCTCCTCCATGGCTGCGTGGAGCCTCTCGACGCCGTGCTCTTCAGCTAGGTCCAGCATCCGCCTGATTCCCAGGGCGTTGGCTGCTATCTGAGCCCTCAGGTCGCCCATCCTGACCTTCGGCGTCCTCACGTTGGATAAGATTAATTCCGACAGCTCCTCATCGATCTCGCCGCCCTTCACGAACCTCACCGGCGGGATAATAATTCCCTCTTGGAAGAGCTCCGTAGCGTCCCCTGCAAGGCTCCCCGGCGCCCTTCCCCCCACATCGGAGTGATGAGCCTTGTTGGCCAGATATGCAACGAGTTTCCCTTCGTGGTACGCCGGCGCTATGAGGGTGATGTCGGGGAGGTGGGTGCCGCTGATGTAGGGGTCGTTGAAGAGGAGCATGTCTCCCTCCTCAAGCTTCTTCCCGTAGTGCTCCAGCCCCTTTCTGACGGCGTAGGCCATGGAGCCCAGGTGAACGGGAATGTGCTCCGCCTGGGCGACCGTCCTCTTCTCAGGGTCGAAGATGGCGCAGGAATGGTCCATCCTCTCCTTTATGTTTGGCGAGTAGGCGGACTTCCTCAGGGCGATGCCCATCTCCTCGGCCGTGTAGATGAGGGCTCCTTTAACAACCTCAACGGTCACAGTATCGACTCTCAAACCCTTCACTTCTCCTTCGGTATGATTCTAGTCATCCTGAGGTTCTTGAACTCGTCCACATGGGCGCTCCAACCTGGATAAAGGACGGTGGTGGAGTCGTACTGCTCGATGATGGCAGGGCCCTCCACCCTATTTCCTGGCTCAAGCCTCTCCCGCGCGTAGACCGGGGACTCCGTGTAGCTGTCGAAAGCCTCGAAGAAGACCTTTCGTCTCTCGATTACGCCTTCCTTCGGCGGCTCTGGGTCTCGCTTCCTGTGGGTTCTCAGCGTCGGCTTCGCCATCATTCCCACCGCCCTGAGCCTTACATTGACGAGTTCCACGGGTTCCTCCTCAGCCGAGTAACCATAAACGCTTCTATGCTTCTCGTGGAACAGGTCCACAGTTCGCTGGAGAGCCTCCTCGGTGACGAGTCTCGGGGCAGGTATGGCAAGCTCATAGGACTGACCGAAATATCGAGCGTCAAGCTCCCGAAGGAAGGTCATTGCTTCGCTTGCGAAGCCATCCTCTTCCAAGGTTCTCCTGCCCTCATCCTCCAGGTCCCTGAACGCCTCTTCAAGGTCGGAGGCGGAAGCCTTATCCGCCGCCCTCATCACGGCTCTGAGGTAGCTGTGCGCCACATCTGAGACGAGGAGCCCCATCGCCGAAAAAAGGCCGGGATTAACGGGAACTATGATGAGGGGAATCTCCAGTTCCTCTGCCAGGGCGCAGGCGTGCATTGGCCCAGCGCCGCCGAAGGCGATCAAGGTGTAGGTCCTTGGGTCGTAGCCTCGCTCAACGGAGACCATTCTCAGGATCTTCGCCATGATGGAGTTCGCTATCTCAACTATGCTGGAGGAAGCCTCAACGAGGTCTAGGCTCAGGGGCTGACAGATCTTAGCCTTCAAGGCTTCGCGGGCTAGGTCCACATAGATCTTCATCCTGCCTCCGAGGAGGTGCCCCTGGTTGAGCCGCCCCAGGACGAGGTTTGCGTCTGTGATGGTTGGCTCCGTGTTTCCCAGTCCATAACAGGCGGGACCTGGATAGGCTCCGGCGCTTATAGGTCCGACTCTTAGGGCTTCCCCCTTATCCACCCAAGCTATGGTTCCGCCGCCTGCGCTGCACTCGGCTAGGTCTATGAAGGGGAATCTGACGGGGTAGCCGCTCTCCTTAACCACTCTGCCCCTGTGAACCTTTCCGCCCACCTCGTACTCCGAAACAGTCTCGGGCACGCCTCCTCTTACCGCCCCGGCCTTGGCTGTTGTTCCGCCCATGTCGAAGCTCATCACGTTCTCCAGTCCGAGGAGTTTTCCATAGAAGGCTGAGGCCACGACGCCCGAGGCTGGTCCCGACTCCACGATCGTCGCTGGTTTGCGGATGACATCATCCGGTCTGGCTAGGCCCCCGTTGGATTGCATTACATAGAAGGGGGCAGATACGCCGAGTTCCTTCAGCGTGTTAAGCAGGTTCTCCATGTAGGTGTCGACTATGGGTATGAGGGCGCCGTTGACGACGGCGGTGCTTATTCTCTCGTACTCCCTGTACTCAGGGGCGACCTCGGAGGAAGTCGTCACATAGGTCCCAGGGCAATTCTCCTCTAGGGTTCTCTTCGCATCCTCCTCATGCCTCGGATTGGCATAGGCATTGATCAGACCAACGGCAACCGAATGAATGCCCTCATGCTTGATCCTGTCTATAATCTTCTTTAGATCGTCTGAGCACACAGGCTCCAGTTCCTCCCCTTCAGGGCCTGTTCGTTCCCTGATCTCGTAGCGGTATCGCCGAGGCACCAAGGGGCGAACCCTCTGGAAGAAGAGGTTGTAGAGCTCGGGCCTCTTCTGCCTCCCTATCTCGAGGACATCCCTGAAACCCTTCGTCGTTATGAGGGCTGTCTTCGGAAGTTCGAGGTTGATCTGGCCTAGGATGGCGTTCGATGTTATCGTCGTCGAATGGGTTATCAGCTCGATGTCCTTTGGACTGTGGTCGCCGAGGAACTCCTTGAGAGCTTCTAGAACTCCTGCCTCCGGGCTCCTTGGCGTTGTTGGGACCTTTATGTTGATGAGGGCGCCTTCCTTGTCCATGGCGACGAGGTCTGTGAAGGTTCCCCCCACATCTATGCTGACCCTGAACAACAGCGGGCGCTCCTTTCATACTAAACTAAGCCCCGAAGATTAAAAAGATCTGTAGGCGCGCTGAAGAAAAAAGAGGCTCAGAGAGGCCCGAGAACCGATGTTTAGATCACCTTTTCTACAGGCGCATACTCGATGTCGAGGCCGAAGTGCTTGGGTCCGAAGACCTCTATGCCCTTCGGGGTTCTCCACCGCTCATGGGCGCTGATGCCGAAGACAGTGACGTTTTTGCCGTTGTGTGTTCCGCTCTGCGTGAAGTTGGAGAGACCCTCGCAGGTCTTGCTGTCCACGATGCAGATCAGGTCTGGGCACATCGCGTAGGGCTTGCCGTCCAGCCAGCTGACGAGGTTCTCGTTCTTGTACCAAACCCTGAGCTTCCTTCCCCTGAACTTGCCTGCGCCATCAATGTTCCAGTCTCCCCAGTCGAAGCCGCCCCGCCCCTCCATCTCGAAGGAGCTGACCTTCCCCTCGAAGAGCCTGTAGGCCTTCGCCTCCTTCTGGAAAGCCTCCACGGGGTCATCCCCCTTCTCCCTGGCTTTCCTGATGGCTGCCCCGATCTTCATGCATCTGGTCACTTGACCTGGCACAATGCCCTTCTCGTATTGCTCCACCTTCGCGGGGCACCGCGCAACGGTGACGCTTCCCCCGGAGGCCACGGCAACATGCCTAGTGATGTCCTCGGCCCTGTAGTCGTCCAAGGCGCTCTTCAGGATCACTACTTCGCCGAAGGGCGTCAACATAGCCATGGGGGTGACGGGGATGCCCGCCACATTGGTCAATGAGAGGCCCATCTCCGGCTTGGCCCTGCCGCAGCAGTCCCCGTCTACGCATGGCTTTCCCTCAACGGCGTTCAGATACATCGGTGTAACACCGTTACCCGGCCCTGTCTCGGTTGCGATATAGGCGTAGAACTCCTTCACCCCGATGTAGTCCGCCAGTTCCTTGGCGATCTTCCTCAGATTCTGGGTTCTAGCCTCACGGGTTCTTTCAACCTTCTGAGAGTAGGCGGCAACCCTTTCCCTATCTTCCTTTGACACGCCTCCCCCCACGCCTGCGAGTATGCATAGATACTTGTCCTTGGGAAGTTCGGAGATTTCTGCGAGCTGGAACTTCAATCCCTTTTTGAAGGCGTCCTCGATCGTATCCATGCTTGCGCCTCCTCCTCCCCCGCAGCCGAGAATCCCTGAGCCGATGATGTAGTTCTCCAAATCCTCTTTCGATAGGTTCCTCATGACTCTCAACCAAAATAAGAGGGACCTGTTCAGTGATTAAAAACTATCTGATGTCAGCAACTAGGATCGCAGGAGCCTCTGCAAGTGACATAAAGATTAATTTACTTCCTCCCATCATTGTGAGAAGAGTCTAAAACAGGTGAGGGAGATGGCTAGAATCCTTGATGGTGTCAGAATCCTAGATTTGACCCACGTTTATTACGGTCCCTACACAACCATGTTTCTGGCGGACATGGGAGCCGAGGTCATCAAGATCGAGCCTCCCTGGGGAGACGAGACTAGGTTCTACCCACCCCTCTACGGAGGAATGAGTTCGGTCTACCTCTTCTTCAACAGGAACAAGAAGGGAATGACCCTGAACCTGAGGCATCCGAAGGGGAAGGATATCTTCTTCAAGCTCCTAGAGAATTCCGACATCGTCGTAGAGAACTTCAGCCCCGGCACGATGGATCGGATGGGTTTAGGGTACGAGGAGTTGAAGAAGGTGAAGCCCGACGTCATCTACGCAACCCTCTCCGGCTTCGGTCAGACAGGACCCTACTCAAGCCGCCCGAGTTTCGCACCCATCGCCGAGGCTATGAGTGGATGGATGGTGCTCAACGGACAAGCAGTTGACCCTAAAGGCCCCCCAATCGCAGCCGCAAACTGGCATGGAGACCTCGATCCTGGGCTCTTCGCCACAATCGCCATCCTGGGGGCTCTCCTGCATCGTTATCGGACCGGTGAGGGACAGGTGGTCGATGTTGCACAGTACGACTGCATGATCTCGCAGACGGGGGTCTCGATCATCTCCTATCTCATGCGCACACGCGAAGGCGAACAGCCGAGGCCTCCTCAGCAGAGTGCGGATAGGGCTATGCTGAGCACCTTTGGGCTCTTCAAAGCCTCCGATGGCTACGTCTACATAGCGGCTGACCCCCGGATGCGGGACAGGCTTCAGAAGGGAATGGGCGTCGAGAAGCTGGAGAAGACTGAGGATCTTCGGGAGTGGGTTGCTAAGAGGACTGCCAATGAGGTTGTAGAGGCCTTAGCCGCGGCTGATGTCCCTGTTGGACCCGTCTACCAGATAAGCCAGACCGTGGAGGACCCTCAAACGAAGGCTCGGAACATGATCGTGCCCCTGCAGCACCCCACGGCAGGCGTGGTGCGCACCCCAGCCTTCCCCATAAAGTTCTCGAAGACGCTGGGCGAAGTCTTGACGCCTGCCCCCACATTGGGGCAACATAATGAGGAGATCCTCTCCGCCTTCCTAGGCTACAGCAAAGAGGAGATCGAGGCTCTGAGGAAGGATGGAGTCATCACATAAATTGATATACCTTGCCACTTTTTTTGACGCATAGTTAAATTTATGATCGATCATGACAGGGGGCTATTTCTTCGCCGCCGTCAGGATTAGTATGGCTTTTGCGAGGTCTCCCTCCGCCTCTTTGAGGGCCGCCATCGCACGCTCTGGGCTGACCCCCGCCTGCTGGGCTACGAGTTGAACATCCTCCTCGGCTACCTCAGGCATCTTAGCCTCTTTCTTCAAGGCCCTCTCGGTGACTCTGCCGCCGGTTACTTGGAAGACCTTCTGCCCACTCATGGTTATCACGGCCACGGCGGGGTCCTCCACCACGATCTCGCGGTCCTTTCCCTGGAGGATCACTCTCTCCACGTCCGGGATCTCCTCCATGTTCATGCCCATCTGCTTCATCATCCTCTTAGCCCGTCTCGAGTCTATCCTCGCCATCGATCCTCACCCAAATGATTCTACTCCTTTTTCTTCTTTTAAACGTCCCCTTCGAACCTTCACAGCCACACCCGTCTTGAAGACCAGCATCTCCTCCCCGTTCAGGAGCGCCCTGCCGACTGCCAGAACCTTCCTCTGTTTACTCAATACTACGACCTCGTCGCCCGGCCTGATGCCTGAGCCAGCTTCTAGGGCATGCTTTGCAAAGACGCTCTTTCCCTCCGCTATCTCCTCCTCAACTCCGTCGGCAACCGTTACGGTGAAGCCCAGCTTCTCTATCTTCGAGAGCAGCAATTCCGCCCCGGCTATGGTGAGCGTGAATAGGCCGTCGTTAGGCCTCAGCGTCGCTATCCTTTTTTCTTCGAGGTAGATGTGCCTGATCCTTCCAGTGCTCTTCGAGTAGGTGACCGTGATGTTGGATGGGAAGAGGGCTTCTCCGCATCCCCTTCCGAACTGGTAATCAGCGATCCCTCTGAGTCTGCGGAGCTCCTCCATACGCAGAAAATGGTTAGCGTCCAGGTTTATAAGTGATCTTTTCACTTAATATTTGAGGTCTGAGATATGGTGCGCTGCGAGGTCTGTGGCAGAGAGATCAGGGGACCCCCCTATAGGCGCGTCATCGAAGGCGCGAGGCTGGTCGTCTGCGAGCAGTGCTCAAGATTCAGCTCAGAGGAGTGGAGCCCAAAGCCGCCAGCGCCTCCTCCCCGGGCGCGTCCACGCAGAAGGAATGACGTAGAGTCCGCCGAGACGCTGATCCCAGTGGAGGGCTATGGCGCTCTCCTCCGCGAGTCTAGGGAGAAGTTGAGGATGGAGCACAAAGATTTCGCTCGGTTTCTAGGGGAGAAGGTCTCGACTGTGAAGATGCTTGAGAAGGAGGAGCTCGTCCCAGACCAGGCTCTGGCTCAGAAGATAAAGAGGCTTCTGAAGATCGATGTGTTCACGAGGGAGACGACCAAGACCACAACCTTCCTCCCCTCGCCTCAGAAGGGGGCCCCCACGATAGGCGACATGGTGAAGCTGAAGGAGAAGAAAGACAAGGAGTCCAATCCTTCTCCATAGTGCTCAGTCTTCTATGAGAAGTCGAAAAGGAGTCCTTTGAGGAATGATCATAGTAGTGACAGGGACGCCCGGCGTAGGTAAGAGCACCATCTCAAAGCTCCTCGCACTTCGTCTTAGTGCTGTTCACATAGACCTCTCGGAGCTCGCCTTGAGAGAGGAGCTGACGCTCGGATGGGATGAGGAGAGGGAGACAGCAATCGCAGACATTGAGCGTCTCAAGACGCTTCTTGAGGAGAGAGCCTCTTCCTCGGCTCGTCCCCTCGTCGTCGAGGGGCACTATGCCTCGGATGTTGTGCCGCCTGATAAGGCAGCCTTCATCTTCGTTCTCAGGAAGGATCCTTGGAGGCTTAAGGGGGAGCTGGAGTCACGGGGCTACAGCAGGGAGAAGGTCATGGAGAACGTCGAAGCCGAGGTCTTAGACGTCTGCCTCACAGAGGCTGTTGACGCTTACGGAGAAGAGAGGGTCTCGGAGATCGACGTGACCGATGAGAGCGCGGAGGCTGTTGTCGAGAAAATAGTTTCCATCATAGAGGGAGGCAAGCCCACGGGCGTCGGCAAGGTGGACTGGCTGAGTAAGCCCGGTGTGGAGCGGCTTCTGGAGGAGACCTTTTGGGAGCAAGGAGAGCGGGAGCCTGCCTCGTTGTGAAGTGTCCTCGATGCGGCAGGCTGCTTCTGGCTAAGGCTGCATATAGGACGAGAACCTGTTCTCATTGTGGAAGTAGATTTCCTTTAAGGGCGGCTGTGGTCGTGGCCAAGGCGTCTTCGTCGATGGAGGCCTCGGAGATCCTCAGGGAGCTCAAGGAAAGAGGTAAGCCCCTCTAAACCTGCCGTGTAATGTTTCCTTTTTATATTTCCCTGTCACCCTCTATTACGGGTGTGCGGTTTGGCTGTTGTGGCGGGTAGGAAATTTTTTGAGGAATTGGCTGCGCTGGTTCAGAAGAACGTCAGAGTTGAGGATGTCAAGGGAAACGTCTATGATGGCACCCTCCTCGGGTACGAATCCAACACCCTCGCCCTCTGCCTCAGCGACGTGAAGGGAAAGGAGAGCAAGATTCACATGGTCTTCCTCTACGGACACACAATTGCGAAGATCTTCGTGGTCGAGCGACCCTTCAACCTCGAGGGGCTCGCCCAACGCCTTGAGAGAGTCTTCCCCAAAATGGTCCGCCTATATCCTGAGGCTGGCGTCATAGTGGTGATGGATAAGATTCGGGTAAGTGAGAAAGGGGTAGTCGAGGGAACGGGACCAGCAGCCGAGAGAGTTCAGAACATATACGAACTCTTCATGAAAGAAGCTGAGTAGCCACAGAGGCGAAGGAATACAATCCTTTTTATGTCTTCTTATAGTTTCAACTAGGCTTACTAAATAGGAGCCTGTGAATTAAAGCCTTAGCTTAAATATAATTCAAGCGAATAGTGGGATGTGCCTGAGCAATCCCTCCATAGCCAGCTGAAAGAGTGGTACTGCAAGCCAGGTGACAGGCTCGAAGAGATGGTTGAGGGCTTTATCGTTGACATTGTCCGAGGGGATTTCCTCATCGAGATTCAGACTGGCAACTTCTCCATGATCAGGGACAAGTTGGAGGAACTTTTGAAGACTCGCAACTTACGCTTGGTACACCCTGTTCCCGAGAGGAAGTGGATCATCAGGCTCAACGGCGATAAGGTTTCGAGGAGAGCGTCGCCGAAGAGGGGGCGGGTCGAGGAGGTCTTCAACGAGCTGATTTATGTACCGAGTCTTCCGGCGAACCCCGGTTTCTCGCTGGAGGTACTGCTCGTGCACATGGAGGAGATGCTCGTGAACGACAGATTCGGTAGTTGGAGGCGGAGGCGCTGGAGCACGCAGGACAGAAAGCTCCTAGATGTTGTGGGCAGCTTGCTCTTCAAGAAACCAGAGGATTACTTGTGCCTCCTTCCTGAGACGTTGCAGGGAAGATTTACCTCGAAGGATCTTGCGAAGGCTTCGAATCTGAGCCCCTCCTTGGCTAGGAAGATGGTGTACTGCCTAAGCAGGATAGGGGTCATAGAGGAGGGAGGCATGTATGGACGCTCCAAACTCTATTACCTCTTGATGTAATCAAAAGACACAGATCGGGGGAGCCTACACTTTGTTGCCTCTAAATACAAAGAGAAATATTTTAGTTAAGAGTCTAAACCTTGAAGCCTATATGTCCTTCGAAATCCGTGATAGAGACCTCCTAGGGCGGATCGGGAGGCTAAGGACGCGGAGCGGTGTTGTCGAGACTCCTGCGCTGCTGCCTGTTGTGAATCCTGTGGAACAGACGATATCTCCGAAGAAGATGAAGGAGCGTTTCAAGTGCCAGATCCTCATTACCAACGCCTACATTATTAAGAGGCACTTCGGAGAAGAGGCGGCTAAGCGCGGCGTCCACGGTTTATTGGAATACAATGGCGTGGTTGCGACGGACTCTGGAGGCTACCAAGTCCTCGTCTATGGTGATGTCGATACTTCACCGGAGGAGATCATAGAGTATCAGGAGGCCATCGGCTCGGATGTCGCCACAATATTGGACCATCCAACTGGGTGGGGAGTCCCTCGGGAACGGGCTGAGTGGACGGTTGAGGTCACGCTTAAAAGGGCGGAGGAGGCTGCTGAACATATTCGTGGGAGTTCAACGCTATGGGTTGGGCCTGTCCAAGGTGGAGAATACTTGGACCTTGTGGAGTATTCGGCGAGGAAGCTTGGGGCTCTCCCCTTTCAACTGTATGCCCTGGGGAGCCCGACGCAGGTCATGGAGAGATATCTCTTTCCTTTGCTCGTTGACATGATCATGGCTGCGAGGCGTAACCTTCCCGTTGATCGGGCTTTCCATCTCTTCGGGGCTGGGCATCCCTTCATGTTCGCCTTGGCGGTTGCCCTCGGCTGCGACCTCTTCGACTCCGCCGCCTACGCCCTCTACGCCCGTGACGATAGGTACCTGTTGCCCTATGGGACGAGGAGGTTGGAGGAGTTGAGCTACCTTCCCTGTTCCTGCCCCATCTGCAGAAGCCATGATGCGGAGGAGTTGAAGGAGACGCCTGCCCTAATAAGGAGAAACCTCCTGGCTGAGCACAACCTCTATGTCTCTATGGCGGAGGTTGACAGGGTTAAACAGGCGATGAGGGAGGGAACCCTGTGGGAACTCCTCGAGGTCAGGTGCCGCAGCCACCCTGCCTTGGCTTCTGCCCTCAGGCACCTCAGCGAGTACAAGGAGGATTTGGAGAAAGGAGCCCCCTCCTTCAAGGGTCGAGGACTCTTCTACTACGACTCAACCAGCCTCTCCAGACCTGAGATCACGAGGCATAGGAAGAGGCTTTTCGAGAACTATCGACCCCCGAAGGAGGCGGATGCTCTGCTTCTCTTTCCTGCTCCGAGCAGAAAACCCTTCAACGCTGCGCCAGAGTGTAGAAATCTCCTAGCGGAGGCTAAGAGCGTTCTTGGCGATGGCTATCGGCGTATCCACCTGTGTTTCTATGCTCCTCCTTTCGGCGTTGTTCCCTTGGAGCTCTCGGAGACCTATCCCCTCTCTCAGTATGAAACTCCTAGTCCCTTGGACACGGAGACCCTTGAGTACATGGCAGCACAGGTTGAAGCATACATATCCAGATGGCGGTATCGCTTGGTCGCCTTAAATGAGGCTTCAGGGGATCACGGTCGACTGCGAACAGCCTGTGAGAGGGCGTGCAAAGAGACCGGGGCAAACCTCTTGGTCTCCTCGGGGGAAATGCCTTGGAGCCCCGAGAACCTCAGCCAGCTCATGGAAAGTCTTAAGGAGACGCTATCCTCTATTTCCAACTAGAGGTACCAATTATTTCAGAGGACTGTGACTCTTGGTTTGCTGATATTTACCTTTTTCTAGGTAGAGATGCCTGCAGATCTCATGATATAAACAGCTTTTTTTTACGGCATTGTTGATGCTCTGGGCTTAATGGATAGGCATAAGAATGTCTCGAACCAGGAATCTTCTCTCTCTAGAACCTCAACCTCGTAGTCTCGCTCAATTTCCTCCGGGGTGACTCCTTTGTCTAGGGTAATACCTATACTGAGGTGGAGAACGAGGAGAATCTCTCCTTTTGGACTCAGGTGGGTTTTCGCTTCTCTCAGGAAACGTCTGATCATCTCGTCTCTGTAACGCAGAAAGGTGGTCCATTCAGGCTCGAGGATTGTCCAACCGATAGAACTTAATCCGAGCCTGAGGGGAGGAGGATTAAAAACGATATAGTCGAATTCCCCTACAACGTTCTGAAAGAGATCGCTTGTTTGGAAGACGATCTTCTCAGAGACACCAGCGGAGACAGCATTCTCTCGGGCTTCTTCCACGACCTTAGGGTTTGCATCTACAGCCACCACGCTGGTTACTTCAGGCCTCTGAGCCGCGGCGATCGCCAAGGTCCCTTTTCCTGTCTGCATATCGAGGACTGCTCCATGAGCGCCTTTCTCAACATGTGGTTGCAGAAGTTCATGCTCAGTGGAACTGCTAATGGTTTCAGAAGGCTGCGACTCTGTTTTAGCTTGAGGAGGAATAATTTTCTCCTCGTATATTGGCTGCTTAATTTTTAGTGATAGATACATCCAAAGTTCGATGATAAGGTTATTTTTCTCTAATACCTTCATTTCAAAGTCTTTTTCGAATTTCGAGATAATTCTTTTATCAAACCGAGGAACAAGGGCTAGGATAGTTCCCTCTGGATTTAGATGGTTTTTTGCATTTTTCAGGAACTGCTCAACTACTTTGTTTGTACGTGAAGCAATATAAGGTGGATTAAGTATGATGTAGTCGAAACTCTCGTTTTGGTCCACGACTTGAAAAAGGTCTCCTTTACGGAACTCAATTTTGTCCGAGACCTTGGCAGAAAGGGCGTTCTCCTTAGCTATTTCTAAAGCTTCTTTACGTGCATCTATTGCCACAACCTTCGCAACCTCGGCTTTCTTAGCTGCAGCAATCGCCGAAAAGCCGAAGCCAGTCTCTAAATCGAGGACGACCCCTCTCGCATCTCTCTCGATGTAGTGCTTCCTTCGACTGTATTCTAGATCGATGAAACGTTTCATGAGGAAAGGATAGGCTCCTTCATACCTGCGCGAAACTACATAAGCTGAAAAAACGATTATTGTGAGAACTCCGCCAATTAGGCTGAGTACTCTCACTAACCCAACCCAAAAAACCATTCCCGAATAGAGGGGAGGATCGGGAATGGTTAGACCAAGGTAGACTAGTAGAATGGAAGCAAGAGGAATGATGATGTATCTATACTTCATCGGTATATCTCCCTCTAATTACGCACACAATTGTTTTAGCATAAATAACTTCTTACCAGACAAACAGTTCAATTCTTCTTCAAGCCTTTAGAAAACCAATTCAGAGATCTCCCCGCAGGTCCTGAATTTAGATGGCACACAAGAATCACTGGCAAGGTTTGGTTTAGGCTATACGGAAAGGTTCATAAATCAGGACGACGGTGTTATTAATCTTAAAGAGTTTGGTGGTTTGATGGTTTCTATCACCTTTCTAGGGGGAACCCGTGAAGTCGGGAGGAGCGCTGTTCTCCTCGAGTCACCTCAGACTAAGGTTCTCTTGGACTACGGCGTCATGCTGAACGACGAGCCTGGTTTCCCAGCCCATGTCAGGGCGAGCGATGTGAATGGCGTCATAGTGACCCACGCCCACTTGGATCACTCTGGAGCAGCGCCCCTCTTCTACCTCTCTGAGAAGCTCCCGATCTTCGCGACGGCTGTGACCTTCGGCCTTACAGAGCTCCTGATCCAGGACTTCATCAAGCTCAGCAGTTACTTCCTTCCCTACGAATACCTAGAACTTGAGAACATGATGGAGAACAGGGTGGAGCTGAAGTACGGGGAGAAGGCGAAGATCGGAGACATAAACTTCAGGTTGATCAACGCGGGGCACATACCAGGAAGCGCCATGGTCGTTCTGGAGGCGGATAACCAGCGGATCCTCTACACCGGCGACATCAACACCTGGGATACTCACCTGGTTCAGGGCGCGATGATGCCCGAAGAGGAGTTCGACGCGGTGATTATCGAGAGCACTTACGCCGACGAGGAGCATCCCGAGCGGAGCAGCTTGGAGAAGGAATTTGTGGAGAAAGTGAATAATGTTGTCGACAACGATGGGGTTGTCCTGATCCCAGCCTTCGCAGTTGGCCGCTCTCAGGAGCTGCTCTCGATCCTGAAGTCCAATGGCTACAAGGGCGACGTAGCGATGGATGGGATGGCCCGTAAGGTGAACGATATTATGCTCAGCAACCCCGAGTTCCTCCGCCAAGCCAAGAGTTTCAAGAGCTTCATCGACTCCAGCGACATGGTAAAGGGATGGAGAGACCGGCGACATGCGGGGAGGAGGCCCGGCGTCATCATAGCGCCCTCGGGGATGCTGGAGGGTGGAACCGCCCTCTTCTACATGGAGGAGGTCGCCATGAGGGAGAACAACGCCATCTTCCTCGTCAGCTATCAGATACCGAACTCGGGCGGGGCGAAGCTCCTGGAGACCAACAGGTTTGTGATCAAAGGTCAGGAGCAGCGAGTCAAAGCCCAGGTAGCCAGATACGACTTCTCCTCCCACGCAGGCAAGACGGAGCTGAGGGAGTTCCTGAGAAACCTGAAGGGAAGCCCGAAGGTCTACGTTCTCCACGGCGCAGAGGGAAACTGCAATCTCCTAGCGAACTGGGCTGGAGAGGAACTCCATCTAGAAGCAGCAGCCCCAGAGTCGGGCGAGACCTTTAAGATTTAACCCTTCAAGGTTATCGGATCGAAGGCCCGATAGAAAAACTGCCTGCTCTGCACTGTACTTTACTACTTATTATAATCTCTTTGCTCTAAGGCTTCTCTGACTTCCCTCTGGAAATTCTCTTTGTCCATGAAGAAGGTTTTGATAGGCCTAGCGTTTACGATGATCGTACATCCCTTCCTCTTTATTGCCTCCTCTGGTTTCTCCCACTCGTTGATGAGCTCGATGGGGACGCTTGGGGCAACTTCCCTGATGGACTCCGCGATCCCAACGGCGAAGGGAGAGGAGAACTCGCAGCTGGGGCTATAAAAAACTAAAGCTTTTCCCTTATCCTCGGGCATAGACTCGTATTCTCCCTGCGTCGGTCCTGGTTGATAGGGCTCGGAGATGGGTAGATACATCATGCCTGCTTCTGTAGGAGAAGGCTTGAAGCCTCTTCTGGTGTAGAACTGCGATAAGGACAGGGCTTCGCCCGTGTTGAAGGTTCTGGCGACTATGAAGCGACAAGGCGTTCCCCGCAGGCATCCCTTTCCCTGTCGGCAGTCTTCCACCAGGCTTTGGAGGAGTTTTGTCGCTACTCCAAGTTGCCGTGCTTCAGGTGTGGAGTTGTAGATGCAGTCGAGGTGGACCACGCCCCTTCTTCTTAGAGTGCTTGTAGGGCTTGCTTCCTCAGGATGGAACAGTATCTGGGCTACGGGTTTCCCGTTGAGGTAGGCGACCTTGGCAAGAGGTCCGTACTTTTCCAACATCTTCTCTAGCCAGGCTTTCTTCAGGGTGACGCCCTTCATATGCACGGGGTCGTTGAGTTTCTTCGAGGAGCAGACGTAGATGAGGTCGTCGAGGTTCGACTCTTGAAGGTCCTCTATACGTACCTCTCTCTCCGTCATACTGATCTGTTTTAGAAATCTGAGGTTCTCATTAAAGAGAGTTGTGCATCAGAACAAGTAGGATAAGTCCTGCATCGAGGAGGGTGCTGTCTATGGTCCGTTCAGTTGGTTCGGCGTCTGTGGCCCATCTCGGGGAAGGGGGGCTCCTCGCCGACGGTGTAGAGGAAGATGCGGGCGGTGTTCTCCCCCACATGCCTGAAACGATTTACGAGGCGTTGCACAACAAGGGCATAGTTGTTCGTTTTGTCTAGGCTGTCGAGCCATCTTTGGAAGCTGCCATACTCTGACGCGATCTGCTCGAACTCACGGGCATTGTGAATAGTTGCTAGGATCTTCAGCCTGTTGCGGATGACCCCCCTGTCCTCCATCAGGCGCTTTACGTCCTCTGCGCCGTAGGATGCGATGGTCTTTACGTCGAAATCGTTGAAGACCTTTTTGAAGTTGGGCCACTTCTCGGTTACGATCCTCCAGCTTAGGCCAGCTTGGAAGATGCAACGTGTTAGATTCTCGAAGTATGCTGCGTCTGTCGTCGGTCTGCGACCTCGGTACATCCAGCTAGGAGGTGTCCAATCCTGGCTCATATCGTTCTAGAATTTTTTAGAAACCTTAAAAATTTATTGCATAAATTTATCTCAGCAAAGGTATAACGCAGTGGAAAAGCCTCATTGGTCCCACAGCATTAATCATTTTAAATTGGGATGCAGTTTGTGCTGGATAACAATAGACAGTTTATATGATAAATGATATTCATTAATATCATGAGATAAGAGGGACTGATGGAGTCAGGAAAAGCCCCCTGATGAGCCTGTGAGACTCCGGCGAATTCCAGTTAACCTGGGAACGGGGTGATAGCCTGTGTCTGAACCTGCTCCTGAGGAAAGGAGAATAAGATTGCCGCATGTGCCCAGAGCGCCCAGAGCATCGAGGGTGTTGGTTGTCCTATTGGTTTCCATAATCATCGCAGGTGTAATCGCTGCTAACGCAGTTGCGATCGTTCCTCCTGGGTACAGAGGGGTGCTACTTACTTGGGGGAAGGTCGAAGAGGTAAACCTTCCAGAAGGAATAGTTTTCAAGACCCCTTTTGCTCAAGAAGTCGTGATGGTTTCGGTGATGATTCAGAAAGCCGAGGTCACAGAGAGCACAGCGTCCAACGACTTACAAGAGATAACTACTAAACTTGCTGTCCACTATCGTATCCGTATGGATAGTGCTTGGAAAGTCTATCAATCTATGAGGCAAGATTACCTCCATCTTCTGATAGAACCTGTCATAATGGAGGAACTAAAGGCAACTACTGCGGACTGGACTGCGGAACACTTGATCACGGAGCGACCTTTGGTAGTGGAACAGCTTACAAATTCTTTGAACAAGAGACTGAACCCCTTTGGAATAGACGTTCTTACAGTAAACATAATCGACTTTAATTTCAGTCCAGCATTCTGGTCAGCGATAGAAAGAAAGGTCGTAGCTCAGCAGGATGCCTTAACAGAGAAGAACAAGATGGAGATAGCAAGGTATCAGCAGTTGCAGGCAATAATAACTGCTGAGGGGCAGTACAATGTAACTGTTATAAGAGCTAATGCTGAGGCGATGAAGAAAATCTTGGAAGCCAACGGAACAGCGACGGCTATACAACTTATTACTGAGCAGATGACTCCGGAGTACGCCCTGTACCTATGGATATCCCAGTGGGACGGTAAATTACCCTTGGTCATGGCTGGAAACCAAACGGCGTTTATCCTCGACATCTCCAAACTGATGAGCACAAACAGCAGTGGACCATAAACATTCCCAATGCATCAATCCCAATTTTTTTTATCAAATGATAGTATTGTCAGTGAAGAGTGGGAATAATCTATAGATCCTATAATCCCTTTTCTCAGCACCTCTTTTGCTTATCACACGCAAGGAAGGCTAGTTTTCCTCAAACAAGATATATGGGTGTTAGTAACCCTCATTAGATGAGTGGGCGCTCTACGGGGAAAGGAGAAAAGTTTGAGCTGCCAGGTCATATCATCTTGACCGAGGGAGAACTAATAGGGCTTGCTCTCTGCGTGTTCCTAGACGTGATTGAATATATCCTGAGGATTCTGCTCCTCCCCGTAGTCGGTGACATATTCGATGTGGCGGGCGTCGCCTCCTGCATATACCTCTTCAGATGGATCGGCGCCCTCACCCTCCTCGAATTCGTGCCTGGAGTAGATATCCTCCCCATATACATCATCACATGGCTCACTTGGTACTCCCTAAGGAAGTGGGAGGAAGGGAGAAAGAGCGAAAAGTTCCGATAGAAACAGGCAACAAGGGCAGGCGGTTATCCAAAATTCAAGGTCTAACGAAGAACCGCCTTCAGGAGTGGGCCGGGCCGGATTCGGACCGGCGATTTCTGCGGTGTGAACGCAGTGTCCTAGCCAAGCTGAACGACCGGCCCTTGTGCTAGACTTCAATTTTCTCGCATTTGATCTTCTCTAGGAGCGCCTCTGCCTCTGCCTTCGGCAGCTTGATCGTGTAGAGTTGTCGGCTGGTTCTCAGCTTCAGCTTCATGGCCTCTCCGAGCCTCTTGATGTGGCACTCCTTAGCCCGCTGGGAGATCTCGAGGAACTTCTCTGAGTCAACGATCTCTTGAGGCATATCCTCTCATCTTCTCAAATCAACACTCCACCCCATAATTAGTCTTTCGATTATAGTTCTAGACCAACAGTAAGATTAATCTGAGCTAAATGTTGTTTTAACTCGGTGAAAGAGATTATGAAGATCAAGTGGCTTGGACAATCGAGCTTCCTCATAAAATCCAACGGAAAAAACCTCTACATAGACCCCTACGCAGGCGAGTACACCGAAAAGGCTGACCTGATACTCGTAACCCATGACCACGGAGACCACTGCGACCTAGGCAAGATCTCCCAGATCGTCCAGCCGAACACAATCATCGTGACAAGCATGAAGGCGGCTGAGAAGGTACGAGGCATAGGCGTCGAGGTCATGGCGCTGGAGCCAGGTGAGACGAAGAACTATAAGGGCTTCAAGGTGCAGGGCGTCGAGGCCTACAACACCCACAGGTTCAGGTCGCCAGGGACGCCCTTCCACCCCAAAGGAACCCAGGTAGGCTTTATCATCGAGGCCGAGGGGAAGCGTCTCTACCACGCTGGGGACACCGATCTTCTTCCTTCGATGAAGGAGCTGGGCTCCATCGATGTCGCTATGATACCTGTGGGCGGAACCTACACCATGGATGTTCCAGAGGCCGCTGAGGCGGTGCTGAGCATAAAGCCGAAGATGGTTCTGCCGATGCATAGAAGAGATGTAAAGGTCGAGGAACTCAAGAAACTGGTTGAGAAGACCGATGCAGAGCTCGTGATCCTCAGCGAAGGAGAAGAACTGGAGCTCCCCTAAAGAAGTAGAACTTCAATATCCCCTCACACCCTCCAGCCTGAGGAGACGCCTCCTGCCTTCTGCCCCTCCGCTGAATCCTCCGAGGCGCCCATCCGACCTGACAACCCTGTGACAGGGAACAACTATGAGGAGTGGGTTCCTCTTCAAGGCGCTGCCAGCAGCCCTACAGGCTCTCGGATGCCCTACTTTGGCTGCAACCTCTCCGTAGGTCGAGGTCTCCCCATAGGGAATCTCTGCAACTGCTCGCCACACCGCCCTCTGGAAGTCCGTTCCCCCCGGGTCCAGCGGCAGATCGGAGAAGGAGGTCGGCTCACCTTTGAAGTATTTTTCGAACCTTTTGAACAGATCCTTGAAGAATCCCCTCTTTTCCTCAGGCTCCCCGTGAATAGCCTCTTTGAGGGAGATCAGGAACTCTTCCTCGGAGGAGGCGAAGCCGACTCTGCATAAACCCTTCGGGGTTGCTGCGACCCACAGTCGTCCCATGGGTGACCCGAAATAGTCGTAGTATAGAACTTCCATTTCTCATCGACCTTTCAAGATGTATCCGAAGTTCGAAATAAAAAGAGGCAGGTAGTTGCTGAGCCCTAATCCTTCCCTATCTTGATGGATTGGGCTTTGTCCGCTTCCTCTACCGTAATAGCCTGGGTTGGGCAGGAGTTGACGCAGGCCATGCACAGTATGCAGTCCTCAGGTCTGTTGGGGTGTCCCTTCTCCGCGTTGTTGTACTCAGGGGTCTTCTCAAGGTCCCAGACGCTCATGGGGCAGACCTGGACGCACATCCCGGCGCCAATGCATTTATTCCAGTCAACGGTTATCTTGCTCGGCATATCTAAATCTCCTTAAATTCAGAGTGGCAGAACTTAAACTTGATGGAAGACGAGGCTAACCCGTCATAATGTAAACAAGAGAAAAAAATGGATTCTGGTTTTAGAACTCTGTTTGGCCCGTGAACCTGAAGAGAGCTGTCTTGATCGCGGGCGTGGTACAGCTCGATGCCCTCTCAACGGTTGACTTATTGCCTAGGGCATCTAGGTTGCGGAAGACCCTGAGAACGGAGTCGGTGAACCTCATCTGCTGCGCGGCGTGTTTGATCTCGCCATTCTCTATGAACCACATCCCATCGCTCGTCATACCGCTGATGATGCCCAAGTCTCCCCTTATTGCGTTGACGTAATGAAGCCTGGTTACGAGAACCCCTCTTCTCACATCCTTAACGAGGTCGTCCATCGAGTCGTCTCCAGGGGAGATAACTTGGTTCGTTGGCATCGGCATACCGAAGCCTCTTCCAAACCTTGTCGCGTGGCCCGTGCTCTCCTTTCCCTCCTTAAGGGCGGTGTAGGTGTCGTAGCAGAGGTTCTCTGGAATCCCTCCGTTCACGAGCATCAGAGCCCTCTTCGGAACCCCCTCCCCGTCGAAGGCAGAAGGCGCTAGTGTTGCAAGGTCTCTTCCGTTGTCTAGGATCGTCAACTTCTCATCGAAGAGCTGAGTCCCCAGCCTCCCTCTGAGGAAGCTCTGTCCACGCTGGTAGACCGTCGCTGAGAATCCTAGGCTGCTTAGGAAGCCGATGAAGGTTGATACGGCCTCAGGCCTAAAAACAGCCTCATACTCTCCCAACGGAATCTGCTTCGGGTCCATGCTGTCAACAGCATCCTTCGCCGCGTCCAGTGCCACAGCCCTGAAGTCAAGTTCCTTCACGTTACGAGACCTCTTCACCCTGAAGCCTGAGCCCTCTGAACCTATGGACTGTGCCCTGGTGATGACATCGATGGAGGCCTCAGAGAACTCGCCCTCTGCCTCGACCCCGAGAGAGTTCGCGATCGCTAGCCTACCCGTGGAGGTTGTGAAGGAGCCCGCGGACCACTTCACGTTCCGGTCATAATCAAGCGTGGTCTCTATGACCGTCTTCACGCCCCCAGCCATCTCCTCCGGGGTGTAATCAGCGGTCTCCCTGTAGAAGGAGCCCCTGAGGGGAGCGATGGTCCTTGGCTCGGGCAGCGACTTGAAGTCGGGGTCGGGTCTCGACAGCTTGGCGATCTTCAGAGCCTCCTCCAAGCCGCTGCGGATGGCCTTTTCATCGAGGGAGTTGACCGCGGCTGCGCCCACCTTGTTCCTGTCGACGACGACCTTCAGGGTGACCCCATAGTCCCTGGAGGCGCTGTTCTGGTGGATCACGTTCTTCGTGTACCTGGTGAGCGCCTCCCTCAGGGAGAAGACCGTCACCTCAGCCTGATAAGCCCCCTCCTGGACCGCCCTCTCCACAGTTCTCTTCGCCGATTCTATCAGGCTCATGTCTACAGCCTCCCGGTCACGCCGACCCTCACGTTCTTGAACCTGGTTCTGCTGCAGCCGTGGCCGACGTACATGCTCTGACCAGGTCTCCCCTTTCCGCAGCCCGTGGTTCCGTGGATGGTCCACCCGTCCTTTGCGATGGCGTCGACGCTCCCCCAGAACTCGTAGCTGATGCCTGTGTAGGTTGGGTCTCGAACCATCTTTGTGATCTCGCCGTTCTTTATGAGCCAGCCGGCCTCGGTGCCAAACTGGAAGTTGAGGCGCATCTGGTCGATGGACCACATCTTCTCGCCCCTCATCAGGATGCCCTCCTTCGTCTCCTCGATGATCTCGTCGCTCTTCCAGTCTCCTGGGAGAAGGTTGATGTTCGTCATCCTGACAAGAGGTAGGTGGAGCGGGGAATCCGCCCTCATGGCGCCGCTGCTCTCCTTGTCCCCGATCTCGGCAGCCGTCTCCCTCGAAGACTGATATCCCACCAAGATGCCCTCTTTAATCAAGTAGGCTTTCTTGGCGTGTACGCCCTCATCGTCGTAGCCGAAGGTTCCGAGGCCCCCTTCAGCCGTCGCATCTGCAACGAAGCTCACGAGTTCAGAGCCGTAGCGGAACTTGTTCCGTTTATCGAGCGTTAGGAAGCTCATACCCGCCATGTCAACCTCATGTCCCAGAACCCTGTCTAACTCAGAGCCGTGGCCTATGCTCTCGTGTATCTGCAGCCCCAGCTGCCAGTCATCCATTATCAAGTCCATCTTAACCTCAGTTGGGCAGGGCTCGGCCTCGAGGAGTGCCTCAGCCTCCGTCGCCGCTTCTCTCGCCGCTTGGGCGAGGTCCACTTCCTCGATGTTCTCGTAGCCCATGGTTCTGTAGTTGGTCGTGTAGGAGCGTCTCTGTGGCATGCCGTTCTTCATCACGATCCCCTGACCTGAGGCTCCGCAGAACACGATCTTCTGTCTGATCTTTGAGCCCTCGGAGGTCGCGATATATTTGTCCTCCTTCCTTGCCTCCACCTCGCCGCTGGTGGTTCGAGCGTGGCTGCTCTTCTCCCTGAAGGCCCCGTCCGCCGAGATGAGGAGGTCGAGAATCTCCTCGAGAGGAACCTTCATGGGGTCCTTCTTAACCGGCGTCTCGTAGGAGCCCTTTGACATTGGTGTGTCGGCGAGCTTCACCTCCCCCTTTGCCGTCAGTGCGCTTGCCCCAGCGATCTTCACGGCCAGCTCAACGGTTCTCTTAACCTCGTCTGCGGTGATGTCCCTCGACCCGGCGAAGCCCCAGCCCCCCTTCGCTATGACCCTGACTCCGAAGCCCGAGCCCGTGGAATGGGAGAGCCTCTCGGGTTTTCCGTCTCTGACGCCGACGCTCCTCCTCTCGTTATCGACGAACCTGGTGTCAGCGTAGGTTGCACCCAACTTAGAGGCAACCCCTAAGCCCAACTCAGCCAGTTCCTCACTCAAAAAATTCTCCTCCAAGAGGCAATTCTCAGACAAAGCTTAAAAGCTTTGAGCGTATCTACCCCCCAAAAAAATATCGAGAGGAACGCCTACAACTGGAGGGCAACGGGCTGGAGGTCTGCTCTAGTCTCTATCTACCCAACCCACAGGGGACTGTTGTTGAACCAGTGGTCCTTTAGGTCTGGTACCAGCACAAGGTCCTTTATGCGAAGTTGCCCTTTGAAAATCTCCTCTGTTCTCGCTGGTCGGAGCACCATGGCGGCGTCTGGCATGTTTGACTCCCCGCCGATCCGACGTTGGATCGAGATGCAGTCCGCATCCAAGGGTAGAACGCCTGAATCCGCTGCCATCAATGCCACTTCGAGACAGACTCTTGGGCCGTCGCCGAACAACTGCAGAGTGCTATATACGATCGCAACTGGGTTGAAGTCTCCCTGTGGTCTTGCGTCTTCAATGACCTCCTGAAGCGAAGGGATGCGGCGGTGATGAACCCAGGCCGGTGCCCCTACGTCATAACGTTTGCCGCCGATGATAAACCCTTGTCGCCCATGTCCGACAGCTTGGAACAGGGACTGGTCTTGGAGGACGATCTTTATCCCCTTTTGCTCCAAGCTCCTGCGCGTCTCTTCGTTGATGCCTTGGTGGCTGACCAGCCCGCGGGCGTGTGCGTTCGCAGGGTTGCCTACAGCGATGATCAGGTAATCCTTCCCGAAGACCTCGTATACCTTGTTCACAGTCGCCCCTGTATTTGTGGGGACAACGACACTCCTAACGCCGAATTTATCAGCTCTTTCCTTTGCCAGAGCCACAATATCCTTCATCTAGCCAACACCGATTCCCTCGTATATGGTCTTGTACTTCTCGGCTTTAGCCAGCGTCCGCTCATGCTCCCGCCTCATCGCCTGAACCTCCGCCGCCTCAACGTCTCTGACGGCTTTCCCAGGGATCCCGAGAACGAGTTTCCCAGGAGGTATCTCGGTCCTCGGCGAGACGAGGGCACCTGAGCCGATGATGGAACCTTCACCAACCTTCGCGCCGTCAAGAACTATGGCTCCAATGCCGACAACAGTTCGGTCCCCGATCTGGGCTCCATGAACGATAGCGCCATGGGAGATGATGGCGTCCTCACCTATGTGAACAGGCATGCCCGTCGGAGCCTCGATGAGGCAGTACTCTAGGATGCTGGTGTGCTTTCCAATGACCACTGTGTCATCGTCGCCCCTGATGACGGTCCCTGTCCAGACGTTCACCTTTTCTCCGAGTTCAACTCTTCCGATGACCCATACATCGGGTGCAAGAAAGGTTGTGGGGTCAATCTTCGGCTTCTGTCCCTCATACTCGACTATGTGAGCCACACTTATGCACCTCTGTAATTCCATTAGAGGGAATCAAAAGAAAAATCATTTGATGTTGCCGCTCGAAGGTCCCCTAATCTTTAATACCGATTTGGGGGAGTTGCTGTTGAGGAGAGACTTGAGTTGAAGTATGAGATCAAGTATAGGCCGGCATACTCCATTCTGAACGTTAGCTTAGAGAATGGTGAGCAGATCACGGGCGAGGCAGGCGCCCTCATCTACATGTCGCCTAATATAGAAGTTGAGACGCATATGCGTGAGAAAGGGCTCCTTGGAACACTTGGCCTTACAGTCGTAGGTAGACAATCCTTCTTCGTCAACGACTATAGGTCCAGAGGAGGCTCCGGGGAAGTCGGCTTGGTTGCGGCGCCCATAGGAGATATAGAGACCTTAGATGTCGATCCGGGTAGGGGCTATATTATTCAGAAGTCCTCCTATCTTGCCTCTACAGCGACTGTGGATCTGGATGTAAAATGGGAGGGCTTCACCAAGGGACTGTTCGGACAGGGGATCTTCATGATCAAGGTCCATGGAAGCGGCGTCCTCTTCATCAACACCTTTGGAGCTATAGACAAGCACGTGCTGAGCCCAGGTGAGGAGATGATCGTCGACAACTTTCACCTAGTCTGCTTCAGTGACACCTGCGACTACAGTGTCACCAAGTTCGGAGGGTGGAAGGAGACGATCCTCAGCGGAGAGGGCTTCGTGACGAGGATCAGAGGACCTGGAGAGGTTTACCTTCAGACCAAGAACCTCAGGGAGTTCGTCGACTGGCTGTGGACTCTGATCGAGCCGAGGGTCAGAGCAAGAGCCCGATAACCTGGACTAAACATTGGAACTGATATAGCCTTCCTATATCTTTAGCCGAGGTCTAGGTGGGTCCTCTTCTCCAGCGTAGTCTGAACTTCGGGCTTATCCGTGCCGTTATGACCCGCTCTGAGGTGAAGATCTTCGCTGCGATGTATAAGACGACGACGGTGAAGAGGCTGATGTAGAGGATGCTGGTGAAGACGGTGGAGTAGTTTCCCATGAAGATCGCCTGCGACGCCAAGATGGTATGGGTGTAAGGCACGGCGTAGAGGATGATCTGGAAAGGCAACGGAAGCATCTGAATGTCTACAAACATCAAAACGATCATCGGCACCATCGCCGGCAGATAGATCACTCCAACGAGGCTCTGCGCACTCCTCACGCTATCTGTGAATACCGCGATCGAAAGCGCCAAGGCAAGCCCAGAGACGAGGGTGACGAAGATTGTTATGCCCAATAGGACTAAACCCTGAAGATTCAGCGCGAGGCCGAGGCTGCTGAGATTTGGGTTTAAGACTTCGCTTCCAGCGAAGCCGAAGGCGCTGTTCATGTAGTAGCCGAATCCGATTATGTAGGCCACTGCCCCTGCAACGGCGACGATTATAGAGCCTGCGAGTTTCCCCGTGAGTATGGTCAACCTGCTCACAGGAAGTGTCATCAGAGTCTCAAGGGTCTTCTCCTCTTTCTCCACGGCTATACTCGTAGCAGCTATCTGCATAGCGAACGTGAGGAGCATTATTGAAACCAGGGGAAGCATAATGCCTTGAGACATCATCACTCCAAGGACGGATTGAGGCGGCACATCAACGATGTTTCCCTTGATCACAGAGGAGTATTCAACTGAGAGGGGACTGTAGATATCCCAGGATTTCACCCCTGTGACATGCGCCAGCTGGAGCAAATTCTCAATCTTCTGAAGGCTTAGATAATAGCCGTAGGTATCGATAACTTGCCCCGCCAAGCTGCCCTTACCCGACTCCGCTATCCCCATACTCTTGATCGCGACGAAGACCTGGAGAACACCTCTCACCCCCATGGAGACGTTGGCTCCATATCCTGCTGGGATCTCAAGGAGAACCGTGGTGTTTGTCCTCAGGAGATTGGCAACAGCTTCCTCCTCACTTGTAGCTAAGATGGGAGTAACAGTCTGATTCAAGTTACGCAGAAAATCTATGAGATTGGAGGAGGCAGCGCTGTGATCTCTGTCCCAGATGCCGATGGATGCGTGGGCAAGTTCCCTTGCCACAGCCTCCTGAGAAACGTTCATGGCGCCTCCCATTAGGGGGAGGATGAGGACGGGCATCAGCACCATCCCTATGAGAACCTTTGGGTCTCTGAGGAGCTCCTTCAGCTCCTTTAAGATGAGTGTTCTGAGGGCGCTAGGCATGCTTCGTTGCCTCCACGAAGACCTCCTCAAGGTTCTCGGCCCTGTACTTAGCTTTAAGCTCCTCTGGCGTCCCCTCCTCTATGAGTTTTCCCTCATTTATGAGGGCGATCCTGTTGCAGAGGTACTCGACTTCGAGCATGTTATGGCTGGAGAGGAGAACCGTCGTCCTATGATTCTCGGCGTATTCCCGTATCGTCTGCCTGATGTGCAGGGCGTGGACGACGTCGAGGCCGCCCGTCGGCTCATCCAGTATGGCGAGCTTGGGCTTCATCATCAGCGCCCTCGCCAGCAGGAGCCTTCGGTTCATTCCCTTGCTGTAGGTCTTCACCCGGTCCCTCAGGCGATCCCCGAGACCTGAGATCTGAGCGCCCTCTTCAACAATCTCCTTGTTCATCTTCTCCCCGTAGAAGTTCGCCATGAATCTGAGGTACTCGAAGCCTGAGAGGTTCTTGTAGGCGCCAGCCTCTTCGGGCAGATAGCTGATCATCTCCCTGACTCTTGAGGCGTCCCTCACAACATCGATGCCGAAGATGCTCACTACTCCAAAACTCGGCTTGATCAGAGTCCCAACGATCCTGAGGGCAGTTGTCTTGCCTGCGCCGTTGGGTCCAATGAGGCCGTAGATCTCCCCCTCTTTAACTGCGAAGCTCAGGTCATCGAGGGCGAGGATATCTCCAAATCTCTTTTTGAGGTGATCAGCCTCGATGGCTAATACCATAATCCGTCACCAACGGCTCTACTATCCTTCAAGAAACCCCTATTTTAAGGTTTATCTGACTTTTTATAAAGATGTCCGCCGTTTTGATGAGGCACACACAACCTATCTATTTTTCTTCGTGCTGTTTGCGAACCCACCGATCGTAGGCGAGAATTGCCTGAAAAAGGTATTCGGTGGCTTCTGGTCCGATCAGTTGGGGAAAGTCAACACGATATTCTGAGCTTCTCTTTAACTCCTTCTCGGATGGTCGCACCCGACGGGAATCCTGCGAACCTCCTGGCTCCGCTAGCGTTAATCCGCGAAAAGAGGGGGCTGTTTCAGGGCTATCTCTGGGCTGCTCCAGATGCCAAGTTCCTCTGCCCAGTAATGACACGATGCTCGAGTACATCAGCATCTCAGTTAAATGGCTGTGCGCGTACCTCAGTGCGATGTCCCTCTCTATGCCCGCCTTCTCAAATGCCTCAAGAATACGCATCACATCTGCGCAGTCGATTCCATGAAGAATAAGCATGTGTTGAGGGACAGACGCCAGCTCAGGTCTCTGCTCAATCCACTTTACAGCCAGACTGATACCGCGTTCCAAGACTCCATCCAACACTGGTATCTTGACTCCGCGTCCATCCTCCAAAGTGAAGAGTCCAAACATGCATCCAGCAGCTCCTTATTTTCTTTAAGATAAACAATTTAAATGCTTTATCCTCTGCACACGCGAGCGAAAAATAGGGCATATTGTTATGAGATAGATCAAGTTTTAGCATTATATCGCACAAGCACACGTGTATGTGCGATTATCGATCCGTTTGGACACGCGTGCTTAGGGGAGATGGATACTTCAGTATTCAGAGGGGTAGAGTGTCTCATACTGCCTGCTCAATTTCTTCTTCGTTATACCTGCTTTCAACAGATCCTGCTGAATTCCGCCTTCATTCTTTTTTCTTACTTCGTGCCAACTTCCAGTATAGTCTAAAAAAAGATTAATTTTTATTACACATACATTGATTCATTTCTAAATATGTAAAAAGGGAGGTCATTGCGTCACCTGGTACTCGATAACCTGCAAAAAAAGGAGAGAGCTCTCATTTTCCTTGCTTTTAGGCTACTTCTTGACCTCAATTTCCTCTATGCAGAAATCGTCGGCCGATGAACGGAATCTCACTGTTGATGTGACATTGGGTAGAATCTCGCCTTCACCTGAATGTTGGCACCATGCCATTATTTCCTCGTGGCTTAGTCCTGCTGCTTGGAGTCCCTCGTACCATGGGCATTTCAGGACCTTACTTACTATCTTTGTGGGTTCTACATTAGTTTCTGCTACGGTGCCAGAGCTTGTGTACATCTCTTGGATTTTCGAAGCTACCTTCTTAAGGTCTGGTTCCTTGAACATCTCAGCCAGTTCTGGACCGAAGGTCTCATAAGCCTTGCTCTGTAAGGCTAGGGCACGTTCCATTCCGATTTCCTGAGCCACAGTCTTGAAGAACGCACCATACATGCTCGCCATATTCTTGGCAGCATTGAAAGCCTCTATACTTGCCATATCTTGTCCGCCTTTCCTCTTGGTATTTGTTTAGCTCCCCTCGGAGCTGGGGTTCCACTTGAGCTTGATGTGTGCACCTTCAGTGAAGCCCCAAACCGAGGTATAACCAAGATGTATATATCATTTATGTCAGACATACCAATAAACTCTCCAAACCCAGTCACCATTCACAAACCCTCTTCACAGACAGGGGGTCAAGCCGATGCCTTGGAAAAACAAGCGGAAAGCTGAAAGCCCTGAGAATCCAAGGCTGCTTAAACACCACCACCACACAGCACTAACGCATAAAATCGGTCTTTAATAGTGTGCTACGTCACTGTTTTTTATAGGTTTATGTAAAGTGTTTGAAGCCCTCTGAAGGTTTAATTAGTTATTTTGCGTTGATTGTTACACATAAGTTATATATATATATCAGTATATAATTTTATCTCGGTGGGGTAGGTTGAACAGAGGTATTTTGGATGTCAGATTAGCTGCTGTGCTGTTTATCTTTCTCATGGGTTCGGTCTCTCTGATTGGCGCCAATCAGAGGGCTGAGGCTAACGAGGCGATCAACGCTTCCTGTAGTTCCTGTGGTTCTTCGAGTTCAGCTGCTCAGGTTTTGAATACGACGATCCTTGAAGGAGAGGAGAAGAATAAGGCGGTAGCTACAGCCATAAGCTCTGAAGACTACAAGAACGTGAAGAAGCTGTTCCCTGAAAGCGTGTACGTGCCCTCAGTAGAACAGGCCAAAGCGGGAATTATCAACTTAGAACTCAATGGCACAAAATACGAGGCCTTGGCTGTGTTCGTGCCCTTTGAGGCAAGATCAGGTTTCTCGGCTGGCATCATTTTCTCTAAACTGAAAGATCGTACCATGGCTATTGGTGCCGTTGTAGATATTCAAAACATAGCTCCTGTTTTTGCCGCAATGAGCGTGGATGGAAAGGCTGCGGTGATACCTCTACAAGGGAGTTGCTCATGTCGATCATGCGGCTCAGGAGTATCTCCGTTGGTCGATCAGTGTAGTTACGATGGGGAATGTGTACAGATGTATGGTGAAGGCTGGTGTTGCATCGATTATCAGTGTCAGCCTTGTCCACCGCCACCTCCTAGTTGCAAGGTAAGGGACGAATTTTGCTATAGTGCCTGCATGGATGCGTGCTGGTGGGCTTTCTTTTGGTGCCTGCTTACTTTTGACTTTCCCTGGTGTATTTTCGAATTGTCGTTTTGTGGATACATGTGCAACAATAACTGTTGTATAGAATGGTAATAGATGATATTTATGTATCCGCCGGGGTATAACTACTTTCTTTTTTTTTATGAGGCTATTGGTTTAGTTACATATATAATGATATACAGATGGGCACGTAAAGCAGTGATGAGTGGACAGATTGTTTTGCGTAATAGGATTTTGGCAGTTTTTACTCTCTGTCTCGTCACGGCGGTCTTGGTGACATATTACGCGTACTATCCACTTAACCCAGTTCTCAATTGGCTCTTTTTTCTAGTTTTTTTCTCGATTTTTGACCTCTTTCCCATATACGTTTTGCTAAGGAAGAAGCTGATAAACGAAAGAACTTATAACCTTATAATGACAGTTTTGTTTTTTCTAATGGCTTTTGCTATTCCATTAACCGTTTCTTATCTATATAATTTACATTAAAACAGTGGGACCCTGTGGAGAATCTGAATGAGAAACGCATCAATTTATGTTATCTCTTTGGTATTAGTCGTACTTACGCCTCTTTTGACTCTCGCCTCTGCTTCAGATAAAGCGGTTTGTCTATACTTCTTCTACGGCTCTGGCTGTCTCGACTGTGCCAGGGTTGAACCCCAGTTAAGCCAGCTGCAGCAGAAGTATCCGCAGCTCGACATCCACAGCTTTGAAATATACGGCGACAGGAGCAACCTCCAGCTCCTAAACAGCCTCTTCGACAGGTACAATGTCCCCCAAGAGCTGAGGAAGATCCCAGCTGTCTTCATCTCCGACACCTGCCTGACAGGCGACAAACAGATTTTGGAGAACCTTGAAGGGGTCGTCGTAGCCTCGCTTGAAAAGGGATGCCCATGCCCATCCCTGGAAGAAGATCACACACTTACGCCAGTGTCCCTGCTTATGGTCACTGGGGCAGCCCTGGCCGACTCCGTCAACCCCTGCGCTATGGCTATTCTGATCTTCTTGCTGGGCCTTCTCTCGGCCTCTGATGATAGAAGGAGGCTCCTCGGGTCGAGCGTGGCTTTCATGGTGTCTAT